>Ga0265780_10004735_pt1 | contig 17429 bp, 12 predicted proteins | sample P1T30metagenome_FD_192432 | JGI IMG/M metagenome (GOLD analysis project Ga0265780, IMG submission 192432) | Plant litter microbial communities from East Loma Ridge, Irvine, California - P1 T30 | ecosystem: Environmental > Terrestrial > Plant litter > Unclassified | place: USA: California...
CAGGCCAGTGATGCACAGAAGCGGCCACTAGCACCCCGGCTGCCAGTACAGGCAGAAGTCCAGCCGCCGCATAACGGCGAACGTAGCTCTGCCTCAGAGCCCGCAACTGGTCAACCGCCCGGCCTTGCGTAGCAAGCAAGCTATTCTCGGCTGCGCTATCGATAACCGGGCTCATGATGTAATGGAGGTTACGGCCCAAGTTTCCCGATGTCGGGCCAACAGGCGCTCAAGCAAAAACAGCAGCCCGGCCATTAGCACCAGCCACGGTCGCAAATCGGTGGTGCGCTGCTCACCCGTTGAGTTTGGTGCGGCGGTGGGCTGCAAGCGGGCCGCAGTGGTTAGCTGGGCGGGGTCGAGGGCACGTTGGTCGAGGCGGCTTAGGCGTTGCTCCAGAGCAGGGTTGCGAGGGCGGAACAGGGTTGCCGCGGCATCGTCGGTGGCTTCGGGTTGTAGCAGCGCCAGCAGCCGGGCTGGCAGCTCGGGGTCGTCGGCGAGCTGGCTCCAGGTGGGGTCGAGGCGCGTATGTAGCTGATACAAGGCCCCACGGCCCAGCGCCTGCCGCGAAAGAATGGCGCGGCCCTGGCCATCGGCCCACAGAGTTTCGCTACCCGGTGCCGGCCCGCTGCTGCCCCGCCGAAACACGGCGACTGCAGTACCCACAGCAGTTGCTAGTCGCGCCGTATCGGCTACGCCTGGCCCGGCCGCTTCCCTCCATACTTGGCTGCCGGATTCCTCCCAACCTGGCGGCAAGGGTTCCTCGGAAAGCCAGAAGGTCCAGTGCGCTAAATGCGCTGGTCGGGTCTGCACTCGGCGCAGCAGGGGTGGGTTGAGCAGGCCCATTGCAGCTGCCCGCAACGCCGCTTCCAAGTAGTGGGCATCTCTGGCATAAATAGGACTTGCATAGATTTGAATGACCTGGGGCGGCGTTCCGCAGTCAATTGGAATTGTGGGGCCAGTACCTGGCCTGGCCGGAACCAGCGCAAAGGTTCGGCTGCCATCCACAAGCGTATCTAGCCCAAGCGCCGGAAGATTAGCTACCCGAAACTGCTCGTGGTCCTCGTTCCGATACCCGATAGTCTCTGTTCGAAATGTCGTCTGAGTGGCCTTGCTGCTCCCCGCCATCAGGCGCAGACTATCACCGCGCTTACCCCAGATGGTAGCAGCCTGTAACCAAGACGAAGTGGCAGTATCGGGCAGCAGCTGCCAGGTGACGGCGCTTGGAGGCACATGGTTCCCTTGAAAATCGTGCAGTGCAGCCGTCGTTACCACATAAAGCGGCTGGCCTGGAAAGACGCCGGCTGCCTGCTGCACCCGCGCCCAGGCAAACCCAGCGGAACCAGCCACGGGCACCGAATCAGCCGCGCCACCCACTCGCCACTGCGTGCCCGGCACCCGTGGAAAATCTTGCGCCAACCAGCGTAGCGCATACCCGCGCCGCCGAAGCGAATCGATACCCGGCCGCAGCGCAGCCAGCGCGGGCAAGCGCAACGCCTCTGGACTCAGCAGCACCACACCCTTGCTGGCCGGCAACGGCTGCCGCCACACCGGCCCGGCCGCCGCCACGGCCAACACCGCGACTAGCGCGGCTCGCAACAGCAGCAGCCAGAGCTGCTCCAGCTTCAGGTTGCGCAGGCGGCGGTTGGCGCCCGCAGCCAGCCAGCGCAGGCTGCCCACTGCCACCTCGCGGCCGAGCCGGCGGTTCCAAAGATGAATGGTTACCGGCACCAGCAGGCCCGTGAGGGCAAGCAGAGCGGTGGGGTTTAGGAGCGTGAACAATTCTTAAAGTTTCGAGCAATAGAGTTAAATAGTGAGACTCCGGCGACGCAAAAACTCGCGCATTGTCCCATCCAATGGCTGCGAGGTATCCAACAAGTGATAATCGAAGCCCCGACGACGGGCTGTTTGGGCGGTGTCTTGAAGCCACTGCTCAAGCTGTCGCTGGTAAGCCGGGCGCTGCTGGTCGGCATCGATTTGCAGCATCTGGCCGGTTTCTAAATCTTTGAACGTAACAGCGCCCTGATAACTGAATTGCAACTCATTTTGCGCCATAAGGTGCAGAAGCAGTACCTCGCCACTGGTGGCGCGCAGCCGGGTGAGCAAGGAATTTATTTCGCTCCCGTCTTCGTATAAATCACTCACGCACACCGTGAGGGCACGTTGCCGCCGGGCGGTGAGCGGAGCTAGGGTTTCAACTGCTGGGAAGCGGCCGGCTGCTTCGGTGGTTTCCAGCGCGTGGTAGAGGCGGGACAGTTGGCGGGTATCGGCGCGGGGCGGCAGGTGCTGCAAGCCGGTGGGGTGGAGGATGGTGAGGCCCACGGCATCGCCCTGCTGGGTGGCGAGGTAAGCCAGCGCGGCCAGCAGTAGCCGGGCGTAGTCGAGCTTGGTGAAGCCGTTGTTGTCGCGGTGGTTCATGCTGGCGCTGGCGTCGAGTAGCAGGTGCACGGTCAGGCTGGTATCTACTTCCGACTCGCGCAGGTAGTAGCGGTCGGAGCGGGCAGCCAAGCGCCAGTCGAGGCGCCGCAGGTCGTCGCCGGGCTGGTAGGGGCGGTACTGGCTGAACTCCATGCCCGCACCGTGTCGCCGGCTGGTGTGGGCGCCGTTGAGGAAGCCCTGAGCTGCTTGTCGGGCTGCGAGGGATAGGTTCCGTAGGGCATATAGGTGTTCAGGAGTTAGCAACGGCATTTCACGCAGTGTTTCGCAGTGTTAAAATCGCAGTGTTCCGCAGTCTCGTTCAACGGTCCTCCGCGAAACACTGCGTGAAAAAATTAAACCTGAACCGCTTTCAGCAGCTCCGCCACAGCATCATCTGCCGTTAGGTTTTCCGCTTCGGCATTGAAATTCAGCAGCACCCGATGTCGCAGCACCGGCGGTGCCAGTGTGCGAATATCCTCCAGCGTGGCGGCGAAGCGGCCGTGTAGCAGCGCCCGTGCCTTCGCACAGAGAATCAATGCCTGTCCGGCCCGCGGCCCCGCGCCCCAACGTCCATAGTCCTTAATAAACTTCACCTCCGAAGTAGCCGGGCGGGTGGCCCGCACCAGCCGGTTCACAAAATCCATCAACTCAGGGCTGAGGCTGACCTGCCGCACCAGCGCCTGCAACTCCCGGATATCAGCCCCTCCCAGCACCGGCTGCACCGTTTGGTCCGCCGTGCCGGTGGTGCCGCGCAGCACCGCCAGCTCCTCCTCGGCCGTAGGGTAGCCAATGCGCACGTACAGCAAAAACCGGTCGAGCTGGGCCTCTGGCAGGGGGTAAGTGCCCGACTGCTCAATGGGGTTTTGGGTGGCCAGCAGGAAGAAAGGTTTGGGTAGCGCGTGCTCCTGACCGGCATAGGTAACGTGGCCTTCCTGCATGGCTTCGAGTAGCGCCGCCTGGGTTTTGGGCGGCGTCCGATTGATTTCATCGGCCAGCACCAAGCTGGCGAAAATGGGGCCCGGCTTGAAGGTGAACGAGCGTCGGCCGGTGCCGTGCTCTTCCTCCAGCACTTCGGTGCCAAGAATGTCCGTCGGCATCAAATCCGGCGTGAACTGGATGCGGCGAAAGGGCAAATCGGTAGCGGCAGCCAGCGTGCGCACCAGCAGCGTTTTGGCCAGTCCGGGTACGCCTTCGAGCAGGGCGTGGCCGCCGGCCAGCAGGGCCACCAGCACCTCATCCAGCACGGTTTCCTGGCCCACAATCACCTTGGCAATTTCAGCCTTGAGGACGGGTAGCTTGGCGAGGAGGGCGGTTACTTCTTGTTCGGTCATTCGGGATGTCAGGAAGATAAAGCAGAACGTCATGCTGAGCGGAGCCGAAGCATCTCGTGTGCGACACTAATCAAGCACTTGAACGATTGAATTACTTCGGCACGCGAGATGCTTCGGCTCCGCTCAGCATGACGTTCTTACGTGTCACGTGAGGGCATAAAGCAGAATATTCACGCCAAACTTGGTGTTGTCTTCGGCCAGGAAGCGCTTGTTGCGGAAGTCGTAGTCCCACTCGCAGCCATAGTCTTTGTTGGAATACAGCACACCGATGCGGCCTTTGATTTCGATGGCTTTCAGGTAATCATGTACTAGGTCATCGCCCCAGCCGTTCAGCTCGAAGCCGGTGTTGGGCGGGCCATCTTTGAAGGTGAAAAACTGGGAGTATATGGGGTGCGTTTTGGCGATTTTCTTCAGGGCACCGGCGCCGAAGCACTGCCGCATCTGCTCCTCGAAGGAGCGGGCAAACAGGCCGTCTATGTCGTGGTTGCAGTCGTCGACGAACACGAAGCCGCCATTGCGCACGTACTGAATGAAGTTCCTTTTCTCAGCGCCCGAAAACTGCACCAGTCGGTGCCCGCTCAGGTAGCAGAACGGGTAGTTGAACAGCTCCGGACTATCCAGCGCCACCACTTTTTCCTTGGGGTCGACGGGCACTTTGGTGTATTGCACCAGCGAGTGCAGCAGGTTGGCGGGCATGCGCTCGTCCACCGCGTCCCAATCGCCGGAGTGGTATTTCAGGCGAACAAAAGTGAAAGGAGCAGCGGGCACGGCAGAAAGGGTAGAAGCGTAATAAAAAACGAAGAAAATAAACCGAACGTCTGGTCGATAGTCGGACTGAAAATAATTGCGTTGCTTCCGGCGTTGAATTAGTCGCTAAAAATCAGGCTAAATCCATCGACCAAACCCGTAACCTTTTGCCTAGCCCAAGCGGTATCTTAACCCAGTCGGTGCAAGCTGGCTGCTGCCGGAGCTACGGCCGAAATAGCTGAGTTTTTAGTCCATTTCCACCACCCTATTCCTGTTGTTTGCTATGAAAAAGCTGTTGATTATCGGATTGCTAAGTTTGTTTCTAACGCCGTTGGCGCATGCTCAGTTGGGCGTCAAAGGAGGGCTCAACGTGGCCGAGCTCACGGGCCGCGACGGCGAAAGCTCCTCTTACAAGGCCTTTTACCACGTTGGCGTGTTCTACCAGGCCAACATTCTGGGGCCGCTTTCCATCCAGCCCGAAGTGCAATACTCGTTGCAGGGCGGCAACCTGAAATCGGCCTTTACTAACTACGACAGCAAACTCCACTACCTCACCGTACCCATCCTGGCCAAGCTCACCGTGGGCCCGGTGTTCATCGAAGCCGGCCCGCAATTCGGCGTGCTGCTCAATGCCAACCAGTCCGGAGACCTGCAAGTCGGTTTCACCGAGGATGGCATGCCGGCCTACGGCAACCAGTCGCGCCCGGCCAACAGCGAGTTCAAGCGCGGCGATTTCAGCGTAGTGGGCGGCGTAGGTCTCAAGCTGGCCAGCGGCTTCTCGCTCGGCGGCCGCTTAGTAGCCGGGTTGAATGACATCAACGACGCAAAAAACCTCTCCGGCATCAACGACCCGAAGCTGCAAAACCGGGTGTTCCAGGTGTATGCGGCGTTCCAGTTTGGCGATGGGAAGTAAGGCCTGAACGAGCAAAATACGTCATACTGAGCGGAGTCGAAGCATCTCTACCGTAATAGTAAATCTGATTACTAGCACGGTAGAGATGCTTCGACTCCGCTCAGCATGACGGGGTAGCATTGATGTTTCTAAATTGCATCCGAGAGGCTCGTAAACGTGAAGTCCCGGATTTTCAGCGGCGGAATCAGGCAGCCGGCCAGGCGCTGGGGCCGGCCGATGGCCTCGATGTTGTTGAGCATAATGATGGGGCTTTCGTTGAAGCGCAGGTTTTTGATGGGGAATTTGATGGCCCCGTTCTCGATGTAGAACGTGCCGTCTCGCGTCAGGCCGGTGTAGAGCAGCGTCTGCGGGTCGACTTCGCGGATGTACCAAAGGCGGGTGACCAAGATGCCTTTGGCCGTGCTTTTGATGAGCTCGGCGGTGCTTTGGGTGCCGCCGGCCATAATGAATCCATTGGGGTAGGCCGTGGCCGGAACCTTGCTTTTCTCGGCCCAGAAGCGGGTGTAAAACAAGTCTTTCACCACGCCTTGTTCAATCCAGGTCTGGCGCTTGGTGGGTAAGCCGTCGCCATCGAAGGCATTGCCGGGCACCTCGGCGTTCATGGGGTCGGAGTAAATGGTTATCCGGTCGTCAAAGAGCTTTTCGCCCTTGCGGTTGCCGCCGCCTTTTTTGCTCAGGAAGCTGCGGCCCTCGTCGGCCTCACGGGCGCCCATGCCGAATATCAACCCGCCGAGCAGCGACAAATCGCCGCCGTCCATCAGCGCGGCCGGCTCCAGAATTACGGTGTATTTGCCCGGCTCAATGGCCTTGGCATTCACCGAACTTAAGGCCTTATCGGCAGCGCGTTGGGTCAGGCCTTTGGCGTTGAGCTTGGCGGGGTCCGTCACATCAGCAATGGCGTAGCCGGAGCCGCGCCCATCCGCGGTCCGTACTGTTACCGAGAAGTCGGTATTGGTCGATTGCTGGTAAGCTTCCAAGCCTTTGGAGTTGCGCTTGGCCACAAAGCTGGTGCCGCCATCCAGGAAGCCGGCGGCGGTGAGGTTTTTGGCGGCGCATATTGCCATGCTATCGGCTGCCGCCTGGGCGCGGGTGGTGGCCGTGAGCAGCGTGGTGGCCGCCGAGGGTGGGCTCAGGTAGGTTTGCGGGCCGATAAACGGCACGTACTCCGGGCTTTCGGGTGCGAGCTTGGCAATTTCCTCGGCCCGCTGTACGCAGCGGCGCAGGGTTTCGTCATCGAACTCGTTGCAGGTGGCAATGCCACTGCGCTTACCGAATCGGCTTTCCACGGCCAGCGACACGGAATCCTGGGCGCCGGCCGTGCTCACGCTATTGCGGGCGTAGCGGATGTTGCCGGTGGTGCGCCCGCGCAAGGAGGCTTCGCATTCGTCGGCGGTGCTGTAGGTGAGGACCTTTTTGAGTAAAGCCTGGGCTTCGTCTTTGGAGAGAATAGCCATGATTGATTTGCAGAAGTGTGGGTGAGCGGAAGGTTAGACTTTGCGCGCGGTATTGATGACATTCACGCCATTGAAGCGCGTGGTGGCTGAGCCGTGGCTCACCGACGACACCTGGGCCGGCTGGCCTTTGCCGTCGAAGAAGGTGCCGAAGAGGCGGTAGTCCGATGCATCGCACGAGCCCGCGCAGGCGCCCCAGAATTCCTGGGTGTTCGACTGGTAGGCCACGTCTTCCAGCGGCTCCGTGATTTTGCCTTTCTCGATGGCGAAAAACAGCTGCCCACCAAACTGGAAGTTGAAGCGCTGCTGGTCGATGCTAAACGAGCCCGCACCAGCAATGTAAATGCCTTTGTCCACGCCTTTTACCATCTCATCGGGGCTCATTTTGGCGGTGCCTGGGCGCAGGCTCACGTTGGGCATGCGCTGGAACTGCACGTCTTCCCACGACTGCGCGTAGGCGCAGCCGTCCGATTCTTTCTGGCCCACGATGTGCGCCTGGTCCCTGATTTTCTGGTAGTTCACCAACTTGCCTTCCTTGATGAGGTCCCACTCGCGGGTTTTCACGCCCTCGTCGTCGTAGCCCACGTTGCCGACGGAGCCGGGTTGCAGCTTGTCGGCCACGATGTTCACGGCTTTCGAGCCGTAGGGCAGGTTCTTAGCCTTCCACTCCAGGGTAGCGAAGCTGGTGCCGGCAAAGTTGGCCTCGTAGCCCAGCACGCGGTCCAGCTCCGTGGGGTGGCCAACGGATTCGTGGATGGTCAGGCCCAGGTGGCCGGGGTCGAGCACGAGGTCGTACTTGCCGGGCGTGACGGATTTCATGGTTAGCTTGGCCTTGGCCTGCTTGCCGGCCAGTGCCGCATCGGCCAGCATGTCGTAGCGCAGCTTATAGCCCACGGTGTCTGTACCCTGGGGCCCGCGCACCTGCTCGGCCGCGCTGGGCGTGAGGTATTCAAAGCCCAGCCCCACCGGCGCGCTCAGCGACTCCCGCGAGCGGAATTTGCCGGTCTTGGTATCCACCGCCGTGGCCGAGAAGGTGGGCCACAGTCGGTGAATATCCTGGTCGATGTAGGAGCCGTCGGTGCTGGCAAAATACTTCTGCTCGTTCACCTGGAACAGGGCCGAGTTGATGTAGCTGGCCCCAGCATCGAGCGCGGCAGCGTTGGCCGCCAGCAGCAAATCCACTTTCTGCTTGATGGGCACCTCAAAGGCATTTTGCTGAAGGGGCGTTTTCCAGCTCACCTCGCCGTAGCCCTGCTGGGCGGCCAGCTGCACTGGTTCCTTCATTACCAGCTTGTTGGCCTTGGCGATGTCGGCGGCTACGCGGGCGGTGGCAGCCAGGCTGGCCTCCGTCACCACGCTGGTGGAGGCGAAGCCCCAGCAGCCATTCACTAGCACCCGAATGCCCACGCCGTAGCTCTCGGTGCTCACAATGTTCTGCACCTGCTTCTCGCGGGTAAACACGTACTGGTTGAGCGAGCGACCGATGCGCACGTCGGCGTAGCTCGCCCCTGCCGCTTTGGCTGCGTTTAGGGCCGCATCGGCCAGACGCTTTTTGATGATAACATCGGCCCCCGGCTCCAGCAGGCGAGCGGGGTCGACGGGCGTGTGGCCGAAGCCGGGCAGGCTGGGCAGGAACAGGGCCCCGGTGGCAAGGCTGGTGAGGCCTACAAAGTCGCGTCTTTTCATAAGGTGCAGAAAAAAAGGTGTGGTGAAAAAGAGAGAAAGGACATCCTGCTGAGCGTAGCCGAAGCATCTCCACCGCGCAAGTAATTCATGCGATTGAATTAGTAATTAGGTAGAAATGCTTCGGCTGCGCTCAGCAGGACGTCCTTTTATTATTCATCAGATGTCGAATGCGCTTAAACCGCGTCCGACAAGCTCGTGAAGGTGAAGTCCCGGATTTTCAGCGGCGGCACGAGGTTGCCATTCAAGCGCACCGGTTTGCCAATGGCTTCTAGGTTGTTGAGCATGATAACCGGACTTTCATTGAAGCGGAAATTCTTCACCGGGAACTTGATTTGGCCGTTTTCGATGTAGAACGTGCCGTCGCGGGTAAGACCGGTGAAGAGCAGTGTCTGCGGGTCGACGGGGCGGATGTACCAGAGGCGCGTGACCAAGATGCCCTTAGCCGTGCCCTTGATGAGGTCGGCGGTGCTCTGGGTGCCGCCTTCCATAATCCAGCCATTGGGGCGTGGCAGGTCGGGAATGCCGGCCTTCTGGGCCCAGAAACGGGAGGAATACAGGTTCTTCACCACGCCTTTTTCAATCCAAGTGGTGCGCTGCTGCGGCCGGCCGTCGCCGCTGAAGGTCAGGTCGCTGATTTCGGGGTTTAGTGGGTCGGAATAAATCGTAACCCGCTCATCGAACAGCTTTTCGCCCTTGCGGTTGCCGCCACCTTTCTTACTTAGAAAGCTGCGGCCCTCGTCGGCATTGCGGGCGTCGAGGCTCTGCATCAGCGCGCCGATGAGGGAAGTGTCTACATTAGACAGCAGCGCGTTGGGCTCCAGAATTACGGTGTATTTGCCGGGCTCGATGGCCCGCGCCTTCATTGAAGACGCCGCCTTATCGGCGGCAATTTTGGTGAAGCGGGCCGCGTCCATCTTGGTGGCGTCGATGTAGTCGCCCGAAGCATAGCCCGAACCGGTGCCATCTGGCGTGCGCACCGTCACCGAAAACGTGACGTTGGAAACCTGCTGGTAGGCTTCCAGCCCCTTGGAATTGCGCTTGGCTACGAAGCCTACCGAGTCGTCCAGAAACGCGGCAGAGCTGAGCTTTTTCTGGTCGCAGAGCGCCATGCTGGCCCCGATTTGCCGGGCCCGGTAATCGGGGTCGATGGCAGCGGTGGCGGGGGAAAAGGAGCGGCTACCGTCGATATAGGTCTGGGGGCCAAGCAGCGGCATGTATTCGGGGCTTTCCGGCGCGAGGCGGGCAATTTCCTCGGCCCGCTGCACGCAGCGGCGCAGGGTAGCATCGTCGAACTCGTTGCAAGTTGCCACGCCGCTGCGCTTGCCAAAGCGGCTTTCCACGGCCAGCGAGATGTTGTCGTTGGCCCCGGCCGTGCTGATGGAGTTGCGGGCCGAGCGTACGTTGCCGCCAATAGTGCCGTTCAGTGTAGCATCGCACTCGTCGGCAGTGCTGAAGCTTAGGACTTTCTTAAGAATGGTTTGGGCTTCGTCTTTGGAGAGAATGGCCATGAGGAAGTTGCTGAATTGTGAAAGCAAACTCCCCTCCTTACCAAGGAGGGGACGTTTCCGCGAAGCGGAAACTGGGGTGGTTGAACTCGTTGAACGACACCCGAACGGCGCAGGCGCAAGTCGTTCAACGAGTTCAACCACGCCCGTCCGAGCCTGCGGCTCGAACATCCCCTCAGCTGAGGAGGGGAGTGACGTTCAATTACCCAATTTTTCGGGCTGTATTTATTACGTTCACGCCGTTAAACCTTGTCGTGCTACTGCCGTGGCTCACGGCCGAGCTCTGACTGGGCTGGCCCTTGCCGTCGTTGAAAGCGCCGAAGTACCGGAAGTCACTTTCATCGCACGAGGCGGCGCAGCTGTTCCAGAATTCCTGGGTATTGGCCTGGTACGCGACGTCCTCCAGCATTTCGGTGATTTTGCCCTTCTCGATGGCGTAGAATACCTGGCCGCCGAACTGGAAATTGTAGCGCTGCTGGTCAATAGAAAAGGAGCCGTTACCGGCGATGTAAATGCCCTTGTCCACGCCGCGCACCAACTCGTCCACGCTGAGCTTGGCCTTGCCGGGCTGCAGGCTCACGTTAGGCATGCGCTGGAACTGCACGTCCTGCCACGACTGCGAATAGCAGCAGCCGTCCGATTCGTTCTGGCCCACCATGTGCGCCTGGTCGCGGATTTTCTCATAGTCCACCAGGCGGCCTTCCTTAATCAGGTCCCAGCGCTTGGTTTTCACGCCTTCGTCGTCGTAGCCCACCGCGCCGAGCGTGCCCGGCTGGATTTTATCGGCCACGATGTTGACCTGTTTCGAGCCGTAGGGAATGCCTTTGGCCTTCCATTCCAGGGTGGCAAACGAGGTGCCGGCGTAGTTAGCCTCGTAGCCCAGCACGCGGTCGAGTTCCAGCGGGTGGCCGACGGATTCGTGGATGGTCAGGCCCAGGTGGTGCGGGTCGAGCACGAGGTCGTACTTGCCGGGTGTGACGGATTTGGCGGTGAGCTTTTGCTTCACCTGCTTGGCGGCGGCGGCCACGTCTTCCAGCATGTCGTAGCTGTACTTGTAGCCGATAATATCGGAGCCCGTGGGGCCGGCAACTTTGTCCTGGGCTTTGGGGGTGAGGTACTCGTAGCCCATGCCCATGGGAGAACTCAGGGCCTGTCGAGAACGGAACTTCCCGCTGGCCCGGTCGATGGCCGTGACACCAAACGTGGGGTAAATCCGGTGCACATCCTGGTCGATGTAGGAGCCGTCGGTGCTGGCGAAATACTTCTGCTCATTCACCTGAAACAACACCGAATTGATGAACGACACGCCCAAATCCAAGGCCTTGGCGTTCACGCCCAGCAGCAAATCCACCTTGTCCTTGATGGGCACTTCGAAGGCGTTCTGCTGGATGGGCGCTTTCCAGGCTACTTCGCCGTAACCCTTTTGCGGAGCCAACTGCACCTTATCCTTCTGCACTTTGGAGTTGGCTTTGGCAATCTGCACGGCCAACTGGGCAGCTTTGGCAATGCCGGCTTCGGTCACGTTGTTGGTGGAGGCGAAGCCCCAGGTGCCATTGGCAATGACGCGGATGCCCACGCCGTAGCTTTCGGTGCTGCTGATGCCCTGTACCTGTTTTTCCCGGGTAAAAATGCCTTGGTTGAGGTAGCGGCCGATGCGAACATCGGCGTAAGTGGCGCCGGCTGCTTTGGCGGCGTTGAGGCCCGCGTCGGCGAGGCGCTTTTTCTGGGCGGCATCAGCACCGGGCTCCAGCAGGCGGGCGGGGTCCACGGGGTTGCCGGCCAAACTGGGCAGGCTGGGGAGGAGGAGGGCACCAGCCGCGAGGCCAGTCAGTCCCACAAAGTCACGTCGTTTCAAAGCAGAGCAGTTATTTTAGAATAAGGGCAGCAGATTCGTAAATATGGACACAAATCTTAGCGAAAAAGACATTGACGCCGAAATAGCGTTGCGTGGCAACTGAGAAAAATCAGAACTATTATATCACCCACAAAATCAAAAGCCCCAACGCTGATTTAGCGCCGGGGCTTTTGATTTTTAAGAATTGCTGCTTGCGGCTATTCCGCAGTTTGGGTCAACCGACTCATTTGGAAGGCCGCCAGGTAATGCTTACCCCCGAGGCGCCGCTGCCGAAGTAGGCTGGCGTCATGCCAACGTCGCGGCCAATGCTTTTGCGGCCCCAGCGGTTGCGGTGGCTCAGGTAGGCCAAGTGAGCGGAGAGGATGCCGAAGCCCGCGCCAGCTACTACATCAGACTGCCAGTGCTTGTCGTTAATCATGCGCAGAGCGGCTACGCTGGTGGCAATAGTGTAGGCCCCGATGCCATACCACTGGCTTTTGTCGCGAAACTCGGTGTGCACAATGCTGGCCGCCAGAAACGCCTGCGAGGTGTGGCCTGATGGAAACGACAGGTTATCGGCGCCGTTGGGCCGGGTTTCTTTGGCGAGGTACTTCACGGCAAACGTGGAAGCCAGCATAATGGCCTCGCCTTTAGCAATGATGAGCAGGGTGTTGATGCGGTCGTTGCGCGACTCTACGCCCGCCACCGCCACGGCCGCCAGTTCCAGGTAGGGCAGGAAAATAAACGTGTTGTCGAACGTGGTGCTCACCGGCCGGAACTGCTTCTGGACAAACGTGCGGGCATCCCGATTGATGCCAGCGTCGCCCTGCGCCGTGATGGCGCCATAGGTGATGAGTACGGCTGGAATGGCCACGGCTTTAAACAGCTTGCTTTTGAGAAACGGCTGCTTGACGGGCGCAGGGATGCCGCCGGGGTTCGCGTATTTTTTGGTGGTATCAGTTGCCGGAGCCGTGGGCACTTGCGCATAAGCTGGCCCAAGGCTGCTGGTAAGTAGGAGGAACGTGATGAAGTAAGAAAGCAGGCGTGTGCGCATGGACCAATGAGTGATAGTCAGAAACGATAGTTGGGCTCAATACGAAGCCGATAACATAAACGTAACATCACATTCTGAGGAAAATCTTGATTCTTCCACAACGCGTTATATTTCTTGTCTTTAAAAAAATATAGTAGCCCTAATAGCCTTTTCTGTGCGCATGCCAGCGCTTCAAAAAGGGCATGCCGGGCATTGGTGCAATGGCATAATGCAAGCCTTAGACCGATAAACCAAGCCCAAGCCTATGCGTAAGGTTATGGCAACTGGGCAGCTGTTCGGCGCCTTCATTAAATCCACAGGCTCGGCTTGTAGCATTGGGCCTTAATCCGCATCAACCTCACACGTACTCGCATGGCTCCTCCCGATTCCCGGCGTCTCGCCAATCAAATTGCCCTCGTCACCGGCGCCAGTTCCGGCATTGGCGTAGCGGTGGCCAAAGCCCTGGCGGCCCATGGTGCCTCCGTGGTCGTAAACTATAGCCACGACGAAGAAGGGGGCAAAGCCACCGTAGCCGCTATTGAGGCCGCCGGTGGCACGGCCCTGGCCATTCATGCCGACGTGAGCAAGGAAGACGAAGTCCTGGCTATGTTCAAGCAGACCATTGAGCACTTTGGCACCGTGCACATTGTGGTGGCCAATGCTGGCTTGCAAGTCGATTCACCATTTGTTGACATGACGCTGGCGCAGTGGCAAAAGGTGATTGATGTAAACCTAACCGGCCAGTTTCTGTGCTTGCGCGAAGCGGCCCGCGAGTTCATTCGGCGCGGTGCCCAGCCCGAAATCTCCAAGGCCGCCGGCAAAATCATTTGCATGAGCTCAGTGCACGAAGTTATTCCATGGGCGGGCCACGTCAACTACGCCGCCAGCAAAGGCGGCATCATGCAATTGATGAAAAGCACGGCCCAAGAGTTGGCGCCGCACAAAATCCGGGTAAACAGCATTGCCCCCGGTGCCATTGCCACGCCCATCAACCTTTCGGCCCGCGACACCCCCGAGGAGGAAAAAGCCTTGCTCGAGCTCATTCCTTACAACCGCGTGGGCGACCCCGCCGACATCGGTAATCTGGCCGCTTGGCTGGCCTCTGACGAAGCCGATTACATCACCGGCCAAACCATTTTCATGGACGGCGGCATGACCTTGTACCCCGGGTTTGCGGAAGGCGGATGATTTCAGCTACCAGTTATCAGGAAGCAGTTAACAGAAATTAACTGTGCTGGTTGATAACTGCTTCCTGATAACTGTTAACCGAACTAGATGACCCCTGAACACCAACGCCTCGCCGAGGCCAATGCCGGTACCAAGCCCTGGCGTAAATTCGGTCCCTACGTAGCTGAGCGTCAGTGGGGCACCGTCCGAGAAGACTACAGCGCCCACGGCGACGCCTGGACTTTTACCACCCACGACCAGGCCCGTAGCCGCGCCTACCGTTGGGGCGAGGAGGCCTTGGCCGGCTTCTGCGACGAGCAGCAGCTGCTCTGCTTTGGCCTGGGCCTCTGGAACGGACAGGATGCCATTCTGAAAGAACGACTTTTCGGCCTGAGCAGCCCCGAAGGCAACCACGGCGAAGACGTGAAGGAGGTGTATTACTACCTCGACGCTACGCCCACGCACTCCTACCAGCGGATGCTTTACAAGTATCCGCAGCACGCGTTTCCCTACGAGTGGCTGGTGAATGAAAATGCCCGCCGCGACCGCAGCAAGCCTGAATTCGAGCTCATGGATACGGCCATGTTTCTCGAAAGCCGCTACTTCGATGTGTTTGTAGAGTTTGCTAAGGCCGATGCCGAGGACATTCTTATCCAGCTCACCGTCGTGAACCGTGGCCCCGATAATACCACGCTGCACCTGCTGCCGCAGCTCTGGTTTCGCAACACTTGGGCGTGGGGCAACGATGCCTACCGCCCCCTGCTTTCGGCCACTCCCGAAGGCCATGTTTTCGTGGAGCACAAAGACCTCGGCGCGCTTACGCTCTACTGCGACGAGCAGCCGGAGCTGCTGTTCTGCGAAAACGCGACCAACAACGGCCGACTCTACAACTCGCCTTCCGAGGAGCAGTTTTTCAAGGACGGTGTCAACGACTATTTGCTGCACGGCCAGGCCGATGCCATAAACCCCAACCGCCTTGGCACCAAAGCGGCGGCCCACTACGAGTTGGTCATCGGCCCCAATGCCACCCATGTAGTGCGCCTGCGGCTGGCCGCGCCGGGCCTTGCGCAGCCATTTGCCGACTTTAACCAAATCCTGAGCCAGCGCCAGGCTGAGTCTGACCAGTTCTACCAAGTGCTGCAGGGCGAGCAGCCAAATGCCGACATTCGCAACGTGCAGCGCCAAGCCTACGCCAGCATGCTCTGGAGCAAGCAGTACTATTACTACGATGTGTCTCAGTGGCTAGCTGGCGACCCTGCGCTACCGCCCCCGCCCCCCGAGCGCCTCAAAGGCCGCAACGCTACGGGATGGGCGCACCTCAATAATTCCCAGGTCATCTCAATGCCTGATAAATGGGAATATCCATGGTATGCCGCCTGGGACCTGGCTTTTCACTGCTTGCCGTTAGCCCATCTCGACATGCACTTTGCAAAAAGCCAGCTCATTCTGCTTTGCCGCGACTGGTACATGCACCCCAACGGCCAACTGCCAGCCTATGAATGGAAGCTGGCCGACGTGAACCCGCCCGTGCACGCCTACGCTGCCTGGCGTGTGTTCAAAATTGACCAAAAAGCTCGTGGCGATGCCGGTGATGTTGTTTTTCTGGAAACCATTTTCCACCGCCTTCTCCTCAATTTTACGTGGTGGGTGAACCGCAAAGACCGGGAAGGCCACAACATTTTCGAAGGCGGCTTCCTGGGCCTCGACAACATTGGAGTGTTCGACCGCTCAGCTCCGCTGCCGTTTGGCGGCTACCTGGAGCAGGCCGACGGCACCGCCTGGGTGGCCATGTACGCGCTCAACATGATGCGCATTGCTCTGCAATTGAGCCAGACCAACCCCGTGTACCAGGATTTGGCCAGCAAATTCTTCGAGCATTTCCTCTACATTGCCAATGCCATGACCAAAGTAGGGCAGGATGCAGTGGACTTATGGGATGAAAACGATGAGTTTTACTACGACGCCCTGAACACCCCCGATGGCGGCCACGAGCTTCTGAAAGTTCGGAGCATGGTGGGGCTAATTCCGCTTTTCGCCGTGGAGGTACTCGATACTGCGCAACTGGCCGGTGCCCCGCAGTTTTTGGCCCGCATGAACTGGTTTCTTGATAACCGGCCGGAACTGGCGGCGCTGGTGTCGCGCTGGCGTGAGCCTGGTCAGGGCGAGCGGCACCTGCTTTCGTTGCTGCGCGGCCATCGGGTGAAGCGGCTGTTGGCCAGAATGCTGGACGAGTCGGAATTCCTTTCGCCTTATGGCGTGCGCAGCCTCTCGCGCTACCACGCCAGCCATCCCTTCGTCTTTCGGGGCACCGAAACCCAGTTCACCGTCAATTACGAGCCGGCCGAGTCGCAAACCAGCCTTTTTGGAGGAAACAGCAACTGGCGCGGCCCCATCTGGATGCCCATGAACTTTATGCTGATTGAGTCGCTGCAACGCTTTCACCACTACTACGGCGACGATTTCAAAGTAGAATACCCAACTAACTCCGGGCAACTGCACACCTTACTCGAGATAGCCAACTCCCTCACAACGCGCCTCACCAGGCTTTTCCTGCGTGACCCCGACACCGGCCGCCGCGCCTGCTTTGGCGACGACAAACAGCTGCAAACCGACCCTCATTTCCGCGATTACCTCTGGTTCCACGAATATTTCCACGCCGACAATGGCCATGGCCTCGGCGCCAGCCACCAAACCGGCTGGACAGGCCTTATTGCCAAGCTGCTACAGCCTCGGCATAATGAATCATAGAGCAAAAGCTGTCGAAATTACAATCATAATAAAATAAAGAATGGGGGCCGCAAGACAAATGATGGTTGTCTTGCGGCCCCTTCTTACATTGGGCAGGCAAGTCCCACTACAGCAGAGGGGAAGCTGCCCATTGTAAAAATAATTTGTCGGAAACGATTGCGGCATCATTTCTTTTCCCGCAAAACCCTTAGCTTGCGTCCCGCTTAACATTAGGGTAATATGGAAGTCCAGACATTAAAGTATCCAGCCATCCGCAACTACGTGGCTGGTCAACTACTAGAAAGTTCCACTACGGCCACAATGGACGTGTTCAGCCCGCTTACCGGGGAGCTGATTTCCACCGTATCCCTGAGTGATGCCACTGGGCTCGATGCCGCGGTGCAGGCTGCTAAAGCCGCCTTTCCCGCATGGTCGACCACACCCATTAAGGAGCGGGTGCAGATTTTCTACCGCTACAAAACCCTGCTGGAGCGCGATATGAAAGCCCTCGCGGACCTTGTGCGCGAGGAAAACGGCAAGACCCTGGACGAAGCCCGCGCCGAAGTCGAAAAAGCCATCGAGTTGACCGAGTTTGCCTGCTACATGCCGCAGCTCATCCAAGG
>Ga0265780_10004736_pt1 | contig 17428 bp, 12 predicted proteins | sample P1T30metagenome_FD_192432 | JGI IMG/M metagenome (GOLD analysis project Ga0265780, IMG submission 192432) | Plant litter microbial communities from East Loma Ridge, Irvine, California - P1 T30 | ecosystem: Environmental > Terrestrial > Plant litter > Unclassified | place: USA: California...
GAGGAGGTTGGAGCGTGTGAGGGAGGTTAAGAGAGGGTTGCCTGGGTTTAAGGGGTGGAGGGCGGATTTGGTGGATGTTAGGGTTGGGATAGGGGGGGTGTTTGATGTTTAGGTCTCAGGTGGGGTGGAGGGGATGGGATGGGATGGTCGGTGGGTTGAGTGTGAATAGCGATTTTTCAGCACTGCATTTTACTCTATGTGCGTTTGGTGGGGGCTGTTGATTTTATTGCGCGTGGTGCTTTGCTACATGGCTGATGATGCAGATGTTTTTGAACACGTAACATACGCTTCAACAAGTGTAATTTCAAGTGGTGCGAAACGACAAAGCAAAGCGAACAATGTATCCTTTGAGCGTTCAACATAGCGCAACCCAAAACTCTACTCGACAAGCATCAGCACACTGTCAAAAAAGCACATAAGCGTATTGTTCTTCCTGACTACCGAGCAATAACCAGAACATTCCCCCTCGCCAAACAAGCATACGAGTCTCAACACGGCTAATAGCCATGGCATGGTGGACGTAGATTTTCCGCAGTCATGAGTGCTGTTCTGGGCCTTTTTGGTGGGACCATGGAAAAGCCAAAAGGTCAGGGTTTAGCAGGCATATTAGTGTCATCTGAGCCTTGTTGGTAGACTGTAGAACGTAGCTTTCGATTTTCCTTTTTGCGAAAGACGTGGTGTTTTGGGCTTTTGGTTCTGCAAACAAATGCGGGACATTGGTCATGACGTTCTGGTTTTTTGGATGATATATTGACGGAGATATGTTTCTTTGGCAACAGTTCCCTTTCTCGCGGGACATGAAGCGAAAACCATGTTCTTTTCGGTAGGATAGTAGGGCTGGTGGTGTGGAAATTTCGATCGTATAGGTGTTGTGCTTTTCGGTTCTACGCATGACATGTAGAATCTGTTGTTTTGGATAATTCGGAGTTCTTCGGACATGCTTCAGACAGGATGTGATTTTTGGGTTTGGTACGTTGAGTTATGCTGGAAGAGCGCTGTGATTTATGCCTGTACCAAGAGTGAGTAGAACACAGTGCTGTTTGCGGATTTCTTAGATCATGTCTTTCGAACATAATCTCCGCCCGATTCGAATGTCCTGCTCCTTCTCATCATGTTGAATTCGTCTTGCATTTTTTTGTTCTGCTCTCGCGGAGAAACGGACGAAGGCTTACATGCGTACGAAGTCTATTTCAGTAAACAAGGCGCAAGATTTCTCGTTATATAAACCTGGTGAACTGGAATTTGGAAGACATAAAACTTGACAGTAGAGGTTTCAGACATTCATGGCATGCACTCGGGCAATTTTTCCAAGTCATGAGGATCTGAGCGACAGTTTCTGGGCGAGACATGGCTCGAGTCGCGCCTTGTTTTCGGAACGCGAACATGATAGGTTGGCGTGTTACATTTTGGAAATGACATTTGAGAGATTGTTAATGGGATAGGGAGGACGGATTCGCAATGTTCATATAGCTGTACGAGGACATGCTCGGCCGCATGGAACAAAAGTTTTTCGATTTCTTCACCGATGAGAAGCAGTGAACGAGAACTGGTTTTCCAGGGGCCATTTTGCGGGGAACGCAGAGAGAAACATGTCTTCCGTGTGCCCTCAATTTCATAGAAGAAGAAAAAGAACAGATATAGCGCTTTCTGAGCGAAGTTTTCTAGTCGGCAAACGAAAGAGATCATAACCGGATTACTCGATCATGGATTGAAAGAGAGGACATGGATCTACGTTCATGGCGCGTTTCAAAAAGAAGGAAAAGAACATTGGCATTGTAGTCTTCGGTTTCGGAAAGAAGAGAAGAGAACATTCGGGGCTGGGCTGCTGATTTTGGAAAGAAATATATTTGGTATGCAACATAGAATGAAAAAGGGGAGGACTGGTGAGTACGGGAGGGTTTATATACCTGATCTTCTGTCGTTCCATATTTGCGATGTTTGACAGTGAGTCTCGATTCGGCTCATGGCTGAGACAGACTTTGTCACCTCGTGTTCTCGGGGAAGGAACAGAGTGACGTTGATTCGGGGCTTTGCCAGTGTTGCTGACCATCAGCGCACTGTGACTGAGGTTAGATGGACATGTGCAGTTATCGAGATCGCAGCGCTCTTTCAGTATACTTCTCATATGTCTCGGATAGGATTAAAGACACGCAGTACTACTTCTGCCTGCTCACTACTCCTTGCCTCGCTCGACACCACATCAGCAACTCCCACTTCGCTATCCATAACATTACTGCTGCCAACCGAAGCGTTATTCCTATCAGCTCTAGCCCGCTCTTATCACCATTAGTTCTTTCACATGCACTATATTCTATATTCCACTCACTCGACTCCTCCTTCAAATTCCCCAGCACCTTACCCATACGCCAACTCAATACCACATCGCTCACCTCTAGAATCTCCCCGCTCGCAAGCCTCTCATTCGCGGTACTCAACACAGCACGCCTCTCCGAGTCCTTTTCGCGCATCTCGCGTGCTATGACTCGTGTGATGGTCTAGAGCACGCTTGGTCTCAGCTGCATGCGCAGACACAGGCGAGTACTTACGATGAAGCGCCGCCACATGTCGGTGGTGTAGCCGAGGGCTTCGCGGACTTCGGAAGCTGGGGCTCTGTCTTGGAGGATATGTATCGTCGAGGTAGAGCGTGGATCGGCTCCATGGACTTACGCTTAGTGGGCACATGTGGATCTTGACTCACGTTGGATCGTCTCAGGGGCGAATTATGCTCTACGGTATCCGTCATCTTTACCTTAGTTCATTTACAGATGACTTTTGACCTTAGCTCAGCTACAAATAACGTTTGCGGGTGAAAGTTCGAAAAAGATATCAGGCTGAGACATGTCGCGCTAGCTCACGCTCTCACGTGGCGTGGCGCTTCCCCGTTTCGCCAAGCATTGTGCTACATCTCCCACGTGTCAGCATCTCAACCATCGTCTACAATCACCATGATACTCAGATCAGCGACACTAATCGCGACATGCGCACTATGGATTGGCGCAAGCGCTGAAATCGCACCAGAAATCACCGTCGTCTCCGAAGGCTACAACATCATCGCCAAGCTTCCATGCGTAGGCTGTCCATTTCTATATCAAGAGACTCTTGAGTGGCGGGACGGGCCGTGGAAGACGCGAGATGATGATAATGCATTGGTATGTTGCTGGCCCTCTTTCGCATGGCATTTTGACTTATCGCGTACCAGCTCTTGAACATCTCCTTGCCCTTCGACTCCGCTCATCTAAGCATCAACAACGCCGCGCTTCTCTCGCCATCAAAGATTCTGCCACGCATCAGCGCGAATCAGATCTTGCTCGACACTTCCGCGGATGATATCTCCAAGGCCATCGAAATGGACCAGCTGGACACTCTCGGCCACGTGAACTTCGGCCTATCGTACCGCGATTCACTCCGTCACCTCAGAGACTCCAGCGCTCTGGTCTTCCACTTTGACGTCTTCGAAGCCTGGACCGACTTACTGGATTCTGGCCTGACCGTGAAGCTAGACGATGCGAAGCAGGAAGTGCTTGAGATTGTGTTGCTGGAGCGCCCGCTGCAGTCTGCTGGTGACATGAGCAATGCGTATGAGATTGTGCGCGCTGGACTTGTTCCGCGCTCGTTCACAAAGTCGATAGCGAAAGTACATACGATGCGCTATCATGATTGGGACGATCATGGCGAGAAGGGCACGCCGTCGCACCTGGTCTCGAAGGCTTTGGAGTCATTCTTTGATTACATCGCGTCTGGCGTGTGGACCTTGTTCATCTTTATCTTGGCATTTGTAGCGTTGTTCGTGCTGTTGTGCTTGTTCTGTATTTTTGGCTGCGGATTGGGCAAGGACGAGTACGAGAGCGCGCAGCATGGCAAGAGGAGGGGTGGTGGGAAGGGAGGTTGGAACGATGTGGAGAGGGGAAAAGGCAGGTTTTTGAGTGCGGAAGAGCTGGGCTTGAGAGTTGGTGGAAGAATTGTTGGTGTTGGGAAGGCTGATTGACATGGAGTTGAGGTTGAATACAAGTGATATTGCGAGTTGATCGAAGGTTCTTCGACTAATGACTGTATTGACGGCATAATGACTCCCAGCCATGATCATGTGAATAATCATGTCCATGATCGTATCATGTATGCTATTCTAGGTAGTGATTCAAGCTAGGCATCGTAGCCAGTACTTGGAATTCGGACATTCGACTAGATATTCCTTGCAGAGGCAGAAGCTTGAGAGGTCCGACGACGTATTGGGCTTTGGGGCGGACTGACGACAGGACGTATCCTTGGTGGACGGACAGTTGGACCTGTTTCGGAACGTCTTGAGAAAAAGTCAGCTGATATCTTGTAGGCCGTACGGCAAGAATTAACCTACGACTCTTCCTGCCCAGCTCCATGACACTTCTTCTTGCCATGGAAGTGGTAAAGAAACACGTCGTAACCACGTTTGTCCGGGACAAATGGATCCGAGGCACTGCTACCGAACTGGCATCGGTCTGAAAACCCACTGACGGCTTCCTGAGTGAACTCGGCAGGCAGCTTGACTTTGTTTGCCTTCCAAAAGGAGTGTCCCAGGCGCCAGACCGCCGCATCCACCAGCAGTCTGCGTATCGAAGATTCTGTTGCTGTCTCACGGAACATTTCCTCAGCGTAATCTTGTACCAAGGACTCACACTCACGTACGGTAGAGCCTTTCACCCATTCGCGGATGGTATCCATCAAGAAGTCTTTGTACCTGGAGTCCTGTAGGAAATCGGCGAGGAGATAGGACTGCATGAGATTGGCTTTTGCAACCGCTGTCTTGACATCGCCAGAGTCGGAGACGTGGAGATGACCAGAATACAACCACTGCACGTAGATGTGGAAATACTTTTGATGACATGAAGGCAGCTTGACGAGGCGCTCCTGAGATTCACGCCACTCGCGGGCTAGGGCTGCCTTGAAGAAGTCGGACGACTCGCAGATGAGCTTTTCGTTGACAGTGAAGTCGGTATGGCGTGGCTCTGCACCAACACGCACGGCAATGACGCTGGTGCCCATCCTGTTCGAGTGAGTATAGCGAATCACGTCAGCTCGCGTAGACTTACTGTGGCAGGCTCTCTTCGCTAGGTAGCTCCATTGCGCTGGGAGGTGTGGGCGGGCTGCGTCCGGTGAAGTCGAAATACACGCGAGGACTTGAAGGGCTGGCATTCAGCTCACCCGGGCCGAACGACACTTGCTTTCTCTTCGGTGGCATTGATCGTCTGATGCCACTCGAGCAGTACGGAAGATGGGTTGCACCAGATGATCGTTCTCAGGTATTGCGTGTGGGTGAGACGAAGGTTGGATACCGAAGTGGTGGATTGAGGTGAGAGCACTAGCGTGTGGTGGATGACCAACGCGTCGTGCGAAGGAAGAGGGCACGACGCCCAACCCACGCCCCAATCTCTCACCTACGCGACAAGCACCGCTGCTCTCAAGAAGCTAGTTTGGACGTCTTCGAATCAGAGGAGCCGTTAATCGAAGTATGGGCACGTGCGAATACTTGTTCTGAATGTTCACGACAGACCAAACTTGCAAATAATCCGTGCATACTAAGGCCTCTCGAAAGCTACACACTATCTGGCTCCTTATGATAGCTGAGCATGAGTCCCTACTGCCGTGCCCTTCCCTCGTGCTCGTGCTTCTTTGTTGCTCATCCGCCTTCGCCTCCCTTTGCCCCAAGTCGCCTTACAGCACTTGCTTCGCCCTGCTTCAAAGTCTGCGCTCGCACACCATCTCAGGCGCGTCGCTTGTTGGCCGAAGTATCGCTGCCGTCCGACGCAGAGCGCTTCTTCGAGGGCGTGGTAATGCTTGATGTCCGTCAGCTCATGCCATTCCGCCCGGGATGACGACGTACTCTTTGTTTTTCTCTCGATAGCATGGCTTGTCGTCACCGTGACTAACTATGGTACTTGCAGCTCGTCTTCCAGACCTCGAGTGGTGAAATAGGCGCTGATGTTGCCATGAACCTGTGTGTAAGGGCCTGGAAGACGTCCATGGTAAAGTCCGCATGCGCTTCTTTGCTTTGCTGTGCGGATGGACCCCGCTTCAAGGATTCGATGGGTTCCGCTGGTGATGTCCAAGCAGCCAGGTCTGCCACCAAAGACCTGGTCGATGAACCTTCTGGTACGACATCGTAGAACTCGACTCCAAATCGGGTCGGGAAAACCGGCATTTTGGACGCAAGGTCCTCAGTACACTGTGCAATGGCGGCGTTGGTGGTGTCCACAAAGGCTGTATCGAGCAAATAGTGTCCGAGAAATGAGGTCTTTGCAAGGTCATAGAATTCTTGACAGAGAAGTATGGCTCCGATCAAAATTGCCCTCTTCACGAGTGCATGGTTCTTGAACTCCTCATGAGTGTTGTCAACGACTTCGGCGCTGGGTTTGCTGTGCAGCTTGCCCCGAAGCAGCCAGCGATGGTAGATATTGAAGGCCTCGACGGAGGTTGTCGGCAGCTTGATCACGCCATCTTCTGACTCTCGCCATGGGCCCTTGAGTTCATTGTTGACGAAGTCGGAAGACTGGCAAATGATGGACTTGTAAACGACGAAATCCTGGGTTTCTCCGTCCTCGACCCGTATGATCACCATTCCATCGCCGTACCTGTGGAGAGTCAGTTCCATCAGGAGCTTATCTTGTAATATGGTTCTTACCGGATATCCTTACTGTACGCGTAGCGCTCCATCATGTCCGTGCGCGTGAATCGTGCGGCCGTCGTATGCGCTGGAGATTGACGACGGTCGATCGACCGTGGGAGTCGTGAGCGAAGTTAGGAGAGCAGGAAAGGTAAGTCAAGAACGAGTAGTGAACGCGTCCTGAACTGAAGGTGAGCGTGGATCTTGGCACCGATTTCGCCCGTTGCCTCATCCTCACATGTCGCCTTCACCTTGCTTCACCTCACTTCACCAGAATACCGACGCCGGCTAAATCAACTCAATGCATTTAACCCACTCACACGCAACCCGCTCATGCTAATGCCCAAAAACGCAAAGAAAATCCGCTCACAACCATAACGACGGTCCAAAAAATGCCAAAAACTCACGTGGGTATCAGTATCGTACAAAACATGCAAACATGTAGAATCCCATCCCATACATCCCTCCTCATCCATCTAAGCATACCCCCTCTCAGCCCTCTCATGAAAAAACCCACTCCGACCAAACACCTCCTCCTTCGGCGTAGCCCACACCTCACCATCATGCGCACTCACGTCCTCGCGACTACTCGTCCAGCTCTCTTCGTTGCGTACGTACTGTCTTGTACTGTCGTTACTATCGGTGCGTGCTTTTGCGAATTCGCTCACGCGCGGCGTGGTGACGCGGTCTTCTGTGCCGGGAATGATGAGCGTGTCGGGTGAAGGCGTAGGGTACGATGGCGATGTCGCGGTCGCAGAAGCGATGAGCTTGTTGACGAGCGCGTGTAAGTCTGCGATATCGTGGCGCAGACTCAAAACTTGCTGTTCCAGCGCCTTTCTCGCGTTGCGCTCATACTTGAGCGCCTCGTACAACTTCTCAATCACCTTTTCTTTGCCACTTTCGTCAGCGCTTGCACCAGGCCTCATGAGTGTCGGTGACTCCGGGGTCGATTTCAGCGTGTCGTTGCTAGACTGGTACTCTGGCAGACGCGAGTCGCTAGTCGTAGAGCCTGACGAGTCCCGTGTGCGAGAACGCAAGTTACGTGGTGCGTCAGATAGGATGACGGTCTGGCGATGTGCTCGTGTGGATATGCGATTCATGGAAGTCTCCAGGTTTCGGAAAGTGCCTTCGAGATGTGCGACGCGATCCTCGATGGAGAGGCGATTCTGGTTTCTCTCAGGTGGGGACACCGGAACGGGTTGTTCTGATGGAGATGTCGCGGAGTCTGAGAAACCGCTCTTGAGACCAAAGTTAAACGCCGAAACTGGTGGTTCGACTGAACGCACTGGAAGTTCTTCGCGTGGTGAAGGAGTTGCTTCATCAGCATGTACAAGCGTCGCGCTCATCTCTACGATCTCATCTTCCGGTTCCGTAATCGTAGGCTCCTGCGGGTGAACGCTTCGTATGGTCTCCACAGTCTTCGCGGTTTGCGGCCGGCTGTAAATGCTACCAGATGCATGACTTTGCCTCCAGTACCTGATCTCCGCGCTTCTCCGCCTATCCGTAGGTACGCCATCTTTGACAAGCTCGCGCAAGGCGTCTGCACTTCTTGATCGGCGCTTAGAAGCCCTGTGGCTAGCTTGCGTCGGACTTGACAGAGCAATACCAATACCAGGAGACGGCATTGGAGACTCGTCCACCTTCTCTTCCCAGGTGGACAATCTTTCGCGCTCTTCCTCCAGGCTGCGACGCTGCTGTATGCCAGCACTTGGCACACTGGGAAGAGTCGCTCTCCGTCGCAGACTCGGGTTCTGCATATCGAATGTCAGATATTCATCTGGAGGGCTCGCCTGCGGTGCATTTACGTTCATTGGGAATGGCAAGTGCTGTCCAAGAGGATGAAGCGGTTTCAGGTCCTCGACTGGCAAATCAGATATTCGTGGTCCACTAGGGGTCTTCAGCTCGCGTGGAGGCGACTGCCGAAGCATTCCTGGATCCTGGACAATGTCAGTCAAAACTTCACTACAAGCGAGAGAATACTCACGCTATGATGGTAACTGTGACCTCTGCGTGAGGTCTCGTCGTCTTCTGGCTCATCCTTGCTCTTTCGTCCGAACATCTTCCGGAAAACGTTGCGCAGCCCACTTTTCCGCTTCTTCTTCTGAGCGGCCATCGCTGCATTGTCCGGTGTCGATCGAAGAGGCGTTTGAGGTTGAGGCGTAATTGGGGTCGGCTCGATGACACTTTCACGTGGCAGTTCCGTCATTTGTCGCGGTCTTGGCGGAGATCTTGAAGGCTGTCGTTCTTGCCAGACATCTCTTTGCTGCAGCTGCTCATCCACTGGGTGCGAGTTGAGAGAAGATCGTTCCGGTGGAATACTTGGTGGAGGATATTCTGGCTGTGGTGGTGTTTCAGGTCTTTGATCCTCCTCATCTAGTTCCTCCGGCGCTTGGCTCGGACTAACCATGCCCGTCACCGCAAATTCCTTCTCTTCCTCATCGTTAAGCGGCGTATCCTCCTTTATTGGAATGGGCCCACTGATCTTCAGGTTCCCTTTCCTGATAGCCTCCGCCTTCCAGCTCGAGCGTTGTAAGTTGCTCTGTCCGCTCATGTCTGCCGCGACAAACCCCTCTCGAGTGAGCATGTGGTGCGGATGTACTCTTTTAAGCGCAGTAGCTGCTGCGGTGCCAGACGTTGGACAGGAGATGGCTGCAGTGGTGTTATGCAGATGGAGATTGCAATTACGCAGCTGATGCAGGGAGGGTCCTGGCGAGTTGAGGATCTGGACGCCCACTGTGCATAACGGCCGAGGCGACTCGGGCGATCACAGTGACAGGGTGGATTCCATGAACAGAACTTTAAAAATGTTCCGGTTTTGTGGTTTTGCGGTTCTAGCTCTTATTCCGATCTGTCGTACCAGCAGTCGCGCCAGCGGGAGGGGAAATGGTAGTAGATAACGCTAACGGAACGTTGAAGCCAATCAGTCGGTCCACACGGCTGGCGAGCAGTAGGCTAGAAGATCTAATAAGCTCCGCTGGGTAGAGGAATGGGACGTGCAACCGGAGGGAGATTTGAAAAGAATGACGAAGTTAAACAACCGATGTAGCAAGAGATGAGAGAGGAGCGGCGGCAGCGGAGGGAATAAGTATCAAATAAGCCAGGGAGTCCTGTCGCTGTATCTACACGGGGTTTGTATCTAGCGGGGCGCGGGAAAGGCTGTCCAAGCTATTGATATGGCGTCCATGCGAATCGAGCAGGATGACCGGCATGCTTTGGACGGGACTGTCCATGCTCTAGTAATAGCAGAGCAGCAGAGTTTGTATAGTGGGCGGCTGGAAGGCCCACAACCGAGGCCGATGCATGCAACATGGAGACTGCTCCCATCGTTTGAGTGCTGCATGTTGGAGCCAAAACGGACAGCAGCATGCAATCGATAGCCATCCACAGGCGCTGGCGCCGTCGACGCGGCCGCGGTGATGGTCTGAAACGCCAGCCTGTGCCGCGCTTACCCCAATGCACACGGTCGCGCACGCCATGCGTCCAAAATTGCAGGCGGGCGGATCGCCAGTGGGACGCCACGGTCCCAAAGCACGTTATTGGCGCTCACGCGTTTCCCAGATCAGAGGCGTTCGGACGGCGAGACTGGCAGCGCGACATGTCATGAACCCTGGGCATGCATCAGTGGTGCGTTTGAGGTGTGGCATCATTGTTGGTTGCGGGGTGTGGATGGGAAGAACAGCGAAGCACGCACAGACGATAAACTTCAGCTTTCATATCGATACATAGATGGATTTGCGCCATGTATTGGGCACGACTCGCCGTGTGTCTTCGCCAACACACACCGTTCACTGCCAGCAGGATCAATCGCAAGCTTCTCATCTGATGTTACAATCACAATATCTTTTACGGCCATCCGCTGCGAAGTCTGCCGTTGTGTCTGCATCAACTAGCCCGCTTACACTGTCGTTTGTCTCGACTACTGCGAGGAATGAGCCAAGTCACGCAGCATGTCTCCATACACATGCGGCATCGCAAGAGCTCGCTTCGACTTGAGCCGCCTCTACTCCACTTATCTGTCGTCCCATGTTCGCGTTCGAGACCCTGTCTGGCAGGTCCCCACAAATGTCACAGCTACACCGTTTGGACGAGCTCACCCACCATTCTGTTCGTCCACGTAGACGTCCGCTAGATTGGGGTACCGCAGGTCGGCATTCTCCTCGAGAAATTCCATCCACGACTTAAGAAACTTGCTGCCCCTGAAGTGCACGTTGTTAGCATCGTGTTGTGCGACCGTATCCAGTGACGCGGTACGTGAGGGGTACCAGGGTGTATCGCGTTACACAATACCATGCACGGGTTTCGTGTGCTTCGTCTCGTAGCACGACCGCACAAAAGCAATCGCACTCCCGGCTACCCACGTTTTCGGGACGGATATCGTGTGTGTCCGAGCGTGGGCCTGGCAAAAGGTCGAGGAGTGTGACGACTTACTTGCTTATGGTGTCCGAGTCTCCGATCACGCAGAGGTGTCGCTTTGGTCGTGTCATGGCTACTGTGAATGCGCATTAGTATTTCTTCCGCGTTGTTACGAGCGTGTAGTAGAAGTACGAGTCGCATACCGTTGAGTCGCCTCTTCTCGCCCAGGAATCCTACCTCGTGCTCTGGGTTGCTGCGCACCGTGCTTACTATGACGGCTTCCTTTTCGCGACCTTGAAACCCATCAACAGAGCCGAGTTCAATGCCAGGAAACGCCTCTTTAAGCATTCCTGCCAACAAAGCCAGCTATGCGAGGAGAAACAAAAATTAGCGCTATCGTATGAAGGCAACCCTGGTCTTGTGTAGAAGTTTGCAAAATGAACCAGAGCATTGAAGATCATGCATACCTGCGCGTTGTATGGCGTAACCACGGCGATATCTTCAGCCTTCACGCCGGCGTCGATTAAATTGCCAACATGCATCTTCACCAATGCCGCTTCGGCTTCATTCGACTTGCTGTCGCCGAGGCTCATGCCTTTGCTGCCCTTGGAGGCTGCATCGTCTTCCGTTTTCTCTGCAAAGTCGCCGCCTTGTGTGTCCCAGAACACCAACGGTTCTCGTGTATCTTCAGTATCCTTGACCTCGTACGGCAGACCTGTGAGCAGCCGATCCTTGACAGCCTCAGCGGCTATCAGTTTCGAATCATACAATTCGTCAGATGGGAATCGCATAATCTTCTCGTGCATACGGTATTGCGTCGTTAGCATACGTTTGATAGATGGTCCGTGCAAGGCGAGTAGGCGATCGAAGAGAGTGGTCTCTAACGTCATGCCTTTACCCGGCTTCGCGGAAGCTTCTGTAGTGTTCTTCTCGCCTTCCTCAGCCTTCTTGCTATCATCCTTGATTTTCTTAGCATCCTTGTTCGCAATTTTCGACTCCTTGAAGTTGAGCGACTTGATGGTGGGTGGGAGTTGCAAATGGTCTCCCGCAAGCACGAGCTTATTTGCCTTGACCCATAACAACGGCACCCAGCATTGCGCCTCCAGGGCCTGGCTGGCTTCATCGACGATGACGACGTCAAATTCCTGGCCTTTGAGATGAAATCCTCCAGAGCCATGCAATGTCGCAAGGACCACTTTGCTGCCTGTGACCAAGTTGTTCACACAACTTTTCTCTCGCTCTCGGTATTCTTGCCGTAGGCCTTTTAGCTCCGTGTAGATCTGTCGGCGCTCTTTTGCATTCCGTGTCTTGCGTATTGAGTTTTGCTTGTCATCCATCTCTTTCCTGACGTCCTGCACCAATGCAGCTGCTTCCGATGTCCGTGTAAGAACGTCAAGGGAATGATTGAGAACGGACGGAAGGAGCCGAGCTGGGTGACCCAGTCGAATCATGGGTACTTTGTGAGACGCTAAGCGCTCTACGATGTTGTCCACAGAGATGTTCGAAGGTCCGCAGACGAGGAGTCGTAGCTTTTGCTTGAGCAGCTGCAGGATAAGCTCAATGAGTGTATGAGTTTTGCCTGTACCCGGTGGACCATGTATCAGCGCGACTTCGCGCGAAGCTAGTGCGAATCGAATGGCTTCCATCTGACTGTCATTTAGGGAGGGATCGTTCCACTCAAGTTTGTGTAGCGGATTCGAAGGGTCGTTCAGGTCGGACGGTAGAGGCGTAGGCGAAGCTTGACCGAACAGTACGCGCATGAAGGGAGTGTACTCTTGATCGCTGAACTTCTGGAGACGGGTCATTGTTTGGTTCATCCTGTCACATATGAGCGTCCTATCGAACAGAATCTGATGATATTGTGACAAAGACGTACCTCTTATAAGTAACGTCGTTCGCCAGCTTGACTCTAGTATAACTATCAGCTCCCCATCCACAGACATCTCGCAACCCAAGTATACTGACATCCACAGCTTGCCTCCACTAGACACGTCTGCATCTTCTTTATCCAGCACAATTTCGATATTCTCCCTCCGAACCCTTAGTACCACACCCTCGGCACCTTTCTTCACCAGCTCGCGCTTCTCTGTCTTCTTCGCGCTGCCACTGGGCTGATCTTGCACCGCCACGATGTCGCCTACGCGAATGCCATGCTCGGGTATATCCGGCTTGTCGCCTTTAACCACGACAGCCGAGTCCAAACCCAGCTCAACGACTGTTTTGCCGCCAAGCCCTGTCCGTATAGAAGCCACATTAAGGTTCAGGATTGCGAGACCGGCGTGTGACAGGGCGGTGGGGGTATGTGAGGAGAGGAGCGCGTTTGTTTCCGTGAGCTCAGCCTGAAGTTCGGCGTCGAGGAGTGTGAGCTGTGAAGTGGCGAAGGAGGGTATGTCTGTTGGTTGAGGCATGTTTGTGAGTGTCTCGAGGTTAGTGGGGGAAATGTGACTTCTGCAGTAGAAGTTGAGCGAGATGTTGTGAAGGCGCGCAGTATAAGAGCAAACAAAACCTCGTATTACCTGGTCTTTCGGTAACTGCGGGGCTTCGACGGGTGATTGCCGTTCATCGAGATCAGATCATTCACGCCGGCAATCGCTCGTGATCCCTTGTATGTGATTGATGTGCAGTTTTGCGACGATTGATGGTCGATATCACGCGTGTTAAGTCCTTGGGAAAACACGACCCTGTCGTCATCGCTTCTACAGCTGACTAGCCGCATACACGATAGTCCAAATCTGACTTCGAAGTTCTCCACCAACGAACCAGCAGTCCACCGAGTTCCTTATCTTCGCAAACTACACTTCATCTTGACATTTTGGCCCTGTTCCACGAGAATCGCATCTGGAGACAACTTTGCGCAATCAGCCCTTGAAAAGCCATTCGACTCGAACTCTACATCATATCTCCAAAGCAGGACTGTTACCACAGCTTACACTGATTGCTTTATGAAAAAGCACCCAGGGCACAGCATGTGACCGCCTCCCCATGGTCTATAAGAAAGACTTTGCGCAAGCTTCGCGTTGTTTCTGAAGCGATCGTGTTTAGGGATCTTGTCGTTGGCCCCAAGTCTCGGAGCCATGTATGACTCGCTTTTCACGTGCGCTGTCAAGTCAATCTAGTAATACATTTTAACCCACCATCCAATCACAACACCAGCGACAGACTGAATGTGCCTTTATCGCTACGGTCTCAATCAAAAACGGTGTGTCCCTTCTTATACTCGGTCGCGCATCAGACTGCGGTTTCATTTGGTCCCCAATATGCTAGATTCTTTGCATAATCAGCATATCGGCATTTGCTAGAAGTCCGCGACTCTATCGCACACTGCATGTGCAATTCGCCCCAGGCTTCTGCGCGCACGGGCATCATGAACGAACCCAAGATTTAGCGTGTACTCGTTCACACCTTCGCACTCACCACCACATTCAATGCCTACTAATGCTTTTCTTCACATGCAAGGAAATGCTACACGTTTCGTCCATCAAGAAATTACCGAGGGATGGCTCACCTCGCATGAATAGGCTGGTTGGCGCCAGAATCTGGAGTACGACTGTCAGACTGTCGCGGTCGTGTGCCTCCAGTCAGTACCCCGCGTTTTTATCTCCACGTACCCCTGAATGGAAACAAGGCCGTTAATTCGATTTTATACCAACGTCTTTTGGTTGGACTCCGTGCAGCTATGTCCTTAACTGTCGATTGGCGCGAGGGTTCCGGCAAAAACTACCGTATATAATACGCTGGGGTCCGGCAATTCAAATCCTTCACCACTTCCAGTGTCGTCATCGTTGACTCACACCACGTTTTGTTGTCGCGCACGATCAATATTCAGAAAACCAAAGTCGTCAGGGCGATGCGCAGTCTGGAAGACGCAAAGACAGCGTGCTTGAGCAACATGTAGCCCAGGTTGTTTACCCAAGTACGTTGTGCCTGCATTACCATGTTGCTGTGATTCGGTCATGGTGGGCGCTAACGTGCAGCCATGCACACCTCATGACCAGTTCGAGTCAAGCAAAATAGAGTGCATCCAACGAAGTAGGAGCCATCAGCTTGGCTTAGGAACTTGAAGGAAAACCTACGAGGGATCAACATGCTCGGTATGGCGCTCATTGGTCACAATACGTTTGTTGCGTAGAAGGCTAGGTGCTCGGATTCGGCAGAACCACAACGAGAGCGATCTGCATACCAAAATCCCACCAGCATGGGAATGCGACAGGGCTGATGATGCGAGCACGGAGACTTGTAGACCTACCTACTTGTAGAACATTCGGTCACCTGAACAGCTCCCAATTGGTCTTGCACCGAGCTGGTCGGGCTCAGTCCGAGGTCCCAGCTTGTGATACTACACTGGCGGTCATGTTGTATAAGAATACCAGGTCGCACAAGAGGCAAGGAAATACGAGCCATCTCGAGAGGTCCTTGCCGATCGCCGCGGTAGGTCACGGACTTTACTCTGTTCATCATGAAGCTCGCAACAGTCCTCACCTTCGTTCCTATAGCCCTTGCGGCTCCAGCACAGGTTAACAAACGAGCGGGACCAACCGTGGTGGCACCTTCACCACAGGCCACTGTTGCTGGTAAGAGCGTACTCAACGTGGAGACCTTCAATGGTATTCCCTACGCTCAACCACCGGTCGGCCAACTTCGTCTGAAGCCACCACAACCCATCACATCTGCCATTGGAAACGTCGATGGCACCGCGTCTCCGCGAGGATGTCCCCAATTCTTCTTCAGTGTAGATGCAACGCAATTCCCAACCAATGTTATCGGATCACTGCTCAACACGCCAATCTTCCAGGCCGTGTCAAATTCCGGAGAAGACTGCTTGACAATCAACGTTCAACGACCCGCTGGTACAAAAGCGGATGCAAAGCTACCAGTTCTTTTCTGGATCTTTGGCGGTGGCTTTGAACTAGGCGCCACATCCATGTATGATGGGACATCACTTGTGGCAGACTCAGTCGCTCAAGGCAAGCCGGTCGTTTATGTAGCCGTCAACTACCGCGTTGGAGGCTTTGGCTTCATGCCGGGCAAAGAGATCTTAGCCGATGGCTCTTCAAATCTTGGACTTTTGGATCAGCGACTCGGCCTGCAATGGGTGGCAGATAACATTGCTGCCTTTGGTGGCGATCCTGACAAAGTCACAATTTGGGGAGAAAGCGCCGGGGCTATCTCGGTCATGGATCAAATGCTGCTCTACGATGGCGACAACACATACAAGGGCAAGTCGCTTTTCCGAGCCGGTATCATGAACTCTGGCACGATTGTGCCCGCACAGCCCGTCGACTCTAGCAAGGCGCAAGCAATCTACGACAGAGTCGTGGAGGCAGGTGGATGCTCCAGCTCCCCCGACACTCTCAACTGTCTACGCGGCTTGTCTTATTCCAAGTTCCTCCAAGCTTGCAACACAGTACCCGGTCTTCTATCCTATTTTACCGTCAACCTCTCATATCTCCCACGACCGGACGGCAAAACCATCACCGACTCACCAGAATCACTCGTCGCAGCCGGAAAGTACACAAAAGTACCATTCATCGTTGGCGACCAAGAAGACGAAGGCACACTCTTCGGCCTCTTCACGCCGAATCTCACCACCCGAGCAGAAGTATCAGAGTACTTCTCCACCATATTCTTCACCGAAGCAACACCCGCACAAATCGACAGCCTCGTCGGCACATACCAGAACACCATCGAAGACGGCTCACCGTTCCGCACCGGCCTTCTCAACAACTTGTACCCGCAGTTCAAGCGCGTCAGCGCCATCATCGGCGACATCACATTCACGCTTACGCGCCGCGTCTTCCTCGAGGCCACAAGCGCCGTCAATCCCAACGTACCAACATGGTCATACCTAGCAACATATAACTACGGCACACCAGTCCTCGGAACCTCCCACGGCTCAGACATTCTGCAAGCATTCTATGGAGTGCTGCCAAACAATGCGGCGAAGACGATTCGAGGGTACTACTTTTCGTTCGTACATAATCTTGATCCGAACGAGGGCAATGATCTCTTGGAGTGGCCGCAGTGGAGTAAGACTAAGAAGTTGTTGAACTTTGGGGCCAATTCGAATAGTCTGTTGGATGACAACTTTAGGCAGGACACGTCGGAGTGGTTGAAGGTTAATGTAGCGGCTCTGAGGGTTTAGGCTATAGTGTATAGCGGACTGGAGTCATTTGCACTTTCTAATGAGAACATGACTTGCTACTTCATTCGTTTCGAGTGACGAACTGTTGGGGTCGGATCCGATATGGTTTTGAGAGCATCGTTGCCAGACATCGAAGAAAGCGTCCCATTGCAACTCACAGATGTGGAAATGCTCAAAGATAGGATCATGTCACTGAAATTGTTGGTGACAAGAACACGCGAGGAGACGCTGCCATGATTTGCTGACAATACTCAGTGCTTCCGGTCCATACTGAGGTGATATTTCTACACATGTTTCAA
>Ga0265780_10004737_pt1 | contig 17427 bp, 19 predicted proteins | sample P1T30metagenome_FD_192432 | JGI IMG/M metagenome (GOLD analysis project Ga0265780, IMG submission 192432) | Plant litter microbial communities from East Loma Ridge, Irvine, California - P1 T30 | ecosystem: Environmental > Terrestrial > Plant litter > Unclassified | place: USA: California...
TAATACAGCGCTAGCTATACAATGCTTATACCCTTTATAAGAGAAATTTTTATTTGTACAGTTTTGCTAGTGCTGTAGGGCTGGAGATCGCATTGATGCTAAGCATACTCGGCCTCCCACCGGCGGTGCTAACGTGCGGTACTCTCTTGCGATTAGCATCGCCAACTACTACCCCTGCTCGGCTTGTGAGGCGCGTGGACAGGGTTGGGACTTGTGGTACAAGAGACCCGAGCCATGTTCCCGAGCTGGAAATGACTGCTTGTGCAATCATGAATGCCGCCGCTGTTGGTATACATCTACCGTCTGGGCCGGGGTGGTAGTGCGGCGCGATTGAAGATTGAGGTCTGGGATACCCAAACAAAATACCCGTAGATATCGAACATGAAGTTTGCATGACAACTGCCTATATCAATCGCGGTAGCACTGCTGGATTCTTCTGATGCATCCCATAACGTTACGCTGTCTAGGCCAAGTCCAAACATACACGTGCATCGCCAAAGTTGCCCATCCGACGAGGCTGTTATTCAGCATCAGCAAGGTCCGGTTCGTCGCTTCCCCAGCGTCAGGCCAGCATACGAGAGCCGCGCCCAGTCGGCGCGGACAAATGTCGGCGCGGACAAATGTCAGCCAGACATGCTGTACAGTCCCTGGTTGATTAAGGGTCATGCAGCAGACGTCGTCCAGACTGACTGCATCATACTTGCAGCACATGTTTGCCATGCTAGCTCATCGTCACTCACCACATCATTCATAATGGACGTTGAGCATCGCGCCTGTGGTCTGCGGGCTGATCCGAACCCTCCTTTCGCACCATCCCCCCTCCCCAACGTTCTCCTTTACCCTTTAGTCAGGCCCCACGAATCCAGGCACAATTTTGCTAGTGCTTACTTCCGCCCAAGTCCAGCCAACCGGAAAATTTCCGACATCTCGACGCACTGCCTTGGCAAGGCTGTCAGATTCGCTTGCACTTGCCGCAAACGAGGAGTTGTTATGTACCGATAGCACTCTTTTCATTTGCAGTGTTGGGGTATCGTATTTGGCGTTGTGGCAATGCTTCGAGACTGCGCGTCGGGTTGGCGCGATAGTGGCTGTGAGCACTGCGGATGGGTGATGGGCAATGTCAATTTGGTCAAGTCAAGAATACATTGTCGTGATCAAAGACACTGGCGTAACAATCAGATTGAACTAGCACAAAAAATCCCAAAGTAGATGCATGCGATGCGATCCCCATCTTTACACCTCATAAACGCCTATATATGCAACCCTTCTCTCACACCTTACAGTGCATCACCCGCACGATTCAGAATATCCGCCGTCATCTTGATCGCTTTCGCCGCGAGGGTCCAGTCCTTCTTCTCCACAGCGTCCCTGATGAAGGGATACACGGAGCTTTCGAGCGCGTTTTCCGCATCAGGTGCGAAGATGACGTGTTTGAATTGTGTGCGGCCGGGTAACTATTCGTTCATTAGCATCGATGTTCCGCATTTGCGAAAGTGATATTGGATGAGGTACTTACGCCATGTTCCCCTTTATCATCCTTCCCCCTCGCCAAATCCAACAGATTACTCTCAAACCGCGCAATCTGACTATTATGCGTAATGCGCTGCATGGTGACACTCTGCGTCTCAAACCCACCCGTCGCATACACCTGGTTATACCAATAACTCTCCCACTTGTGGAAGTCGTCTGCTTTCTTCTTCAGCCCCGTCAGCGAGTCGACGAGCGGCTGGAAGATTTCAATGTCGTAGCCAGCGACGGCCTGTGCTTCTGTCCAGTCGAGCAGTTTCTGGCCTTCTCCTTGCAGGTGGTGCGCGTAGTGGTCGATTTTCAGCGGCATGATGGGGTCCTGGGCGATTTCGAGGATCAGCAGGACCCAAATTTGGGCGAGGAGTGTGTGGTAGGACCAGCCAGGGTCGATGTACTTGGCCATCCAGGAGTAGGTTTCGTAGCAGGAGCCGGAGAGTGGGTTTGAGGAGGAGGGGCTGGAGGGAGAGTCGGAGAAGCCGAACTCGATCGAGGATGTGCCGGTGATGTACTGGAAGGGCGCGGTGTCACTGCCAGCGCCGAGGTCGCCGATTTCGCTGCTCTTGGTTTCCCAGAGCTCTTTCAGTGTCTTGTTTTCGCGTGGGTCAGTCAAGCGGTCAATCACGCGACCCCAGGCGTGCTGGAAGATGGGAGAGCCCTTGGCCCAGAGCTGCTCGCCAGTGATTCCGACATTGACGTTGAGGTAGGCGATGGCGTTTTCGCGGAGGGTATCGACATTCGCTTCGACGTGCTCGGTGGAGCCGATTTTGTTGTACTCTCCGGCGTCCCAAGATGCGAATTCAATCGTACGGAGGGGACGCCATCCTTGAGCGCGAAGTTCACCCAGCACACGTGCGACTTCGAGCATCACAGCTGTACCAGAGCCAGGATCTGCGGCACCAAAGCACCACGAATCGCGGTGGTTGCCAACAATAATCTTTCGTGCTCCGTCTTCCATGCCTCTGAAAGTACCGAAGATATTTGTAACAAGCTGCTGCGGTGCCTCGTCCGGGAAGTTTTGTAAGTTGACCTTTGGAGCAGTATCAGGATGGCCGGAGAACCACTCGTCACCAACGTCTGGCACGCCGCCACGCCACTCAGCCGGCAGCTTCTCACCAGAATCCTTCAGCGACTGCAGCAGCTTTTGCGCATCTTTCCAAGAAAGCGGTAAACTCGGGATCTTCGGTAACGCAGGGTTGTCCTGCTGTGAGATGCGCTCGACTTTTTTTACGCTCGCTTTTCCAGGAGTAGTGACATCGCCCATGATCATGTTCGTTTGCGCGACCGAGCCGCGCTGAAGACTCTCGCCAGGCCTCCACTTGCCATCGGGCCACGGATTGCCCTTTTTGAAGCCGTCATCTGCAGGATCCGAGTAAACGAGTACACCGACACATCCAGAATTCTGCGCCGCCTTGACCTTCATCGCGAGATCCGGCTGTGTTCCATAAGTCCGACATAGGGCAACTGCGCCTTGTACATCGATGCCACTGTCCCACAACCTCTTGAAATCCTTCTTGTCGCAGTAATTGACGTATATGAGCGGCCCAGTGACATTTCCAGATGCGGACATTCCATGGTATGCAGGCGTCTGCGCCTTCGGGGGGTTGAACACAGGCGGCTCTTCAAGCTTGGCTTCCCAGCGCTTCTCGGGCGGATCCACGATAGCGAGTTTCCGGCCGTCTGGCTTCGCGTAGTTGATGTATGCCCAGTACTCGTCGTGCGTGTATGTGTCCATGTGCGCGTCCTTGAACTTGCCCTCGATCCACTGGCCCAGGACGTAGCTCCCCTCGGTCCCGCCCACGTGGTCGTAGCTCGTGATGTACTCGAGATTCTTCTCGATGCGCCAGCCCTCGACGCTCGACAGCGCCGTGCCCCGCACCCACTCTGGGTTGAACTGCGCGCCAAACCCGCCGCCCATGGGCACCACCTCGCTCACCACGAGCAAGTACACCAGCGAGATGATCAGTATCAGGCCGCATAGTCGTGCTATGACGGACCAGCCGGGCCTGTATTCTTCGGGCATGGTCGGTATGCGCTGGGTGAACCAGGTCCAGTCCGGGCGCCACTTGTCGGGCCATGGTATGCGCGGCAGATTGAAGCTCGAGAAGGAATTGGTGATGCTGTAGAAGCGTTTTGAGAATCGCGAGCTGGAGCGATTGCGGCGAGCGCGTCCTTCTTCGACAGATTCAGGGTCCAAGATGTCCATCTCTTCCATGGTCTGCCTCAAGTCCTCATCTTGGCTTTCGCGCACCGGGCTCCCGAGCTCCGAGTCCTCGTCGTCGACCGACTGCACTGAGGGCGCCTGGTAGTACCCATGGCGTCGTCGCGGGTCGGCTTGGATGTGCGTGTCGGGGCCCAGGAGACCCTGCCGCTCGGCGTCGTCGCTGACTTCGTTGGGACCGAGGCGCGCTGAAGCATGGCGAGACGACGTCGCCTCTTCGTATGTGGGAATCGGTGGCGGCGTGGGCGGACGCTCGTAGCCGTGTTTCTCGTCGGACATGGCGGGCTATAGTGGCACGCAGGTCCCCGGATCGTGGGACGCTGCACCGGGCGGATGTAATGCTGACTATTGTAGGGGGGCGGCGACCAATCGTCCGGAAGGTGGTGGGATTAGGTGTGCGACCGTATGCGCGTATACATGGCGGATGGGCAGTGGTAGGGAGCGGCTATAGTATAGAAGAATCGGAAAAGAGAGGCGAGGCGTCTTGGGAGGGAGCGGATGCGTGCGCGGCACTGCGGCACTGGGGTCGAGTGTCGTGGTCGTGTTTGGACATAGCGGCGGACCACCGAGGACCGCCGAGCTCGTTTCTGGCTTGGAATCTTGAAACATTGCAACAACTCTCGACGTGAATTTTCGTGCAGTAATCGTTTGAGCATCGACGTCGTCACGTGCGGTATCGCGGTATCGCGGCACGCGACAATGTTCAGGCAAATGTGAGGTATTCTCAGGGTCAGGTGATCGGTTCCAGCCAAGACATCTACATGCCCCTTCCACCAGTAACCCTGATTGTCTCTCCATTGACATAGCTCATCAGCGGACTCGCCAGCGCCAGCACCGCACTCGCAGCCTCCGTTGCCGAACCCGGTCGCCTCAGTGGGATATCAATATACTCCATTCCCTTGGCTGCCGCCTTCTGCGCACTCGGTATGCCCAGCGCAACCTTCTCACCATCTGCCGTTGTAACGAACGCACCCTCTTCCTTCGCAGCCGTCAACCTCGTCTGGATATGTCCAAACGCTACTGTGTTCGCGCGCACGCCAAAGCTGGGACCCCACCTACGCAATCGTCAGTATCAGGGCATGTATAAATATCTGCAACAACATACTCCTTCGCAATCGTCTTCGTCATACCCGTGACACCCGCCTTCGCGAGCGCATAGTTGATCTGCCCCGCATTCCCATTAACACCGCTGGTACTCGAGATATTGATGATGTTCCTGGGCTCGCCGTCCTTGACCCTAAAGTACGGCGCCGCCTGCCTGATGATCTTGAACGGCGCGGTTCCGTGCAGGTCGACAATCGTGTGCCACTGCTTGTCCGTCATCTTGTGGATCACGCCGTCCCACGTGTATCCGGCGTTGTTGACGATGATGTGGATCTTGCCGTTGCCGAATTCCGCGGCTTTCTCGATGAGCGTCTTGATGTACGCGTCGTCAAGCACGTCGCCGGGGACAGCGATTGCGCTGCCGCCGTTGGATTTGATGGCGTCGACGACGGATTGGGCTTTCTCTGTGGTATGCTGTTAGGTGTGTTGAAAGCAAATGAGGTTTGCATCGACCTTACTGGCATCTACATCCGCAACCACCACCTTTGCCCCCTCGTTCGCAAACAGCCGCGCTGCCTCTGCGCCAATTCCCTGTCCCGAACCTGTGATGATGGCGACCTGGCCAGCCAACATACCCTTGGGGTAGTTGAGATGGCCCGCGATCTGGTTTGCACGATTAGATGCCGACATGTTGGATTTGCTATTTCAGAGAACGCAGAACTGGTATGAATTCGGCTACGTCAAATGTCTACAGCAAAGTGCAGAGCTTATGACATTCTTCAAATGCGGAGTAAGACTACCGCATCGGCCGGCGTCATTGCTCACAGGCCGAGGTTCATTTGCAAGACGCCGAATTAGGCTCGAAAGGGTATGGTCCGGCTTTGTGCTTCGGCTGACTCGATTGCAACACCATTGACATGTCACGATCCCAAACTTTTTTGGTTCACACAAGATCGGCCCAGCAAGACCATTTAAACCAGTTGACCAACATTTGGAACCAGCACACATACGCTGATCCATTCACATGCAGACATAATAAGAATCGGCCTATGTTTTTGGATTTGGACAATTAGATGTCGACTTGGTGACTGGCAGAAACGGTGACGCAGGATGCTCTATAAATTTACGCAGATATTGTGCTTGCAAACAGCAGGCTCAGTGCAAACATGTGGTGGATGCTAGCGTCCTTTTGTTTCGAAGTTGCTTTGAGTGATGTTTATTGAGCCCGTACGCAATTGAAAGGAGCGGGTTTGTGTGCATCAGGCTGACATAGAATCACACGACCTATCGAGAAAGTCGTGGCTACTTGGGTAGCTACATATGCGAGGCGAGGTCTGGCGCACAAAGTCATAGAGTAGTGACTAGCAATGAACAGCACTGCTATAGATGCGCGTGAATCACCGTGGGACTTTGTCTAAGTCACGATTTCCATCGAGAAATATGAGTGCACACCTTGCTTACGGATGCCTTTCTGGACTTTGAGGCGGACATGTTATAGTCGTGTGCGCTTTGTCGACGCAAGAAACGACATGAACATCGGTGTATCCGTTTTTTAGAACTCGGTGGAGGTTTTAGGATGAATTGAGGATCAAGATGGCTGAAAGCGATGGGATCTTATATTCCGGCCACGACCAAGTGGCCGCGGCTAGGATGACAGCGCAGAGAGTGAGAAATCAGAGACACACAGTCGTTTGAAGAATATTGGGCGAAGATTTTGCGAGTCAATGTCGCAGGGTATCATATTTCAATCTACGCCGTATCGATGTGAGCAAGCTAGCGATTGCACTTGCTACCATGCCACTCTGTAACGCCGTGCCATGCATGAGCTTTTCGCCTCCTCAACCTATAGCTGTCTTCATACATGCTATTGCCCAAGCATGACCCCAATCACTTCTTGCCAATACTGAACCCCCTCGTCATATAATCCGCGCTCTTCTTCATATCCGGCTTGTGATCACTCGTATTGAACAAGCTCTTCACGTTCGCATTCTCCGCCATCTTCCTCCTCTTATTCCTTTCCTCCTGCTCCTTCATAACTTTCTGTGTGAGCGACGCCGTAGACGCGTTCTTGATACCATTGTCTGCTGACTGTGCCTTCTTCGCCTTCTCCTCGTCCGACGCCTTCTTCTTCTCTTCCCCATCAGCGCCCTTCTTTCGTTTCTTGCTTCCCGGCGCCTTCTTCAGCGCATGTGTGAGCCCCTTCTCCCTAAGCGTCTTCAAGCGAAGATTCAGCCGCGCGATGTCGGTCGGTAAAGTAGGTAGAATAGGAATAACGTCGTTCTCCGCATACGCTTCATTGCACTGTTTCCACATTAGCCTCGCTGCCCACCCCGTCTTCAATCGCGCAAAACATACCGTCAAGCACGCACTCCCCGCAACTTCCCTGACCACACTCCCCACAAACGCATGTCCACAAGGAACAATATACACCGCCTTCGCGCCCAACCCCAACTCCTTGCCCGTAATCGGACACACCCACTTCTCCCCTCTGCCACCGAGTTCCCTCTCGCCCTCGCCGACTTCAAACCTGACCTCGACAACGTCTTTCAAGCCCTTGACGCGCTCGCCAAAGTTGCCCAGCTCGACAAACCCGCCTTCCACCGTGCCCTTTACGCCTGCGACTTTGCCCATTTCAGTCTTCTCGGGCCCGTCTTCTTTGAGCAGATACTCGATGATGGAGTCTTTGTTGTAGAGCACGCCGGCGGCATCGCTGACGACGGGTGCGGCGAGCGGTTTGCGCGTGAGCGGGTCGGTGGTCCAGCCGTATTCTTGCTGTTCGTTTTGCGCCTCTTTGAGTTGCGCCGAGGTCAGGGCTTTGGCGGCTTCTTTGACGAGTTCACTGCGCTTGGGGATCGAGCCGCCGTCGTTTCCCATGTTTGCGGGTTGTTGTAGTGGACGGAGAGATGTGGTCGGTGAAGTTGTGGTGAGAGTTGCGGAGTTTGGACGGAGGTGTCTGGGGGCTTGGCACTGGGGCTTCGTCATAGCCATGTGAAATCGATTTGTATGGAATTCGGCGTAGTGCCTAAAAGTGGAATGGGTGTTGTTCGTATATGTACATGATTCATCCCAATGTCGTGCTCGTGGCGTTTTCGACGCCGCCCAAATGCTATACATTAACTAGAACAATATTCACTGACCCCGGCCTCTTGCGTCCAACCAGTACCCCTTCTCTGCTGGCTTTGCTCTTTGTTCCCTGAAGTTGTCCCTCTCATCTCTATGACCAGGCGCGTCTTCTTCATAGCTGAGATAGGGATGAGGATCCGCCTCATCTCCAGAAGCTTCAACGTCCTCGTCCTCTTTCGCTTTCGAAACCCTAGGACGCGGAGTTCCGCCAAGCTCTTTGAACATCAATCTCTGGATGAAGCTTGATAGCCTTGCTCTTTCTTGCTTGAAAGGCTTCTGCTTGCTTTCCTCTAGCATGTTCGACTGCAGTAATCTGTCGTATACTGCGTAGATTCTCCGCAACGCGCCAATGGCATCCTGTCGCTCTTCACCTCTGAGATATGTTGCCCCAGCAATCCGCCCTGGCCTGCCTCCGCCAACACCAAGCTGCAAGCGTAGATTGCTAACTACTGGATCCAAAAGTGCCAGAGCTGTTACAAGGTCTTCACCCTTGGCGAGGGGATGGGATACCGCAAGCTCGGCATATAGTCCCGCAGCCTTGGAATCCACGTCTGCCAGCGTCTTGAGCATGATCCGCAAGACATCTCCGGCATTTCTAAGTGAATTGTGGTTGTTCTTGTCACGAACGCATGTGCTCATTGCAATTCTGAACGTGCCTGGTTTCGGTATAATGTCTTTGTCGAGCATCTCGTATTTCAGAACATCGACTACAGCTGCCGAAGCCCGGTTTTGGCGCAGGTTGCGCAAACGCGTGTGGATGTTGTTGAGATCGGGTGCAATATCGTAAGTTGTTGGATCGGTCAGTAGATCCCAGTACTCTTGCGCAGCCTTGTTCGACACAAGCTTCTGGCAGGCTTCTTGTATCACCGATAGCGTGTTGTTACCAGGTCGCGCATAGGTCAGCGGATTGGAAACTGCGCGGGCGACGGCATGAGGGGTCAAAGCGAGGAACTCGTCGCCTCGAGAAGGACTCTCCCCGGGAGCTAGACGCTCTTGGTCGTCTCGGAGGTGCGCTGGGGTTCTTGGAGCGCGTATACCTGCAAGTCCAGCATTTTTGTACTCGGCCGTGCCCAGTCGGGGTACAAGTCGTGGTATGTCCATAGTCTGCTCGACGAGAGAGAGCACGTCGTCCCAATCCCGCGGCCGGCTCCCAATGAGCAGCAGTCTCGCCATTGCGCAGACAAGCTCCTCGTCTATCTTCAGTTCTGCATTTCTCCACCGGGTGACGATGCCTTCCCACATTCGCCGTGCTTCCAGGATGCCGCGTTCCCGCCGTACTGCAATCTCATCTGCCGTTTCATCTTTTGGCGGATTCAACAGCAGATTCTGGCGAACCGCATTGATTATGGTGAGGTATGTCACCGGATTTGCAGCCTGAGGGCCCTTGTCGGGTATTTTGGCTGCAATGCCCCAAAGAGCGTCCATGTCCATTGCGCGCGCGCAGACTCGCAGCGCAGCGTTGGTGTGTATTATGCTCGGCTCCACTCGCGAATTCGGCGCGTAGAGCGAGTGGTATACAGAGAGCGCTTTTGCGATGACGCCCGAATGATGCGCGTTGATGGAGAGGCCTCGTAGAAGGATGGTGTAGGTGTAGGAGTCGGGAAACTGTTGGCGCTTCTTCATCTGCTCTGTCGTTAGCAGCGATCTCATATCCCTCGCACTGAGCACCATACATCATTGTACACTTTCATCGCATCGGCGATCCTCTCATTTGCCAGGTAGTGATCGATGATGTGATTCCAAGAGACGATACACGCCATTGAGTGGCTCGCCATGCGCACCAGCTGCAGCATCTCGGCCGCCTTTCCTTTCTTGAGCTCGCTCTTGACAAAGACGGCCAGCTCTAACGGGTCTTGTAAATGTCTCAGTTCCCTCTTCCGGTTGTTCCAGTCACGATCACTGACGGTAGGATCACGGGAGCCGAGCTTCGCTAAGTTGGGTGTATCGTAGACTTTTTGGGGCTCCTGCCTCAGCACCGCTCGTTCCCTCTTCTTCTGGTTGGCAGCCACAGCAGAATTTGACCAAGCATCTTCTTTTTTACTAGACGGCCTATTTGTATCTGACTGGTCTCTCGGCTTCCATTCTTTGCGCACGACATCTTCCCTCGTGCTCTGAAGGCGCCTCTGGCCCGACTGGGGGATGGGATTTACATGGCGGCGGAGACGGTGGAAGTTGACCGCGGGCGCATCGCCTGCTTCAATGCATCGCCACAGACAAGCGCGACAGTTGAGCATGGGGAAGAGCGCGGGGGTGGTTATATGCGCGTAGAGTGCACCTTGGTGGCTGTCCCAAAAAGTTTCGTCCCATATCCGGAACTAGTCTGATGACGTAAGGCGCCTGAACAACCAGACATCTCCCAAATCCCGTGGCACACACTTGACACCCTTCAGGAACCAGCCAGCCTCGAACAGGCACGCCATGTTCTAGCTCTCGCTGGCTCCAGATACTCTAAATCAACCTCCCACCCGCCTAGCCACTCTCCACCCTTTGTCACCAAGCGCCCACGCCGCGCTCTTGCAGTGCCTTGCTCCATGTCCACTACCTGGTCCTCCTAGTTTAACAAGGCTGGCGAGCCGGCCCTAGCTAAGTACTAAGTAGCCTCACGCTCCCAGAGACCCGGAGCCGAGTAAACAGTAGCGGCCAATCCTTCAAGATAATCTAAGCTACCATCGAGGCTACTGCAAAACATACATAGCTCTTCTACCATCCCGACTCTGGCGTAGCAGCATCGGTCAGCCAACAGCGCCTAGTGAGGCACCACTACATGCACACCAGAGCAGGCAAGTAACGTGGCGGCACAGTTCGCCAAAAGGTGCGCTGTGGGTTCCTCCTTGCCTTGTTCAAAGCCGTTGCACAGAGCGATCCCGTGCGCGTGGTTGGCCATGCACCGAAGGGCTTGGGTACCCTTCACTGCCTTGGTGCACTGCTCGTGATGCTTTCTGTGCGAGGACCTGGCGTCGATGTGGCGGTTGCCCGGTGAGGATGGCTGCATGTTGTACTTGGACCTGTCGTGTCTATTGCGTGTTCGGGCGCAAGGTAGGTGCAAGGTTGTCTTGTGCGAGGGTCAGTGGAGGCTGTTTGGTCTTGATGAGCTTGCATTCCATTCCGAACCTTCACCTTCTTCATCGTGTGTGCGAGTACATGCCCCATCGCACTGCATTGCTCACCGATGCTCGGGATTCCGTTTGCAATCCTCGCCCTCAATTGCTCCGCGAGTGTGGTCTCACAGCCAAGCCTCTCCACCCACCAGGCCTTTCTGGCGTTGCCGCCATCGCCAAAATCCTGTTCGCTGTCGTGTAACACACCATACCACGCCTCTGCCCAGGTTCTCGCAGCATGCACCCATCTGCTAGTTTCCGCCGTCAGATTCAGGGAACCCAGCACCAGCAAGCGCGACCGTTGTTTGTCATCCATGAGGCGCTCACGCCCTGGCGTTAGCCCTTCAACGGCGCCATAAGCAACAAGTGTTTGATCTGATGATTGTCCGCTAGACTAGTGACCGATCTTGCGTCTACTTAATATCATGGGGGACCACTGGTATAGATTCTAGCGTGGTTTTTTGCGAGCAAGCGTTTTGTATGATGTCGCGATATTGAGTTTCTGCTTTCTCGCACCCATGTCCCTGGTGAGATCCTGCGTCGGCAATGTGCCGAACTTTCGCCTTCGTGCATGCAAACATGCTCGTCATCAGTCATGCACACTCGGGCAAAAATCCCAGCTTGGGTGCCGGTTAACTTTCCCACAAGCGCTGCAAGCGATAAGGTTTCTCGAAGCGATGCGGAGTCTTGCGGCGCCGCGGACCCTGTTGAACATGCTCAGTCAATCTCAGTCCGTCGCATGATCATGCAAGGATCCGGAATCATCGTGTAATGGATGACAAGGACCTTGCCTCCCAGCTTTGCGACAACGAAGGATGTGGACAGGAAGGCTGGCCTATCACGGAGCGAAGAGAGCCTTCCGTCGTGCTTCCCAAAGCCCTTGCGCCATGTTGAGTGAAGAAAGCAAAAAGTTTCTTCTCTTCTCCATACTATCTGACCGGGGGGGCACCGCCACGCTTCGTCGCGTTGATGGATGGGAGCTTGTTGCATGCAAAGTGGACTTCGCCGACTCGGTTGTGCTGTTCCTTGTCAACCCAACAAGCCTCATCCTGTCCGCCTTCACAGTCGCCGACCCCAGGTATTGGGCTTGAAACATGAACCACAGAAACAATGCTATCTCCGAGGTACCGTGTGCATCCTGTGCGTCATCAGTGCCGTGATACAGTATTTCGCAAATGAAGCTCAACGTGCCAATGATAGGTCCCAATATACTCGAGCATTTTCTCCCTATATCCCTGCTGCAAGCAAATCAGCAAACGTGCTGTAAAAGCCGTGTGTCGCTGCAACACCTATCGGCGCCACTCCAAGTGGCCTCGGCGTGAATGCCCGTTCTTTGTGCGTCCCGACTGGCTGTCCAGGCAGGCGAGATGGCTTGAAGTTGTGTGCCTACGTGGCCTGCATCGTTGGCGATGTTTTTCCGCCATGCGGGCGCAAAGTGAGGGGACGGAGACAATGTGGCTAGGACGGGACCCTCGCTGCAAGGGACTATGCCAAAGCATTCTACTCCTGGTTTTAGGATCTGGGATAATCCGCCAACTTGGCGGGTTTAGTTCTGCTGGAGCCGACATGACAGTTTCCCATGATTTGCGCTTCAGAAAGTAAAAGTCCATGTTTTATGTATGGGGTTAGTCGCGGGCTTTCACAAAGGTGACGGGTATACAAGCACAACACGGGCAAGGACCACTTGAGTGTTGTAATGTTCGTGGACGCAGAGCAGTGATCACGCGACGGAACGCATGCCATGTAAGCGATCTGTTCGGTGCGTCTCACGGCATCGGGGCCGAGTGGGCGTAGAATGGGGGACTGCGGAGCTTGTTGCTGCGCATTCCTTCGTTCCACGTTGCTCACATATGCGCTGTACACACATTAGACGATAGGCACAAGTAGCGGACACATTGGCGCAGGTGCTACAAAGGCAGGCCCCTAATAAGCAAGGCATTGGTACAGGGGATAATAAGCATGTAATTGTTTCTCTGAGCGCCGGTGTTGCAGGTTGTACTTCTAGGCCAAGAAAAAGAGTAAAATTCCGACTTTGCATAAACTGTCTGAACACAATAAACAGAGGGGAAACGGGGACAGCTGAGATGACAGGCTGGCATGAAAGCCAAGTCTATGCGCACTGTAACATTTTGACAATCCTCGAGCAGAGATCGCCTCCTTCTCACAGTCATATGTCATCGGCATCAAACCCGAACACCATCAACTGAAATCATACAGCCGCCACCGATGAAAATGCATGAGCCATCCGTAAAGAGAGATGCTGAAAACCATCACATGCTTCCACGGTAAGAATGCAAGTGACCCCAAGAATGAAAGTCGTCAAAGCTCGTGAGCTTTGGGGGAGTTCGAAAGTGGAGAAGGGGATGCAGGTGCTATTGGCACCTCTTGCTCTTGATACTGGGGGTTTTTTGGCCGCTTAGGGCATGGTCGTCGTGTCGTTTGAGGGTACAATCAGTGACCCTGTTGGTACATCTGAGGGTTTTGGCCGTATGGCGATTGAGGGTAACTGCTACTGTTACTATTGGGACTGTTGTATGCGTTGCTGTTGGGAGTAGCATACTGTGCCATGCCCTCAGGTAGACCTGGACTTTGCGTGCCGTACTGGGGAGGAGCATTGTTACCAGAGGCTGCAGGCTGGTACCCAATGGGTGGCAGTTGTGCGTGCTGAGGGCCTTGTCCGGGCACACCAACTGCTTGTCGCATCTGGCCATAGACGGGAGCCTCGCCAGGTGGGCCCTCATGACGCTGCTGTGCATCGGCGCGGTGGCGCTCATCGTCGGCCTTGCGCTGTGCCTCTTCCTCCTTCTTCTTTGCCTTCCACTCCTTGCGGATTTCCTTGAACTCTATATCATCATCGAGTCAGCAATTTATACAACAAGTATTGATAACATGCCAAGATAAAATGGGCCGGGGTCAGCAGTGTTAGCTTCCGCCTTATTGAGGCTATCCAGCGCAGCGGGAACACCATGAAAATGGCGCTGCACCAACACGACCCCAAGGGCCTGTCTAGCGTGCAAGGCTTGCAAAGACCACCAATACAATCATGCGAAATGGTAATTGAACGTACCTTCAGGAGTGCGCTTTTGGCCATGCGACTGCATCGTAACATGTGCGTTCAGATGGTTGAGAGTGCCATAAGCCTTCTCACATCCGTTCCAACCACACTTGTACATGCGCTCAATTTCTTCGTATCGCCGACGCGGCCTCTTATGCTGTTGTGCACCTGGAATAGGGACAAAGGAGTAGACAGTGGAAAGTGGGTGTCCGCCCTGTGACTTATGTTAGCTTCGTTCACCGTGTGCTGGAGAGAGGGAACAGAGAGAAAGCGCGTCAAAACATGACGCGTGCTGAAATTGACGCGCACGGCTAGTAGGAACGTGCAGCAATGTGTTCTTTCGAGAAAAACTTACAGTTGGTGGTCGCTGTACGGGAGAGACCATGGCAGGCGCAGGAGGACCAGAAGATGAGGGATGACCGTAGTGCATGCCCGGCTGAGGGTACTGGCCTGCCCATTCAGGTCGCGACGCGTAGATCGGGGTCTGGGGATGCCCAGGGTAATGCTGCATGTCGTGGTGAGGTGTGTAGGGCGAGTATTGCTGCTGGTGCGAGTAGGTTGGGCTCGTCGCGGCGGCGATTGATGGATCTATAGGAACATCCGAGTCAGACTTGTGTTGCTGTTGTTGATGATGGTCATTTGCTTGACCATCTGAGAGAGGCATTGACGGACTCTGTTGTTGCGCCATACCGCCGGGTGCTTGACCTTGAGCGCCTGGTTGGTATGAACGTTGAATGTAGTCCGGGAATGAACCTGATCGAGCCGACGACGGATTCAAGCTGTAGTCGGAAGTGGGGGTGAGGTTCGAAGCTCGGGGGTCTTGTCCTTGAGGGGGGTATTGCGCAGCAGATGCTTGATCTACAGAGACGCCCTCAGAAGCTGGTTCAGGAAAGGTGGGATAGGGCGAGCGCAAACCTGACTGCGGGTATTCTTGTTGTCTTGCGTCCATAGACTGTGTACAAGAAAGAAGGCTGGGATGGATGCACCTAAGCTAAAGCTGGGCTGAATCTCGCGTGTCCAAGAGGAGGGATGGCGGTAGTGATATGACGGATCGTAGATCGTCTGCGGACGTTTTACCGCGGTCAATGACAGAGGCGTCACTAGTTCCAAGTCGAGAGAAAAGTGAACAGAGCAACAAGGGACCGAGCGTAGCCAGGAAGTCGGGAAGAGGATGAGTGGATGGTAGCGTGGAGCTTAAAAGCGGGTGATTTACAGACGGTGTGTTTTCCAGTGCGCCCAGGTGGACGAGCTGTTCGGCAGATTTAGACTGGAAGCACACGGAAGGCTTGCGCTCGAGGCCACCAGAGCAGGGGAAAGAAGCTAGTGCACAAGCTCTCGACTCGCGGACCAGCTGGCGCAACGCAGAGAGAGGTGCAACGCACAGGTTACACGAGGACTGTTAGCGGTCGATGATGCGGGTCTGCTTGGGGCGAGGTGTGAATTTGGAAGAAATGCTAGTGAAAGCCGGGTTAAGTCGACTTTAGTACAGGTGGCGCACAGCCTGCTTTGCCAATCGCGATGCCGTTCTCGGGCGTGCCGCTTTACCCAGGGGATCTTAGTCCAACTGTGAGGTAATCGAGGCATAGGCGGAACTGGGTCAAGGATGTGAGAATGAGGTCTGCCGCGGAGGTGACGATTGGTTGAGTGCCGGGTCCGAAGGTGGCTAGCGCGGTGGAGAGTTGGGGTGGATTCTGGGTGGGAACCGTCGGTCTGTCAAAGGGTGCGGAAATCAGAGCGCGATGTCTGGTAGGCTAGCGGAGGTCGGTTGGGACGAGCTTGTTCGCCGATGGGTGCGAATGGGCCTGCAGATGGGCCACAAAAGCGGTCTTGGTGGACGGGAAAGAAGTGGCCGGTGCGCTGGGGGCAGCAGAGAATTCGGGCCTTTGATGACGAAGGGGGGATAGTTTCACGAGCGCTGCGAATCTCCCTGCACTCTTTCACTTGCGCCGAGCGTGCCGAGCGATGGCCTTCTCGTCTGGCCGGAATCCCGTGAAATAGGCGTCCGTCAATAGTGGCAGCAGAGGAATGCTGGGATGCAGGCTCAATTGCACTGCGCCCGGGACGTAGAGACGAGGGCGGTGGGCGATCTGGGGCCTCTGTACTCTCTGCTCTCTGCGTGCAGTTGACTCGCGCGGCCGCACGGGAGTGAAGTCTGCGCAGCGCAGAAAACGCGTGCAAGTGCGGCGGAGAGACTTTTGCTCACGCGCCGGGCAGGCGACCGTCGCGAACTGGCGGCGGGTTGCACGTGTAGCACAGCGGGCGCGCGATCTGGCGTACCTGAGCAAGTGGGCGCTGAGATGGAGGCTGGCAGCGTTAGGGCAGGCACCAGACGCGTTTGACAGTAGTGGTGGTGGTGGTGAGCAGCGCAAGATTCGCGATGTAGGCTAGGGAAGAATTGGGAAGGCGTCAAGGCGGGCGAGGTGCAGTCGACAGAGCCCGCTTACCTAATGCTGGCGACGAGCCATCAGTGCCCCGGGGCTCACCTGCCGCTGGGGGCCCCGGGCGCCCGTTTGCGTGGGCAGGGGACGACAGGGCGCCCGCAGACGCAGACGCAGACGCAGACGCTGATGCTGATGCGCCTGCACGTCGTCGTCGCGCTCTCGCTCGACGTCAAGAAAAGCGTGCGGCCATGTCTTGAGGCTGAAGTTAGGCCCACGCTAGGGCGCATGGTACGCAAAGCCTAGCACCAAATGCTCGCCTGGCGAGACTAGACATACGCAACACCACCGCGCCTGCTCCCAGGTGCAACAACAACAAGCACAACAAGAACAACAATCTCGTCTCTCCTTCGCCCGCCGCCGTCACAATGGCGGTGACCTCAGTGACCAGTCGCCTCGCCATGCGGGCGCCTGCAGACCAGCCCGGCAAATGCGGCCACCGAAACAGCTGCTGGCCGTATTGGACGGCACAGACATCTTGAGCGGCAAATACGCCCAATGCGTGCAGCGTGCACCAGAAGCAACGCAGGTGGGACGGAAGAAAACGCGGCATCATCGTGCCGCTGCTGATGGTCCCATGAGTGCTGCTGAGCACGCCGCCCTTCACCATCTGTCACTGCATCCATTACCTATTTCCACCGCCAGGCATTGGCACGGGCAGATACCGCTGTCTCGTTGCAATTCGCCCAAATTTGTCCGCTGAGAGAAGCTGGACGTTACCCATGCTGCTCCGCGACTCGAGGCGCCGCGCCTTTTGTCGCAACATCAGCTCGCCAGCGCGGGACCGTCATGGCCAGAACGCCCAATTGAGGGAACCATTTCGCCGTGTTTCCCGCCACGCTGCACACCCAGCACAAGGGTCCATGTTTTCAAAGCCGTGCAAGCAACCCATTGCTAATCGCAACATGATTATTGTTTGTTTCA
>Ga0265780_10004738_pt1 | contig 17426 bp, 9 predicted proteins | sample P1T30metagenome_FD_192432 | JGI IMG/M metagenome (GOLD analysis project Ga0265780, IMG submission 192432) | Plant litter microbial communities from East Loma Ridge, Irvine, California - P1 T30 | ecosystem: Environmental > Terrestrial > Plant litter > Unclassified | place: USA: California...
CGTATTCAACCAATCAAAGCGAATCAGGGCAATGGGAAAGACAAGACAGGAACACGCATGAAAAATGTCGGGGTATGGCTTGCAGGAAATGCATATTGATTTACCACGAGGAAAAACTCAGAGTCTGAAGCAACAAAAGAGTTACTCAGGACGCAAAGCAGCAGGAACCAATCAACTCAAATGCGGCAGAACAAAAGATGCGAATCCCCCACGTCAGACTCCCCGGGTCTCACACCGATAAGTGCGCACCGGGTCCTTGACCCTACTCGTACCCTGCGCTCTTTGCATTATGACTCGGCTTCGTCCCCAGCTTCATCACTGGGCTATTAATAAAGTTATCCAGACCATCGTGTGTGAAGAAGCTTTGCGCTTTGGAGATCTGCACCTCATTGGCACCACGTTTCCAAATGCTTTCGTCATACTCGGAGATTGCATCTTTGAGCGTTGCACTCCCATCCTGCACGCTCTTGAGCGCTTCTACGAGACAATGTGCCGAGTAAAAGGCATTGTTTGCGCCTTGGCCGCGATGGAAAGTCATGGCGTGCGCTGCGTCGCCGCACAGCGTTACGCGTCCGCCACGATTATCCCATGGCACCGTCTTCCAAATCTTGAGTCCATCGCGCAGCACTCCCGTGTCTTCTGGAATCCACTCAATGGCGCTCTTGTATGGTTCCGCCCAGCCATCCCTCTTCACATGCGCCTTTAGTCTTTTGAGCCGGTCGTTGTCATTGTCGTTGTCGTAGTCTTCGACGTACTTTAGCGGCCATGTGGTCAGGATCTGGAACGTCCAGGTGGTCGGGTCCTTTTCGTCGGGCATATCGAGAATGTTGGCACGGATGTAATGGCCAGCGGGGTGAATGGCAATGTCGACGAGCTGGTGCAGGCGTTGCTTGATGAAAAGCGCTTGTTCAGCAGTGTAGGATGCGTTGAAGTTCATGAGCGCAAAGGGAAGCGTCTCCATTTCGCCTTTGCTAGGCAAGAGGCAGCGACGAACCTTGCTCATCGCACCGTCGATGCCAACGAGTACATCGCCCTCGTCGCTGGAGCCATCTTCGAAATAAACCTTGACACCCCCGTCCTCCTTCATCTCGTACCGCGAGAAGCTTTTGCTGTACTGCACATTCAACTGCTCGGCTAACAGTATCCGCAGCTTTCTGATGTTGATCTCTCGTGCATTGGGTGCTGAGAAGGCAAAGGCCTCTTCCCGCGTTTGACCATTGTAAATGACGATACGGTCTTCGCCAATTGCTGCGCAGTCAACATATGGGTCCACTTGGCAGCTGTTGATTTGCGCGCTCAGCTCATCCGGTATCAAGCCAAAGAGGAACGGCCGCGCCCAGCCGAGTGTAAAGGCCCAGTGTCGATGGCGGTAGACGTCTGCGCCTTTGTCGTAGATGCTGAACGAAACCCCAGCTTTCTTCAGACCATGTGCGAGTGCGCAGCCAGCAGGGCCTTGGATGTTGTTAGCATCGGAGGCAGAAGGTGGCAATGTCCTAGCTACCTGCTCCGATGATTAGGACCTTCATGGGCTTGGTGTCGATGCTGCCCATGTCAGTTGGGGTTCTTGTCACGATATCTGATGTCAAGTCAAGTCAAGCAAGAATAGAGGCAGCAGTAATGATAGTTTTTTTGCGGTCGCAGGTTATGACGTGTGTGTATGTATTCAGGCGACGATTTCAGGCAGCAGACGGAGGCTCTCAACAAGACAGGCGGTCGACAAAGTATATTTCACCAGGGCCCTGGGTGTGGCTTGCGGGCCGGCTTACTGTCTTACTGCATACTAATACGCAGATCGTATAGGGAAGCATCGGAGCGGGAGCGGCCGGGGCCTGGGTCTCCCGCCGGTTCTCCGCCTCGTGATTACCGTGCCGAACAACGTCGAGCCGTTTGGAAATCATGCAAGGGTTTAGCAAAAGCTCGTGGTGTTTTCAGTGTGGATGCATTCCAAGATTCATGAGACGGGAAAAAAAGGCATGAGGTCAAGCGAAAAGCAAATGCACGTGACTTGTCATTTTACTCGAGATCCATCGTCACAGCAAAGCAAACAGCCGCCCTGACAAACTCCCGCACGACCTCGACCTCCTCCTCGTCCCTCGGCGCATACACCATGATCCAGCTGGGCGGCGCAATCCAGGTGACAGGGAAGCGCTGCCCCCAACCCCTCTTCATGATCAGCCTCGCATCCTGGGGGCTAACGTAGACGTGCAGCGAGTTCTCTGCTGGATGCACATGCGCGACTTCGTAGAAGATCTTGTGCGCGACCGGGTTAATGGTTTTGACGTCTGGCTTCACGTAAATGGCAGGTCCGGTACCGCCTTCTGTCTTGCTGGCCCGCGTTTCAATGTAGTGCGAGTAAGGTTCCGAGCCAGCAAAGTGTTGCATCAGGTTGTGGAGAGTGGTAGCGGCCACTGGAGTAATCTCGTCGGGGAACTGGCGCTGGGGAAGCGTCCAGCGTGTGAGTGCTGGTCTGCTACCGACACGGTCCGGAATCCTCTGCGGTTTGATATACGAGGTTCCCAGCTCGGGCAGTGGAGATGGATCAAGGAGGTTTTGGCGCGTGTAGAACAGGTAGAGTCCCCATCGCCGGATCTTGAGGTAGCCCTGCAGCGTCGACGGCGTGCCTCCGGTGCCTGACAGGTTCAGCAACTAGGCTGCCAGGGGAGAAGAAGGATTAGGCAAACCAGCACTCTTCCAGCTCGTAAAGTCGTACCAAAACGCGATTCCTGCGGCCGCGATACCTGCCAAAACGTACTGGGCCGTCATTCTGCCGACGACTGAAGGCGTCCACACGACAGATTTGTCACAGGTGAAACCTAGTGAGACGGTTCAAGGAGCTCAGGAACTAACATTACCAGAGCCTAGGAAATTGAGTTGTCGCGAGTTGCAGCAAGCCTGAGTCGGCAGTCGGGCATCACGCCGGATCCCCTCCGCAGCCAAAACCGACCGGTGTTCCGCCCGCACAACACATGCATCCGCTCCCTGTCACTCTACGCTGTACCGGTGGCTTGTCAATGCCCACGATGACGACACGCAATTGCGGCCGCTGACAGTCGCTCACGAGTCGCTGCTGAGACTGGCAGACAGCAATCATGGACACCAGAGCAGTGAAGCTTGCAAGAGCAGAAGAAGTTGAAGGTGGCCGCGGTTTCACAGCCTCACAGCCTCGTGTTTCCATCAACACGCTCAATGTGTCTGATACACTCCCTCTCCCGTCCAGACGTTTGAAGAAACATCTGCCCGCGCGGGCTTCATAAGCTGGGTCAACCTCCTCAGGTCCCAGCTAGATGCCGCAAAAATTGATTGCGCGATAACGTGTCCATGGTCCTCTGCAACCGCTGCGCTGCCGAAAGCTTTCCCATCAACGTCTTCGGACCACTCCCACCACCGCCTCCCCCCCGTGTCTCCTCCCTACACTTTGCAACCCAACAAAAACACCAGTCCCACCAACAGCCCGTACGACGACCAGTAACAGTAGCAGCAGCAGCAGTACAACAACCACAGAAGCCCAAGTTCCAGGAAGTTCAAGCGACTCTAGTATCCCAGTTGAAGACAATCCTGCAAGCGGGACCAGAACAACAACTCGAAGAAAAGCAGCAACAACAACTACTACAGCAACAGCTACTACAACAGCAACTACAGCAACAACAACTACAACTACAGCAACTGCAACAACTACAACTACAACACAGCAGACGGCGCAAAACACTTTCCCAACCACCACCACCTACCTCCCCCCGCCCACTGACTCCCAAGCCGCGACGACTCATCATGTCCCTCCCACCGCCCCTGCAACAACAACTACGTCTCCTCATCCGCGCCAACCATATCCTGCACCACCACAACCTTGTCGACGCATTCGGCCACATATCCGTGCGCCACCCGCTCAACAAGGACCAATACATCATCGCGGCCTACGACCCAGGCGCCCCAGCCCTAGTCAAGAACGTTGGCGACTTCATCTCCTACTGGGTCCGCGACTCGAGTCCCGTCGACAAGGACGCGCCGCAAGGCTACTCTGAACGCTTCATCCACGGCGAAGTGCTGCGTAAGTTCCCACAAGCAAACTGTGTCGTGCACTCGCACTCTGAGCATGTGATCCCCTTTACTCTCGGCTCCGAAGACGCCTGTCCCGTCCGTCCAGTCTTCCACATGGCGGCCTTTATGGGCGTCGGCGGCGCAAGAGTCTTCAACATGGACAAGCTGTATCGCGACGCAGCAGCAGACACATCATCATCATCATCCCCATCCCCATCCCCCCCTTACTCGCAAGACTTGCTCATCAAAGACGCCCATCTCGGCGCGGCGCTGGCCGAGCATTTCACGCCCGAGAATCCAGTCGTGCTGCAGCACAAGCACGGCTTCACCACGTTTGGCGCAAGCATCGAGGAGGCCGTGTACAGGGCGCTGTACACGCAGAAGAATTGCATGCTGCTGCAGCGTGCCATTGCCATTGCCGGCGGCGACGCAGACGAGGTGGCGTACCTGACGCCGCAGGAGATTAAGGATTGTGCGATTATGAATAAGAAGACATTGGACAAGTCGTTTCGCCTCTGGCTGCGAGAGGTGCAAGTTAACCCGCTGTACGAAAACGAAGAGGGGGAGCCGGAAAAGGGTCAGGTAGGAGGCATGAAGATGTAAAGAAAAGAAAAATGTATATATACATATACATAAATATATCATAATCATTAATATACATTCGTCCAACCCACACATCTTTACTACGCCTTGAACTCGATGCCTTGCTGTCCGTCACAGCTGCTGATATTTCCAAAATAGAACAAATGCCTCGAGACATCTAGGCCCAAATCGCCCGCATTGCCGCTCAGGTTCAGCGTGCCCTCGAGAACCTCGATATCGCCAGTCGCCGGCTGCACGCCATTGTCGCTGACAATATAGTACTCGGGGGAAGAGTGCCTGTAACCGAGAAGAGCAGGAGGGAGCTTGGGAACGGGGTCGTCCTTGTGTGTGACTCTGAAGTTACCCCCCTTGCCTGTTGCGCCAACAAACTCGCTGATGCCTTGTAGGCCAACCCTAGGCGCGCCGTATGTGTACAGGTCGACAGTGATGTTTTGGCTGCGCAACACAGCCGCACCCAGAGTTGCGAGCGCACCGCCGAGCGAATGGCCAGTGGCGACGACCTTGAAGTCTGGGAATTGCTTTTGGGCAGTGGCAATGGCGCTCAGCACGTTGGTCTGCGCCTCCAGCCAGCTCGTCCAGAAACCGATGCTCGCGTCGCAGGCTGGGCAAAGGGAGGTCTTGATGACGGGAAAGCTCAAGTTGGTGATCCAGTTGCGAACGCTCCTTGACCCGCGGAATGAGAGGACAATGAGTTTGTTGGTAGTGTCTGTTGCGACGAACCCGGTCACGTCGCTCTTGATGCTGTTCTCAAACTCGGTCAGGGTGTTGGTATTGGCGGCTTCAACAAGCGGGCAGCTGCCCTGTGGACAGGTGATTTTGTTGTTGGGACTGTTGTTGTTGCCGAGACAGTATGCCGCCGCCGAGTATTGGGAAAAGAATGCAAGCTGGCTCAGAACACTGGCAGATACGTCTGGTAACGTTAGCAAAGGCATGCTTTTTGGGTGTTTGAAGAGAAAGGTAACATACCCCTCTGTTCAAGTTCAACAGGTGCTGCGGTGACGGAGTGAACCGCACCGAGCAACAAGGCTCCCAGTCGAATGATGGAAGGCATGCTGTATAAGGCTCTTTACTACCTAGGGCCGACACGGTTGGCAGAAAGACAACAAAACCAGTTGTTACCAAGAAGCAGGAAGGAATGTAAACTGCGCAGCGCTCCACTCCAAAAACCATGGTGGGGAGGAGACACCATCTATATACCGCACGCTCTCTCGGTACACCATGCTATTCGACTCGTGTACTACCGGTGGTCACTCGCTATATTGCGTGGTGAACAACCCTAGGCTGTGATCGGCAGCTATACAAAAGTACGAGACCGGGGTGAACTGGCGCTTACTGGGTTTTCCTCAAACCATGACTTGCCGGATACAGGCATTGACCCGCTGTCTGATCGACGCCACAGAAAAAAAAGGTACCCAATCTTGCATGTCAGACACGGGGGAGTTGGAAGTGCTGGTGTTCGCAAGGCTGTGCTAGTAGTGAAACTGGTCTCTTCAATGCCGTATTGCCGTACTATATTCCAGCAAATATCCCCAAGATGGCCAACGGCCCGCATTATTCCGTAAAGTGCTGCCACTCTGGTGCACGCGGGCATCCAATGCATGAGCCTACCTACTATCTCATGCATAAGGTGGGCGTTTACAAGTCTTCGCCGCGAACAACAGGCTTAGTGGTCCTCTACCCACCAATGAGCTTCTTTCTGGGGTAACCACGAACACCCTCGGCTTCCGAACGGTATGTACGTGAACGTGTCATGACTGCGCATCGTACTGCCCCTGCACTAGCAGCACATTGTGCCTGAAATCTCCACTTGGCTCGTCCGTATGAGTAGATGGTGTAGTTTTATTGCACCCCAGGCGTGCTGCAGCATGGAGAGCATTCCTTTGGCTAGTGAACATGTGCCTGGTGTTTGATAATGTAGGAGCCAGGCGTCCCTTGGCAGGCTTGAGAAACAAAAGTAAGGTCCGGCTACTCCACATCCCGGGTCGCACATGGCAGGCATAGCGAGTAGTCCATTGCGGATTTGGTAGTTCAGTCTGTTCCTGACTCGAATGTAAAAAAGGTCCGGCGTCAGACCTCGATATAGCTAGCGACAGGTGCGGGGTGCATCCAGATGCCGAATAATTACCAAGAGATCGATGTGGAGGGATTGCACTAGCGGACCGCTCGCACTCCGAGCAACTTCCCAGAGTGTGCGAATGCGCCAGCTGGAATGCAAGTCAGCTGTCCACGGGCATAATGGCAAAAGAGGAAAGAGGGTTGAAAAGAAAGATAGTGATTCGGCAGAATGTTCATGTATATTTTTGCCGAAATAAAGACTAGTCGCTAAACGTCGAGAAGTGGGGGTAAAAGAAGCAAAAATCACAGAAGCCAAATGGTATCACGGAACGTGCACAGGGATTGGACGGCGACAAATCGGCGAGGCAATCGTGCCGTCGACGCCTGAGCCTCAAAATGGTCCCTGTTTCCAGGAGGCTGTCGCATCGTCGTGTTGTTGCATCTAGAGGCCTCTAACACGTATGCACGGTCCCTTGCCGCACCTGAGAAGGTTCGCGCAGCACGGCTAGGCTTTACTGCGGAGGCACAAAGGGCTGGACAAGCATTTCGCTGAATCTGCATTGATTGTTAGCACACTACTCGGCGACTCATGACCAAGCAACTTACTTCTCCAGCTTCTCTTTGCCTCGCACCTCCTCGACCAGCAGCGGCATCTTGACCACGTTGAATTCGTCGTATAGCTCTTCAATCTGATCGAGGTACTTTTTCTGCATCTTCCGTCGCGCATTGCACTGCTCGCACGGGTTGTCCTGCTTGGGAAACAAGAGCTGGTTGACGACAATGGAGTGTGTGTCAATCTCGTAGCTGTTCAGCTCCTGAATCATTCGCTCCGTCTCGTACAGACTGAGGAATTCGGGGATGCAAACGCAAACAAACGTTGTGAGGTCGGCGTCCTTGAACTGACCGTTGACTTCGCCAATGGTTTCTCGCAGGTTTTCCATCTTCTCAATCAGCTCGTCCATGTTCTGTCCGTTGGGCAGTCTGCCCGATGCGCCAAGGAAGGAATTGAGCATAGGACCGAACTGGCGAGAAAGTTGAGAAACTTTGGAAAGGGCCTTCTCCATGACAGTGGGGAATTGCAGGAATCGGAGCGTGTGGCCCGTGGGTGCGGTGTCGAAAATGATGACTTCGTACGACATGCTCTTCACTTGCTTGAGAACTTCCGCAAACGACATGGCCTCGTCTACACCGGGAATCTGCCGGGTTAGTACAGACAAGCAGACATCAAAGGACTTGGGTGCCTACCGAAAAGGCCAGATCCTGCATCATGCTGCCCATGCCGCCCAAGCCGCCCATGGGGTCTTGTCCCTCCTCTGCTCCGCTTGCCAGCAAATCCTGTATACTGCCATTCGGGTCAATTTCCATGGCGCTGAGGTTATCGAAACCGTTGACTAGCCGCGCATCCTTGCCAAACTTTTGATTGAAGGCGTCAGAAAGATTGTGGGCAGGGTCGGTTGAGATGAGTAGAACGGATTTGCGGTGCTTTGCAAGCTGGATAGCGAGCGAGCACGATGTCGTCGTCTTTCCCACACCACCCTTTCCACCGACAAAGATCCATCGGAGCGTCTTCTGGTCAAGAATCGACTGGAGCGTCGGCGCCATGTCGGCGTCGATGAGCGCGGTAGAAGCCATGGTCGCGGTGACAGGTGAGAGTGGGGAATATGAAGAAGAGAGCAGTAGGAAGCTGCTGTCGTGATCAGACAAGTTCAACGTAGCTTTACGCACAGCGGAAGCTTCCCGAATCTTGAGAGGGGCGATGCGACATGCGTACCTGGTCTGACTACTCCACAACGGTTTCTCGTTTCTTATGTAGATAACCAAGACTATCTTGTTTGCGTTATGGTCCGTCTTGAAGTAGTGGCAACAGGTCGCACAGCAATTCGAGTGCAGGTGGGATTGCGGCGGCGGGCGCGTCAAGAGCTTGTGCGTCACCCCGCAGCTGTACCGCCACCCCGCACCGCCACACCATTTGTGCCACACTCATGTCAGCCAAGTAATTTCTCGTCGAAACATTTCCATTCTGTCTATAGCCAAAAAAAATTACACATCAAGGATGCCAACAAAAACACATTTGGTCCCCGTAGACCTAAAACAAGCTCAACATGCTGGAGGTTGAGTGGAGCCTCTGTCCGGTCTTCATGTACGCCGAAAACACCATGCCATGCGCATTACGTGCACGTGGGTAGAAACAACCCCAACCGAATCGAGTACACTACTTCTTCTTTCCCTTGCCCTTGCTCTTTGTTGCTGAGCCCTTTGTCGCTGAACTATTCGTCGCAACACTGCTCGCACGAGATGGTGTCGCCGAAGCAGGAGAACCCTTGGCCTTGACAGTGTCCAGTTGCTTATTCTGCGTCATGTTAGATTTTTTTCAGATTCAAATAGAAAATATATATCCACATACCTTGACGCCATTCTTCGTCTTCTTCTTCGGTTGCTCTTCCTCCTCTTCCTCCGTCTCTTCTTCCTCGTATCCGCGCTTGCCATTCTTGTTCTTCAAATCGCCATCACCGAGCTCGCGGACAATAGCTGAGATCAGCGTTGTGCAGCGACGGCCAATCTCCTGGGGTGTGCGCGACAGGAAAAACCAGTCAAATCGGAACAGGGGTGATTCGCGGATCTCGTCCCGGATCTTCTCATAGATGAAGTCGCCCTCTACGCCGTACTTGTGTAGCATGACAACGAGGAACTTGTCTTCTTCTTCCGTGTATACCTTCTTGTTCGTAGTCGACACGGTGTACTTGATCTGCATTTGTTGCAGAGGCATCCGGTACATGCCAATCTTCTTGGCAATCAACCGTTTCTTCTCTTCCGACTGTCGAACTCGTAGCTCGCCCTCCTCAATCACACCCAAGTGCTTTTGCCAGTTGTCTAGCGTCTTGTACTTTTTCCAAAACACCTTGGCGTAAGCTTCAATCTCCTCTGCATCTTTGCCGTCGACTTCTTCCGAGATGCCTTCGTAGTTGGTTCTGCCATACTTGGCACTGCCATTGAGGAATTGCTGGAAGTCACGCTTGTTCCACTCGGGAAATCCCTTTTCAATCAAGCGCTCCTTCTCTGCCTTTTCCTCTTCTGTCAATGGCTCCGCGTCGTCAATCTCCTGTTGCGCAAGTTGTTGATCGGCTTCACGCGTCTCCAGATCTTCGTCAGGGCCTTCGGGCAGAGGTGCCTTGAGGTTGTTCTCCTTGCGATACCATGCCGTCTCTTTGTCCTGGAGTTCCGAGAGTCGTTCCGGGAAGAACTGGTAGTCGTGGATGATGATTTGCTTGGGCGCACGAGGTATCCTAGGTTGCTTGTTTTCCGTCCGTCCTCCTGTGACCAGCGTCTTTCGGTAGTAAGAGTCGATGCCGTAGTTTTGCTCTTTACGCTCACGTTTCGAGGGGTTGATCCACGAGATGCCAACCTCTTTCTTGCGGGGCTGAAACGTCTCACCATTCCACTCGTACGTCGAATCCGAAGTGAATTTCTGCAAATCATCAAGACCAAGTGTCTCGTACCTCTTGTTGAGCTTCTCGGTCATCTCTTCACCACGGCGCATGACAGCATCAAAGTCATCATCGGCGAGCTCGCCATCAGCTGCTGGACCGACGGGACCCTTGCTCTTGAAAACGGCCTCTGCGCCGTGCTGAATCATGGTCAAGAGCTCGTCCTTTGATGCTGCGTTCTTCGCGGGCTGCTGTGTGCGACCTTGTTGAATGACCAGCTGATCCAGACGCAGCTTTTGTGCGGCGCGCTCAAGCACCTTTTCCTCAATAGCCATCTCGGTAACGAAGCGGAAAACATAGACTTGCTTGGTCTGACCGATACGATGGGCGCGGTCCATGGCTTGCAGATCGGCTTGCGGGTTCCAGTCGCTGTCAAACAGGACGACAACATCGGCCGAAGTCAAGTTGATACCCAAGCCACCGGCGCGGGTGGTCAAGAGAAACAAAAACTTTTCTGAGCCTTCCTTGTTGTAGTCATCAATGGCCTGGATACGGTCCTCGTGAGCAGTCGATCCGTCGATACGGCAGTATTGATATCCCCGCATGACCGAATAGTCTTCCATGATGTCTAACACACGACTCATCTGCGAAAAGATGAGCACACGGCTGCCTTGGGCCTTCATACGCTTAAGCAGTTTGTCCAACATGACCATCTTGGCGGCATTGGTAACAAGGTGCTCGTCGGTGGTGTAAGGCGGACCAGGCTCGGCGCCTTCAAAGAGATAAGGATGGTTACAGCACTTGCGCAACTGCATGACAATGTTCAACAGACGAGTCTTGCTCTCTTTGTTGCCAGCACCCCCATTGACAGCGTCAATGTCCTTTTCCAAGATCTTCTTGTACCATTGAACCTGCATGTCAGACATGCCCACGTACAAGTTGATCTCCTTTTTCGGCAGCAGTGATTTTTCCACATCGGCCTTGACACGTCGTAGCAAGAAGGGTCGCAGAACCTTGTGAAGTTGTTTAACAATCGCATCGGAGTCGGCATTCTGCTGCGAGAACCAGTCATCAAAGGCAGCAGAGTCTCCAAAAACGTCTGGCAGCAAAAAGTTGAGCAGAGCCCAAAGTTCGTGCAAGTTGTTTTGCAGAGGGGTACCTGTGATGAGTAGCCGGCTTCGCGAATTGAATGCGCGGACCATCTGTGCAAGCGATGAGGACTCGTTCTTGATACGATGAGCCTCGTCAATAATGATGTACTCCCACGCAAACTTCTTCAGGTGTGACTTCTCGCGCAAGATCATTTCGTACGAGGTGATGCAAACGTCGAAGCTATCGGGCACCAGACGCTCCTTGATGAGGTCTGCGCGATCGTCCTTGTTGCCCTGGAGCACCAAGACGTTGACCTCGGGACACCACTTTGCAAATTCGCGCTTCCAGTTGTCCAGGGTGGACTTGGGGACTGCAACTAAATGGGGACCGGTAATGCCAGCAATATATCGCAGGTAACCGATGAAAGAGATGGTCTGCAGCGTCTTGCCGAGACCCATCTCGTCGGCTAGGATACCAGAGATACCGTTTTCGTGCAGGGAGATGAGCCAGTTGAGACCGGCAACTTGATAGTCGCGCATTGTGCCGCCCTTGATGAAGCCGGGCGACTCGCGGAAGACGGTCTCGTTATGTCCGCCATGCTTCTCCTCTCTCACCAGCTCGGCGTCCTCCTCCTGTTCAGTCTTGCGCCGGCGCTCAGCAGCAGCGCCCCCTTTGCGCACCTTGCTTGCTTTTGACTTGTTGGTCTCTTCGGCGTCCTGGCGGTCGATTTCGGCGAGAATCTCCTTGATGCGCGGGTTGGGGTTCGTGTCGATGAAGTGGCGGAACAGGTCAGTAAGGCCGAGAAGGTATCGAAAGCGGCGGATTGTGTCGTCTTCCTATAAACAAGGGATACTGGTCAGCCAAGTGCACCAAAAATGCGATGCGCCAGGTGATGTCGCGTACCTTTGATGCCCTCAGTCCCTCGGCCTTCTTGCCGTACATGCTCTTTCGCATATTCATCTCCTCGGCGCGTCGCTTTCGCCCGTCTGCTGGCGCGCTATCTCCTGCGACACTGTTTGCCGTGGTGTTGGGGTTGGTGTCCGAGTCCTTTTTGCACGTGTCAGTGGGTGCCTACAACGCACCAGTGGAGAATGCGTCTTACCGTGTAGTCCGGGGTATCTACATTGTACTGCGACTGTCATGTTAGCCCGTGGCTCCACCATGGTCGTGCCTTTGTCCAAACCTCATGTCTTGGGAGTCATTGAGGAGAGGGGGCGAGCAGCCGTTGCACTTACGCCAAACTTCTTGAAGCCGCTCATCTTGTCATCTTGCTGGTCCTGCATCTCGACATCGGATTGCGCCGATACATCGTCCGACGAAGGCTCCTCAACCTTCTTTGCAGCGCTCTTCCGCGGCATATTGCCTATTTGGGCTGGTCGCCGCGTGCTGTTGGACCAATCTGCTCGTCGTCGTCGCCGAGTGTCTTTTCTCGAGTGTGTAACTGTGAATGGGCGTCGAATTTGATGGTCTGGACGCGTTGGCGTGATTGTGGCGGTAGATCAATGCGCAGTGTATAGCAGGAGGAATGGGAGAATAATGTGCATGGCCCTTGGCGCGTCAGGAACGACGCTATCACCTTTGTGGCGTCCGCCCACGACCCCAGACATCCACTACCTTTGTCCGCCTCCTCTCTTTCGGCTGCCGTCTTCCATTTCAACGCGTTTTCCAAGGCGACAAACTCGACATGAACAGCAAAATCGCCTTCCTCCCTTGATGAATACGTGTAATGACGCGGATCTCCAACATGACGTCAGTCGCAGAGAAGTCAAGGTAGATGGTTTCATTGGGCTACCGTGCTAAACATGCTATCGATGCAGTCTGTACAGCGGCAGGGAAATCTATGCCAGAGCTAATCATGGCCTGATCAACTCTGGACAATGAAGATCCGAGTATCACACTATCCGTACCTGATGGATCTACTACATTGCCATTGCAGATGTTTGTTGTAATTCCCAGAGTAGCATGAGCCATCAGGGAGGTGATCAGCCAACCGCTCGGTTTTGTTCTCTGCGACGACGTGGATTGCATTCGGTGATACAATTTTGTAGATTCTCACGTAGCAGATCCTACATCAGCGTTCGACCTTGTGGAATATTGTGATTGGTGTAGCAACGAGGCTTGGAAATAGTGCCTCTTCGGCGTCAACAACAATCAGAGCTTGACTGTCACCACCCGGAATGATGCCAACATGGACCGTAATTTTATATTATAGGGCTATGTCGCAGTGTTGGGACGGCTCCGCTCTCCCTCCCGGCGCCATGGGCGGCTTCCGACGTGCTTCTACCGAGTTTCGGGCTCGCTTCCTTTGCCCCCGAAAACTGCACACTGCTCTTTTCCGCTGCACGCCACAATGACCATCAAACAATTACTAAAGACGCCAGCCTTTGCAGCGTGTTCCCCGCAGAGACTCACGTTATCGCCTTGTCGCCCCGCTTGCGATGCAGCAACTCCACGCCAACCACGCGATAAGAACATCGTCGCCGGCACGAGTCATGGACAACGGCTTCGGGAAGCTATCATGCATCATCCACCTTCCTGTTTGCGCTACCAGCACACGCCTTTTACGTACTTGCGCTGCTTCATACGACAGATTGCGATAGCCAACGAGTAACGGCCAAGGATCGACTGCTTATCTGTGTAGTGGCATACTTTGGAATACATGCGCTGGGCTTTACAGCCGTCGACATATCTTGGTCCCAGTCCACAGAATCTTGGTATCAATAGTGGGTAAAACGGATGATGATTTGGGGGAGATCATCGTGGCTGGGCATACCTTGTTGACCCGTACTTGTATAAAACCTAGCCTGTTGTTCTGGCAAGGCTGGCGGACGACTGTATCGCGATCCGACACGTGCCATTGGGACCTCGTCGGGAACAGTATGCGTCTCCTCCAGCTCTTGGGCATAGTGTCCTTGATCGTTACTAATGTGCAAGCCGCTGTATTCTCAACTGGTTTCACTGTGTCTTTGACAGGCATTGACTACTTCCTCCCCCCGAAGCCGGTCGCAAAAATATCCCGCTGTGATGAGCTTCAATCAATGTTCGAAGATGAATTGTTTGTTCCGTTCACGGTAGTGAATGCCAAGGGCTATGGAGTCGATATTGCGTCTCTTACGGCTAGCTATAACGAAGACGATGTTTGGCAGACTGGATTCATGGAAGGCATGTCTGGGCGAATACAAATTACAGGCTGATGCTAACTTGGTATGCAGCACTCTACATACAGGGTACCGGCTTCAAGCCTGTGAATTCTTCGACAACAATTCTTTCCGGTACCTCATCCTGTGGACTCGCGCCTGGGCCATACTTTATCAATGCGGCGGGCAGTGTCTACGAAGCCTGGAGGCTCTATTCTGATGTTCAGGGCGCTTTCACTGAGTCTGCCATTGCTAATGGCGACGGCTCATACTCGGTTTTACCTGCCGGCACTGTTGGCCAAAAGCATGCAATCGCCGTTCCATCTCGACTGTACTTTAAAAAGACTGTCGAAAAACCCTTGGCCGGCATGCGAATTGGAATCAAGGATATCTACGGTACGTACATTTATTCAAGAGAAAATCTCAACCTCTTGTTCATGTTCTTCAGCCAGGTACGGCTCATAGACTTGCAGAGGTTGAAGATATGCCTGTTGTTGAGCGCCTCACTGACAATATCCCTCTGTAGACATCAAGGGTCTACGCACCTCTAACGGTAACAGGGCTTGGTACTGGCTATATCCTCCAGCCAACGTTACCGCACCACCTGTTCAAAATCTGATAGATGCTGGAGCTGTTATTGTTGGTAAGATGATCACATCTCAGTTTGCTAACGGCGAGACTGCTACAGCAGACTGGGTTGATTATCACGAATCTTTTAATCCTCGTGGTGATGGCTACCAAGACACTTCCTCTAGCTCTTCCGGTGGCGGTGCCGGTACTGCTTCATACTCTTGGCTAGACGTCAGTCTTGGCTCAGACACTGGCGGCAGTGTGCGCGGCCCGTCGCAGGTTCAGGGCTTGTATGGCAACCGCCCTTCGCATGGTCTGGTCTCCTTGGATCATGTCATGCCGCTCAGTCCGCTACTCGATACTCCTGGGTTGCTTGCGCGCAACCCCCGCATTTGGAAGGAAGCTGCGCAAGCCATGTACGGACCAAACATTTCCATAACCAACACTTACCCAACGAGCATTCAGACTCTTGAATGGCCTACAGAAGCTGACAGTATCGCCGATCAGCTCTTGGTTGACTTTCTCGGCAACGTGACCAAGTTTCTGGGCGCCAAGGCGACCGCATACAACGTCTCGGCAGAGTTTGATGCAGCAAATCCAGAGGTGGCGCCTCTTGCGACATTCATGAACCTTACATATGCGCTCCTCATCACCAAGCAGCAGACCGAGCTTGTTAAAAAGCCGTTTTACGCCGACTACGCGAAACAACATAATGGCCGTCTACCCTTTGTCAATCCTGTACCCTTGGCACGATGGGGATGGGGTGAAAACCGAACAGAGACTTTGCAAGATGGCATTGCCAACAAAACCATGTTCCAAACCTGGGCCAATGAAACCTTCCTCGCTCCCTCGCCCAAGACGTGTTCCGAGTCCTTGGTCATGTACGTCGGCTCAACTGCCCGTACCCTCTATCGCAACACCTATCGGGATGCACCGGGAATACCTCTTGGCTTCAGCAACAGCCGTATTTCGGTCATGGCTGAGGTTCCCGACTTTGTCGTTCCTCTCGGCGAGGCACCATACAACTCTACCGTTACCGGGCATGTTGAGTACCTCCCTGTGACGGCCGACTTGTTGGCGGCAAAGGGATGTGACGGTATGTTGTTTTCGCTCATTGCCGATCTATACGATGCGGGCATACTCAAGGAGAGCAAGGCCGGCAAAAGTGGTGTAACAGGAGGAGAGATCTTGCTTAGGAGGGACGTTTTTGGGCATGAGTAAATCACATGGGTACAGTTCAATAGCTAGGATAGGAGCAACGAACGCAGATCTTTACTCTCTTTGGTACCCTGCATGAGTCTTTCTTCAAGCGCAAGACCTAGTAATGGATAGAAAGCTAACATTCACGGTCCTTCGTCGTGCGCACCGCAAGTTCAGCAGCACTCATCATGTGTTTCAGCTTCAAACACGAATACGAGGACAAGCTAGTGTCTTCAACTGTTGTTTGCCTCATATGACACACATGTATATATATCTTATCGGGTAAATCACGGAACGAGATATTATAAGAAGCGATTCCATGAAGCTTACGCTAAGACCAATGCGACAACAATCTGACGCAGGCTTACGGTAAGCCCCTGAGGTTGAAGACTGGGCCTTCTCGTATCGAAGATCGAAATGCCTGGGCCCGTCTGATATCGCAGTGTTATTTGCGATGAGATTCGGACCGCAGCTGCACCATCTCTCGCATTCCCCCATTGTTTCCCGATTGCTGTTTACTGTAAGCGACGATCAATCGGGCCGTACTTGTCACCTTTGGGGTTGGCATTGTCTCGTTGTGTTTTTTTGGAAGCATACGTCTCTCTGTGAGTTGGTTTACTTTCTGATTTCTTCAAGGCCCATCAAGAAGTATCAGAGTCGCTGCAACCGTAATTGTTCGTTCTGCTCCAGATTATCACTGTAGCAGAACCCGTGGGAGGTTTCGCATAATGCGACATGAAAGACGTTTGGAGATCGACCAAGGTACCCCTACATCGACTAAGCCGAGGGACATACGCCTGTCTCGTATTTGTTCATGAGGATCGCGATGTGGTCTTCATGGGGAATAGGCAGGGCCTCCCTGCGGAGCTATAGCGGGTACTAGAAGTTGCATATAAAAGGATTGGGTACTGCTTGTCTTTGGAACACACACCCAACAAACCATCATCTTCTTCTTCCTCTTCTCTCCAACCTCAAACAAACCCCAAATACAACCAACCATTCACCATGAAGGCTACCCAGTATCTCACAGCCATGGCCCTCCTCATCCCAGCCGCTTTCGCCGCTTGCGGAGAAATCAAGGACGGCATCTGTATTGAAGAAGTGGGCATCACCTTGCAAATCCTATCCTTGGAACTCAACTAACAATGCAACAGCAAGTAGCTATTACTGTACGCTAAAGGAGTAAATCCATAGAAATCCTGCCTTTTTGCTAACACCACCCGTCATCTAGTGCGGCGCAAACGACACACCGCCATCACAATGCAGTACGTGTTCAATGTTCTTCTTTTCTCTAGAGGAGTTTTTCCTT
>Ga0265780_10004739_pt1 | contig 17426 bp, 15 predicted proteins | sample P1T30metagenome_FD_192432 | JGI IMG/M metagenome (GOLD analysis project Ga0265780, IMG submission 192432) | Plant litter microbial communities from East Loma Ridge, Irvine, California - P1 T30 | ecosystem: Environmental > Terrestrial > Plant litter > Unclassified | place: USA: California...
GGCGGCGAGTAAGGGCTTAGGCTGCCTGAAGCATTCCTTTTTATTGTACGCGCTTGGTGTTGAGCTGGCCAGCAGATACAGGGGCAGGAGACGCGGGGGTGGGCACGTTGGCTGTAGCAGCGGCCTCGGGCACAAGGTTGAACATCTCCAGTACGATGCGCCAGCCAGCATCGGCTTCGCGGCGCCAGATGCGCAGGTAGGTGCCGTTCTCTTCGGGGTGCTTGGTGCTTGCAGGGCGGTGCAACGAGCCAACCACGTAGCCCAGGTCGCCGGCGGCGGCCAGGTAGCCGGTGTTGGCTACGAACAGGTAGCCACCGTCGAGGTTTTTCATGTTGGCAACGGCGGCGGCGCCGAGCATCATCGACAGGCCGGGCCGGTAGAGGCGGGCTTCGGCGCTCAGGTTTTGCTGGTAGGTGGCACCGGGCTTCATGAGCTCAGCAGCAGCAAACTTGCTATCGACGTCGAGCACAATGTTGGAAGGTGCGGTGCTGGGCACGGGCACGGCCGGCAGCAGCTTGGGCTGGGGCACTTCGGCCGGCATGGCCGGCGCGGCCCCAATGCGCTCAATGTTCATGTTCACGGCAAATTTCCACTTGCCATCCAATTGCTTGCGCCACACGGTCACGTACTCGCCAGCCTCCTGCGGGCGGTCGTTCTGAAACTGAGTCCAAGGGCCGGTGGTGTAGCCCAGGTCGCCCGATTGAGCTACGTCGGCCAACACGGGGTACCAGGTCATTTTGCGGCCAGGACGGCTCGGGCGGGAGCGCCACACGTTTTGGGCGTTGGCCAGCTTGCCATTGTCGGTGGCCAGCGAGTTGGGGGTGCTATTGGCCAGCAAGGCCGCTTCGGTGCTGGTTTGAGCGGCCTGGGTAGCAAAGGCCGTTTCGGCCCCTACTATTTGCTGTACCAATTTGGATTGCGCCTGTGCGGCTGCGGGCATCAATAAGGCGGTCATCGCGCCGATAGTCAAGTAATTCTTCATAATATACTAGCAAAATTGATTCCTAGGAACTAAGGTACGCATTACGGTATAATTATACTTTCGGTCCAAATCAATATTCGCTTTCTCGTGCCGAACTTGCAGCCGTATTGACTTCATCAGGCCGGTTGCGGCAATTTGCCGCTCCTGCTTTTGTAGCACTTCCCTTGTTTTTATGAAACTAGCTGACCTCACTGCCCGCGCGCGCCGCATTCGTCTGGTACTCACCGACTGCGACGGGGTACTTACCGATGGTGGAGTGTATTATTCCGAGCGCGGCGAGGAAATGAAGCGCTTCAACATCCGCGACGGCATGGGGGTGGAGCGCCTCCGCAACCACGGCATTGCCACGGGCATCATGACGGGCGAAGTTTCGCCATCGGTGCGTACCCGGGCCGCCAAGCTGCGCATCGAGGAGCTGCACCTCGGCATCAAAGACAAGGCTACCTGCCTGCACCAGATTCTGGCCCGCACGGGCCTCGCAGCCGAAGAAATTGCTTTCATCGGCGATGATACCAACGACCTGGAAATCCTGGGGTTGGTGGGCTTTTCGGCCTGCCCCGGCGATGCTACTTCGTTTGCCCGCGCCGCCGCCGACTTCCATTGCCAGACGCCCGGTGGGCACGGCTGCTTCCGCGAGCTGGCCGAATTCATCATTGCGGCGCAAGGCACTGCGTGAGCTGGAGGCCACCATTAGCTGAGGCTGCTCCTTCTACTCCGGCAGCAGGCCTTGGCGCGCTGCCAGCTTGATAAGAGCCGCCGTGTTGCGGGTCTGGGTTTTCTCCATGATGTTTTGGCGGTGAGTTTCGATGGTGCGCTTGCTGGTGAATAGGCGCACGGCAATTTCGGCGTTGGTTAGGCCCTCGGCCACCAGACTCAGCACCTCCATCTCGCGCTTGCTCAGGCCCAGAGATACACGAGCGGCGGCACCATCGGGGGCAGGCTTATCGATGTAGAGCCGGCCAAGCAGCGCCAGCCCAATGGCCGAGCACAGGAATGGCCGGCCCGCTGCCACGGTGCTCAGCCCGTGCAGCAACTCCGAAAGCAGGGAGCTTTTCAGCACGTAGCCGTGGGCGCCCATATCGAAGGCCCGGGCTATGTAATGCTCATTGGTGAGCTCGCCGCGGGCCATGATGCGCAACTGCGGGTACTGCTCGCGCAGGGCCGGAAGCACAGCAAACGTATCGGGGCCGGGCATGCTCAAATCGAGCAACACCACCGATGGCGATAGAACAGCGGCAGCCTCTAGCAGCTCGGCGCCGCTCCCCACTTCGCCTACTACCTCCAGGCCTACCACCGCCTCAAGCCCGATGCGCAGGGCCTGGCGAGTAGAACTGTCACTGTCGGTAAGTAGCAGTCGAATCATCATATGAAAAGGTAGAGCAGAAAATTGAATTCATTCGTTAGCCGGGTCGCTAACCAAAAAAATATCTTTTAAGACTCCAAAACTACCATTATGAAGAAGCTCAACTGTGGAATTAGCAACAAAAGCCGTATTAATTCCTTAAAAATCGGCAGTCAATATTGTTTATAGAGTAGAAATACGGAGGGCCTATGCACGTATACCATTGCGCCCCAACTTTGTCATGAACTGACCGTTTCGACAACCTTATTCCTTCCTTCGCTATGACTCGAATTATCCTTGCTGACGACCACGCCATCCTGCGCGATGGCATCCGGGCACTCCTGTCTGCCGAACCTGACCTTGACGTGGTGGGCGAGGCCAGCAACGGGGCCGAAGTACTGGCCATGCTCGAAACTACGCCCGCCGATGTAGTGCTGATGGATGTGCAGATGCCCGTGCTCGACGGATTCGCTACCATGCCCGAACTGCGCCGCCGCTTCCCCGAGGTGCGGGTGCTGGTACTTACCATGCTCGACCACGAAAACTACGTGGCCCGCATGCTGGAGGCCGGTGCCCTGGGCTACGTGCTCAAGAATGCGGCCATCAGCGAAATCACGCACGCCATTCGGACGGTGGCGGCGGGCAGCCCTTTTCTGTGTACTGAAATTGGGCTGAACATGCTCTACAAAGCCGTGGCGCAATCGAGCAGCCACACCAATAGTGACGATACCACCCACGCCGGCGCTGACCTCACGGCCCGTGAGCTGGAAGTACTCAAGCTCATCGCTGAAGGCCTGACCAATGCCGAGATTTCTGACAAGCTCTTCACCAGCAAGCGCACCATCGAAACCCACCGCCAAAACATCATCGCCAAAACCCAGGCCAAGAACACTGCCGCCCTTATCAAGCTGGCCGTGAGCCGGGGGCTGATTTCATAATGATTGGTGGTTAACTGAGCATGCCGCCGACGGTGCCGATGGTGAGAGCCACGATGGCGGTGTTGAACAGGAAGGAAATGAGGCCGTGCAGCAGCGCCGTGCCCCGGATGGTGCGGCTGCTGATGCCAATGTCAGCGGTTTGGGCAGTCATGCCTATTACGAAGGCGAAGTAGGCGAAGTCGAGGTAATTGGGTTCGAGCTTGGGCTCGGCGTCCGTTTTATCGGCATCGTCGGGGAAGGTGAGGCCGCCGCAGTCCTGGCCCTGGTCGTTGGTGTCGTAGTAGGTGTGGGCATAGCGCAGGGTGAACACGCAATGCACCAGCGCCCAGGCCAGCACCACGGCTCCAATGCCCAGGCCAAGGTGCAGGGCTTTGGCTTCCTCGGGCAAGTGCTTGAGCGTGCCCAACAAACCCACCACCGCCACCAGGCTGGCCAGCGCCCCGGTGATGACGACAGTAGACGCGGCGGCACGGGTGAAATCCTCGCTAGCCGCGATGCGGCGGATGTCCTCCACGTCGGCTAGGCGCATGTTCAGCACCATCAGGGCCAGGGTGGTGAGGGCAAAACCGTCCCAGACGGCTACGGCACGCACCAGCGTCCCCAGCGTGTCCGGCGCCAGCACCGCCACCAGCACGCCGGCTGCCAGGCCCAGGCCGAGGCGCCACGGCAGGGTTAGGAAGCGGCTGAAGAAGGAAAGGGCGGCGTGGGAACGGGTGGCGTGAGATGACGTGGGCATGGGCAGCAAGGTAGTGCCGACGGGCCGACAGCAAGCACAACAACAGATATTCCGTTTCTTTGTCGACATGAACGCAGCTCCCCTTTCCGGCCTCTACGCGCCCTCCCTCACCCTCGTCACCGACCTTTACCAGCTCACCATGGCCTACGGCTACTGGCAGCAGGGCTTGCAGGACCGCGAGGCAGTGTTTCACCTCTACTTCCGCAAGGCGCCGTTTCAGGGCGGCTACGCGGTGGCGGCCGGCCTGGCCCTGGCCGTAGATTGGGTGGAGAACCTGAAGTTTTCCGACGATGACCTCGCCTACCTCGGCAGCTTGCGTGGCAGCAAGGGCACGGCCATGTTCCCAACGGCGTTTCTGGAATACCTGCGCCAGCTGGAATTCACCTGCGACATCGACGCCGTTGCCGAGGGCACCGTGGTGTTTGGCAATGAGCCGCTGGTGCGCGTGCGCGGCCCGCTGCTGCAAGCCCAGCTGCTGGAAACGGCCCTGCTCACCATCATCAATTTCCAAACCCTGATTACCACTAAGGCCGCCCGCATCCGCGAAGCCGCCGGCCCTGCCGACCAGATTCTGGAGTTCGGCCTGCGCCGCGCCCAGGGCTTCGATGGGGGCCTGGGAGCCAGCCGAGCAGCTTTCCTGGGTGGTGCCGATGCTACTTCCAACGTGCTGGCCGGGCAGCGCTACGGCATTCCGGTGCGCGGCACGCACGCGCATAGCTGGGTGATGTCGTTTGAAGACGAGGTGACGGCTTTCTCGGCTTATGCGAAGGCATTTCCGGACGACTCAGTATTCCTGGTCGATACCTACGACACGCTGGAAGGCGTGCGCCAGGCCATCAAAGTGGCCCGCGAGATGCGCGCCAATGGGCACGAGCTAGCCGGCATCCGGCTCGATTCGGGCGACTTGGCCTACCTCAGCCGCGAGGCGCGGGCGGTGCTGGACGAGGCCGGGTTCACCGAAACGCGCATCGTGGCTAGCAACGATTTGGAGGAAAACCTCATCACCAGCCTCAAGCAGCAGGGCGCCCGCATCGATACTTGGGGCGTGGGCACCCAGCTCGTGACGGCCTACAACCAGGCGGCCCTCGGCGGGGTGTATAAGCTGGCGGCGCTGCGCAAAGCCGATGATTCGGGCTGGGACTTCACCATCAAGCTCTCCGAACAGGTGGCCAAAACCAGCATCCCGGGCATCCTGCAAATCCGACGCTACCAGAATGAGTACGGCAAGCCCCGCGCCGACATGCTCTATAATACCGCCGAGCCCCTCCCCGAGTCCATCACGCTCGTCGACCCCCTCGACATCACGCGCCGCTTGGCCATCAAGCCCGAAACCAAGTTCCGCGAACTGCTGGAGCCGATTTTCCGCGCCGGCAAGCGCGTGATAGAACTGCCCACACTGGCCGAAAGCCGCGCCCACGCCCAGCGCGAAGTGCAGAGCCTCGACCCCAGCATCCGCCGCTTCCTCAACCCCCACACCTACCCGGTGGGCCTCGAAAAAGGCCTCTACGACTACCGCACCCAGCTCATTCTGGAGAAGCGCCCGGTGCGCCCAGCGTAGTTTGGCTGGCGTCCCAAGCCCAAAATAGCACGTCATGCCGAGCGCAGCGAAGCATCTCGCGTGGAGTAGTAATCTAATCGTTGAAGAAAAGAATTACTATCCCAAGCGAGATGCTTCGCTGCGCTCGGCATGACGGCCTTTTCCTGCGCTCACCAACTCCCTACCCTACTGGCCGGGCCGGCGGCACTTCGCCGCGGCCTGCGGCTAGCACCCAGTCCTCGCCCCAGCGGGTGAGGCGGAACGTGCGGCCCCGGCCTTCGTAGGCCCCGTGCACCAGGCCGGCCCGCACCAGGCCGTGGTGGCTTTGGCTGCCGGCCAGGCGGGCCAAGCCGGCGGCGCGGGCCAGTTCGGCGGATGTTTGGGCCTCGTGCTGCATCAGCTGGTAAAGCATGCGGGCCTGGCTGCTGCGGCCCTGGGCGTTGCGGTCCGGCAGCAGGGGCACTAGCGCCTCGGCCAGCCGGCGCAGCACCTGCGCGGGCTCGAAGCCATTGGCTTCCTTGACGGCGGGGGGCAGGTCGCGCCGGGCAATGCGGGCGGCCAGGCCATCGAGCAGGGGCGCGGCGGTGGGCGGCAGGGGCTGGTTCATGGGGTGGGGCCGGTAGCAAGTGGCTGGGGCTCTAAGGTACGCGGTGCTGTATTGGTTTTTGCCGTAACTGTATACACCTTGCGCAATTGTGTATGCACCTCCTTCTTTGTTGACTATACAATCAGGGCTAATGTATGTATCGCCTCTTTTGTTGGCTATATAATCGCAGTAGCTGCATGCATTCTTTCATTTAGTGGCTATATAATCACATACGCTGTATGCATTTTGCCACTTGATGTATGCATAATGACAGTGCACGCCACTACTTCCACGATAGTACCGCTTAGCTAGTCGAACGAACGGGCAAGCAAGGGCAAGGGCTGCACGTCGCAGACTCGCGCCCGCAGGAGCTATAAAGCCTCCCAGTCTGTGGACCGCAATTCGGCCCGCAACTCCTCTATCCGCTGCTCCACTTCCCGCTTTGCCAGGATGTATTGCTTCACCTCCAATGCGCCGGCACTCCGCTGCTCCCGCAGTATCTCCAGCTGCCGCTGTTGCCGCCGCAGCGCCACGGCTTTCTGGCGGAGCGCCACGTCGGCCGCTTGCAAGGCAGCTACCTCCGCCGGAACCGTGAAACCGATTTCCGGCACTTGGCTAAAGCTGGGTTCGCCCCGTTCCTCCGGCATGATGCGCTGTCCGGTTTGATGCGTGGGAGGACGGCGCACAATCTGCCGAAAAGCGTCGGCAGTAATGGTAATGTCGCCCTGTTGGGTTTCGAGGTACCACTCCGTCAGGCTTGCATCGGTGGTTCGGCGGTGGATATCTTCGATTCCTACCTCCCACCCAAACCGGAAATCCAGGCTGAAAACAACACGTTGCGGCTCTGGAAAAACCAGCGTGACGGGTGAGATGACGAACGAAAAGAAGTCGTCCTTATCGGCTTGCACCCATTCAAAAATGTAGTCGATATCAAAGCTGATATCTTCCCCAAACTGTACGGCATAAATGGTGGCATCGTGCCAGCCCATCTGGTCGAAATCAGCCTCGGTCCAGACCCACTTTTCTAGTTGATAGGCCACGGCTCTTTGTGCGGTAAAGGCTTTATTGATAGTACAGCAATTTACACCCTTCCGCTACCGTGCGTATTAGGCGCATACCAGCAGTGTATTATCGTGAGTTAAGATGAGGGTACCATATGCCTCTCACAACGATGGGTCCCATGTTTGGATGAACGTGAAGTTTATCAAGCTCATCCCACCTGACATTTACCTTCACATCTACGCGCACAGCTCTTTTGTGATAATCGTATCCGAACTGCTCAAGCATGAAGTAAGCTTCCTCAAGCGAATAAGCAGTAACTCCGAACCCCATCGGAAATGTCTCGTCGTCTGGAAAGCTTATCCAGTATGGAATCAGACCTGTACTCATCTGTGACTTAAAGGCGCATATTACAAAGCATAAAGCCCCATTGCAAGCGCAATGGGGCTTTATTATGGGGTTACTTCGCTATACTCTCGCTGGCAAACGTCTCTCGACTACGCATAGCGCAGCTCGCCCGCGCCCACGTGCAGCGTCACGCCGGGCTCGGCCGTGAGGCGGCCGGCAATCTGCGCATCATAGCCGCTGGCTTGCAGCGAGGCCACTACGGCAGTGGCCGAAGCTTCTTCCGTCACGACGAGCATGCCGGTGCCCATGTTCCAATAGAGGTAAGCCGTTTCGGCATCAATGCCGCCGATTTCGCAGAGGCGCTGCATGGCGGGCAGCGGCGCAAACAGGTTGTCCAGCACCGCGCCGAGGCCGTTTTTCAGCACCCGCGAGAAGTTATCGGCCACACCGCCGCCCGTGATGTGGGCCACGCCGTGCAGCGGCAAACCAGCATCAAGCAACGCCGCCACGCCGGGTGAGTAGATGAGCGAAGGCGCCAGCATGGCGTCGCCCCAGGTGGCGTGCTGGTCGGCGTCGGTGCCATCGTAGGGGGCCTCGTGCCAGTTCTCGCCGAACACCTTTTGCAGGGTTTTGCGGGCCAGCGAATAGCCGTTGGAGCGGAACGAGGGCGAGCGCAGGGCCACCACCGCGTGGCCGGCCCGGGCGGTTTTGCCGCTCAGGGGCTGAGCCAGGCTGGGGTGCAGCACGCCAATGGCTGTGGAGCACCAGTTGAAGTTCATTTTCGCACCCGGCCAGCCGCCGATGCGGTTGCCCAGCTCCGCGATTTCGCCGCCCGTGATGGCCACTTGCGAGAAATTCGCAGCATCGTGCAGGCCGCGCATCATCTGGTCCACCACGTCGTAGTCGAGGTGGTTCACATCGATGATGTTGGAGAGGTTGGTGGGCACGAAACCGGCGGCAATGAGGTCGTCGGCCGTCATGGCGATGAGGTCGTAGCCGAGGGTGTCGTACTTGTTGAGGCGCTCGGCCACTTCAATCTTGGTTCCGATACCGTCGGAGCTGATGCCCAGCCGTTCCGCGCCAAAGCGGATTTCGTTGGAGAAACCGCCGTCGAGGTCCTGGGCGGGCTCGCCGGGCTTGCCCGCACGGTTCTGGAAGGTTTTTTTCGACCAGTTGTAGGCGTTGCGCGAGGCGGCGTTGCCTTCTTCGATGGAGTAGCCGGCGGGGTTTTCGGTGGAAGTGGACATGCTATTGGAACAACAACTCCCCTCCTTATCCAAGGAGGGGATGTTGAAGCGTCAGCTTCAACGGGGGTGGTTTGATTCGTTGAACGACTCGCTTTAGAGTCGTTTGGGTGGTTGGGCGGAGGTTAGGTGAGTGTCAGGCGGCGCGGGCGTCGTTCAACGACTTCAACCACCCCAATTTCAGCTTTGCTGAAATGTCCCCTCCTCATCTGAGGAGGGGAGTGACTTTCTCCCCTCACCTATTCTCTATTAATGCTCCGTCGGCTCGGGCGCTTTTGCGCTCACCGATTTCTTGTCCTTTTTCTTGTCGCCGCGGTGGCTGGCGCGCTCCTCCTGGATGTGGCGCAGGTAGTGCGTCACGTCGCCGGTCGGGTACTTGCCCGAGAAGCAGGCGAAGCAGCTGCCGCCGTGGCCGCGCTCCTCGGAGAACAGCTCGTACAGGTCCTGCAAATCCTGGTAAATCACCTTATCGGCCTCGATGTAGCGGCAGATTTCGTCCTCCGTGTAGTTGGCCGCAATCAGCTCGGTGCTCATGGCCATGTCGATGCCGTAGATGCAGGGCGACACGATGGGCGGCGCGCTCGAAATGAAGTACACCTCCGAAGCCCCGGCCTCCCGCAGCAGGCGCACGATGCGGCGCGAGGTGGTGCCGCGCACGATGCTGTCGTCCACCACGGCAATCTTTTTGCCGTTCACGAACTCGCGGATGGGGTTCAGCTTTTTCTTCACTACGTCCTCGCGCCCGGCCTGGGTGGGCACGATGAAGGAGCGGCCCATGTGGTTGTTTTTCACCAGCGCCCGGCGGTAGGGCACCCCAATGGCTTCGGCCAAACCGGAGGCCGAGAAGTAGCCCGACGACGGCACGTCAATCACCATATCGGGTTTCAAACCGGCATCGACCAGCTTGCGGGCGATGATTTTGCCCAAACGCACCCGCTCCCGCGCCACCAGCCGGCCGTGAATCACGGAGTCTTCGCGGGCGAAGTAAATCTGCTCGAACACGCAGAAGTTCTTGGGCAGCGCGTACTGGTTTTTGCGGTGCACCTGGTAGTTGTTGTCGATGAAAATGGCCTGGCCGGGGCCGACATTCTCTACGAACTCAAAGTCGAGGTAATCAAAACAGGTGCTTTCCGACACGAAGGCGTAGACCGGGCCGTTTGGCGTGTCGCGCCGCCCCAGTGCCAGCGGACGGATGCCCAGCGGGTCGGTAAACGCCAGCAGGCCATGGCCGGCAATGACGGTGATGGTGGCATAAGCGCCTTCCACCAGCTCCTGGGTGGTTTCGACGGCATCGAAAATATCTACCACCGAAATGTGGTCAAGGTCTTTCACGCGCAGCTCCGAGGCGAAGGTGTACATGATGAGCTCCAGGTCGTTGGTGGTTTTGGGCAGCACGTGATACTTGTCGTGCAGGCGCTTGGCCACGTCGCGGAAGTTGATGACGTTGCCGTTGTGCACCATCGCCAGACCGAACGGGTAGCTGGTGGTGAAGGGCTGGGCGAGGTCGGAGTCGTTGGCGCCCTGGGTGGTGTAGCGCACGTGCCCGATGCCGATGTTGCCTTTCAGCTTCTTCACGTGCTTGGGCTTGAACACATCGTTGACGAGGCCCTGGCCTTTGCAGAGGTGAAACGAGTCGTCGAACGTGGCGATGCCGGCCGCATCCTGTCCCCGGTGCTGGAGGGCGGTGAGGCCAATTATCATGTCGCCTACGACGTTATCGGGACCGTGAAAACCTACTATTCCGCACATGGGATGGGGTGGCTAGTTGTTATTTTTTGTGTCAAACAGAACGTCATGCTGAGCGCAGCCGAAGCATCTCGCGTGCAGCAGTAAATCCTGCCGATTGAATTAGTTATGCGGTAGAGATGCTTCGGCTGCGCTCAGCATGACGTTCTGGATAGTGTGGTTATCAACTCGGCCAGCGTCCGGGCATAAATTTCGTGCTCCACGGCCAGGCCGCGGCGCTCCACTTCCGCCAGGGTGTCGGCCCCGCGCAAATCCACCGTTTGTTGGGCGAGAATTGGGCCGGTATCGAGACCCTCATCAACCAGATGCACAGTGATTTTAGTTTCGAGCAATCGGTTTTCAAATGCCCATTCGTAGGCGTGCAGGCCCTGGTGCTGATGGGTGTCAGCGGGGTGAATGTTGAGGATACGGCCGGCAAACGGCTGAATGAAAGCCGGTGACAAAATGCGCATGTAGCCCGCCAGCACCACCAAATCAGGCTGATACTGCTGGAGCAGCGCCGCCGCATCAGCATCAAAAGCTTCTCGCTTACGGCCCTGGCTGGGCAAGGAGGCCACGGGGCAACCATGCTCCGCCGCGAAGGCGAGGCCGGGCGCATCGGGCTTGTTGCTGAACACTACGACGACTTCGGCAAGGTCTTTCAGCATGCCGGTTTTAGTAGCTTCTACCAGCGCCAGCATATTGGAGCCCCGGCCCGAAAGCAGGATGGCCAAGCGGGCAGGCCTCCCCTCCTGCCCTTCCCCAAAGGAGAGGGCAGACTGCTTGAATTGCTCAAAGGAGGTGAGGAGCTTCATCAGTTTCAGTTGCGCTTCCGGTCTCAATTTACAACAGTGGCGGTTAATACCGGCGCGGGGCGTTGCGCAATGTCGGTGCGGACGTAGGCGCCTTCGAACGTGACGCGAGCGCAGGCTTCGTAGGCGCGAGTCGTGGCTTCTTCCAAATCATTGCCGTGGGCGGTGAGCACGAGGACCCGGCCGCCGTTGGTCACCAGCTCGCCGGCCTCGTTGCGCTTGGTGGCGCCGTGGTAGGCCCGCACGCCGGCTGGCAGGTTGTCGAGGCCGGTGATGGGGAAGCCGGTGGGGAATTTCGGGGCCGGGTAGCCGCCGGAGGCCATCACCACGCCCACGAATGCGCCGGGGCGCTGCTTCACGCCCTGCTGGGCCAGCGTCCCGTCGAGCGTCGCCTTAATTAGGGTGAGCAGGCTGCTGTCTAGGGCCGGCAGCAGCACTTCGGCTTCGGGGTCGCCGAGGCGCACGTTGTATTCTAGCAGCTTGGGGCCGGTGGGCGTGAGCATGATGCCAAAATAGAGGAAGCCCCGGAATTCGAACTGCTCGTTTTGCAGGCCGCGCAGAGTGGGGTCCACAATGTCGCGGCGGATGGCAGCTAGCACGTTGGCATCGGCGAAGGGCACGGGGCAGTAGGCACCCATGCCGCCGGTGTTGGGGCCCTGGTCGCCGGCCAGCAGCTGCTTGTGGTCCTGCGAAGTGGCCAGCAGGCGGATAACGCGGCCATCGGTGAGGCCGATAATGCTGATTTCGGGACCGGTCAGTTTCTCTTCCAGCAGGAAAGAAAACCAGCCAGAATAGCTCGTTTGCAGGTCGTCGAAAGCTGCTTCCGCTTCCTCCGGCGACGAGCAGACGTACACGCCCTTGCCGGCGGCCAGGCCGTCGTATTTCACCACCACGTGCCCGCCCAGCTCGGCCGCTTTGGCCCGGGCCGCCGCAATGTTGTCGCTCCGGAACGGCCAGGCCTGCGCCGTCGCCACGCCGTGGCGGCGCATGAATTCCTTGCTCCACACCTTCGAGCTTTCCAGCCGCGCCGCCGAGCGGGTCGGACCAAAAACCTGGATATCAGAACCCGCGAAAAAGTCGGTGATGCCGGCGGCCAGCGGCGCCTCGGGCCCCACCACAATCAGCTTGGAATCGTGGGCTTGCGCGAAGGCTTTCACCGCCTCAAAATCCAGCGGGTTGAAGCCCAACTGGCTGTTGGGGATGCCGGCGTTGCCGGGCAGCACGTGTACTGTCGCGCCGTCGCGGGTCAGCTTTTCGGCCAGGGCATGCTCGCGCGCGCCGGAGCCGAGGAGGAGAAGGGTTTTGGTATTCAACATCGTTCTGGCGGTTCGCCTCACCCCCAGCTCCCCTCTCCGATAGAGAGGGGAGACAAGGCAGCATAGTTTTAGAATTGTTTGAAATCCTCGTCGGCGGCGCGCAGCTTAGCTTTGGTGGCGAGAATGTCGTTGTTCAGACGCTCACGCAGGCGGGGCAGGTTCAGGGCGCGCAGGGCAGCCTGAGCGGCGTTGTCGGGGCGCACTGCGGTCAGGCTGGGCGTGCCGCTGGGCATGATGACGGACGCGTTCAGATTCATGGCCAACTCGGCGTAGTCCTTATAAAGGGGGCACGAAATCACGGGCACGTTCACGTTAGCGGCCAGCGCGCCGCCGTTGCCGGCTACGGCGATGATGACGCCAGGCTCGATGCTGTTGTTCCAAGCGTCAATCATGCCGGCGCTGGCTTCGTCGTTTTGGTAGGCCGAGGCCACGCGCAGCTGGGTGAAGACGTCGTAGCCCTCAAACTGTTGGCGGATTTTCTCGCCGTGCTCCTTATCATCCGGCGACTCCAGCACGATGCTCACCCAGGCATCCTTAATCAGGCCGGCCTGCACGAGGTTAGCCAGCATACGGGCGCGGGCATCCTGGCGGCCGGTGTGGGGCGCGTCGGCGGCCCCGGTCTCGGCGGTGGGCAGGGGCTCGCCCACGATGCGCTCGTAGATGTCGAGGTAGCGGCGGCTGGCTTCCTGAGTCACTTCCGGGGTGAGGGCGCGGGGGTACTGGCCGTCTTTCTTGTTGGCAATGAGCCACTGCCGGACATACTCTTTGTCCATCTGCTCGGCCGTTTCGGGGTTCCGGGCGTAGTCCTCGGTGCTCCAGAAACGCGACGAGTCCGGCGTGTGCATCTCATCGATGAGAATCAACTGGCCGTTCAGCAGGCCAAACTCATACTTGGTATCCACCAGAATAATGCCCTTTTCGGCCAGCAGACGCGAGCCCACGGCAAAAAGCATCTGGGCCTTCACCGCCATCTGGTCGTACAGCTCCTTCGTCACCCAGCCTTCGCTCACCAGGTTTTCGGGCGTGATTTCGCGGTCCGATTCCTCCTTGGTGGTCGGCGTCACGATAGCCTGCGGGAAGGGCTGATTTTTGGTCAGCCCGTCAGGTACGGTCACGCCCGAGAACGTGCGCTGGCCAGCCTGGTAGCCGCGCCACATCGAGCCCGTCAGGTACTGGCGCACCACCATTTCCACCTTGATGGGCTTGGCCTCTTTCACCAGCATGGCGTTGGCATCGACGAGCTTGATAACGTGGTTTGGAATGATGTGGCCCGTCTTTTCAAACCAGAAGTTCGCCAAGCCGTTCAGCACCGCGCCTTTGTGCGGAATAGCCGTTTCCAGCACGCTATCGAACGCCGAAAGGCGGTCCGTCACGATGATGAGGCGGTCGCCGCTGGGCGCGCGGAGGCTGTCGCGCACCTTGCCGCGGTGCAGCAGCGGAAGTTGGGGAGAAGCGAAGTGGGTGAGGGTGTTCATTAACTACGTTTCTGGGAGGCTAGTTTTGGTTGGCGAGTTGCACGGTGGGCGCCGTGACGGCATTCTTTTCGGCGATGTGCGCCACGATATTCTTGAAGATTTGCAGGCCCTCCCCTTCCTCCGAAGCAGCGGGGTTCTGGCGGCGGCGGCGGGCCCAGTCGGGGTGGTTGTAGGCGGCCAAAAAGGCCTCGGGGTGCGGCATGAGGCCGAACACCTGGCCCGTGGGGTCGGTGAGGCCGGCGCAGTTCAGGTCGGCGCCGTTGGGGTTGAGGGGGTATTCGGCGGTGCCGTCGCCGTTGGCGTCGATGTAGCTCAGGCAGTTGAGGCCGGCGGCTTCGATGGCGGCGCGGGTGGCATCGTCGGGCACCACAAGGCGGCCTTCGCCGTGGCGCACGGGCACTTCCAGCTTGTCGATGCCTTTGAGGAAGGGCGTGCGCGAGGCGGGATTCACGCGGAGCGTCACCCACCGGTCTTCGTAGCGGCCGCTGGCGTTGTGGGTCAGGGTAACTTCGGGGGTCACGTCGCCGCCCATGTTGGGCAGCAGGCCCAGTTTCACCAGCACCTGGAAGCCGTTGCAGATGCCCAGCACGAACTTGCCATCTGCAATAAATTGCTTGATGTCGTCGAGCAGCGTGCGGCCGTCGGCGGTGGTTTGGCGGTAGCGCAACTTGTTGGCCAGCACCACGCCCGAGCCCAAATCATCGCCGAAGGAAAAGCCGCCGGGAAAGTTCAGCACGTCGAAATCGTGGATGCTCACCTGCCCGTGCAGCACCTGGTTGAGGTGCACGATGGTGGCTTCCGCGCCAGCCAAACGGTAGGCGGCGGCGAATTCTTCCTCGCAGTTAATACCGAAGCCGGTTAGAATCAGTGCCCGCACCGTGCCGGCCGCATTGGCAGCATCGGTTTGTGCCTCCGATTGAACTTTATGTGCTCCTTGAGCCGAGTCTTGTACCATTTCAAAAGTCTTTTGGGCCAATGGAAAAGGGTCTTGTGCTTTTAGAGCGAATTGGAATGGCTGAGGTTATCGATCGAGACAACGCCAAGTAAATGGTTTACAGGCCCGTTGGTCCAAACGGCGCGCAACGCGGCGGTATTTGCCGAAATAACAGTTTTGCCGGCGTGGCGCACGGTCAGCTCCCCATCTGCCGTCACGATGCCGAGGCGCGTGGCGCGGTCGCCGAGCAACTGCTCGAACGCCACCACGTCTTCCGGCGCCACCGTGGCCAGGAAGCGGGAATGCGATTCTGAAAACAGCTGCGTGGCTAGCGGCAGGCCGGTTTCGGGCAGCTCCACCACCGCGCCGTAGCCGTAGCCAAACGTGGTTTCGGCCAGCGCCACGGCGAGACCGCCGTCGCTCAGGTCGTGGCAGGATTGGATGAGGCTTTGGTCGTTGGCCTGACCGATGAGGGTGTACAGCGCCTTGGCTTTAGCGAAGTCAACCTTCGGCACGTTGGCGCCAAGCTGGCCGTGCAGGGCGTAGAATTCGGAGCCGCCCAGCTCGTCGTGGGTTTCGCCGAGGAGGTACACCACGTCGTCGGCCTGCTTGAAATCGGAGGTAATGGCGCGGCGCACGTCTTCCATTTTGGCCGTCATCGAGTAGAGTACGGTGGGGGGCACCGAAATCTTCACGCCGTCGGCCTTGAAGTCGTTTTTCATCGAGTCCTTACCGCTGGTGAGCGGGATGCAGTAGGCGGCGGTGGCGTCGCGCAGGGCCTCGCACATGCGCACCAGCTTGGCTAGCTTCTGCTTGCCGTCGGGGTTGCTGGTGGCGTCGTACACCGAATCGGGCACGCAGAAGTTGTCGTTCACCGACCAGAAAATCCCGTCGCCGGGCGTCAGGTTCGGGAGCTTCCCTCCTACCGCGATAATCTGGCGCACGGCCTCGTCAAACGAGCCAGCCGACATGTCATACGCGTCCAAATCGCCGTAGCGCGGGATGATGCCGTTGCTCACGGCCACGCCCTCCCAACTCTCGAAATTGAAGCGCACCACGGCCGCGTCCTGCGGCGCCTGGCCCGTCGCGCCCATCAAGGGCTTCACAATCGTGCGGCCCTTCACCTCGTGGTCGTACTGCCGAATGACGGACTCGCGCGAGCAGATATTGAGCGAGCCCAGCAGCTGCGTCAGCGTCTCGGTGTAGTTGGTTTGGGTGGGGATTTCCGGCTCGGCGGCGGCGGGTTTCGTCCACTCCGCTTCCAGAATTTTGCGCGGCACGCCGTCGTGCAGGAAGTGCATGTTGAGGCGGGCCACCGGCGCGCCATCAAAGCGTACGTCCAGGAAACCATCGGCAGTGAAGTAGCCGATATCCGTCAGCTCCACTTCCATTTCCTGGCCCAGCGCCGTGATTTCGGCCATTTTGCCCGGCTCCACCACCAGCGTAAACCGCTCCTGCGACTCGCTCACGAAAATCTCCCAAGGCCGCAGCCCGGGGTACTTCAGCGGCACACGCTCCAGCTCCACCACCGCGCCACCCGAGATGCCCGCCAGCTCGCCCACAGAGGACGACAGGCCGCCTGCGCCGTTGTCGGTGCTGCATTTTAGCAGGCCGCGCCGGGCCGCCAGCATCAGAAAATCCATCGCCAGCTTTTGGGTGATGGGCGAGCCGATTTGCACGGCCGTGGCCGGCGCGGTTTCATCAAGCTCGATGCTCGAAAACGTCGCGCCGTGGATGCCGTCCTTGCCCACCCGGCCACCGGCCATGATGATGCGGTCGCCGGCATCAATCTTCTTTTCCCACGAGTCCAGGCCCGCGAATTGCATGGGCATCACCGCGCCAGTGCCGCAGTACACCAGCGGCTTGCCGGCGTACCGGTCGTCAAACACAATCGCGCCATTCACCGTGGGCACGCCCGACTTATTGCCGCCGTCCTCGATGCCCTTGCGCACGCCTTCCAGAATGCGGCGCGGGTGCAGCTGCCCGGTCAGCAATTGCCCCTCAAATTCGGGGTTGCCGAAGCACAGCACGTTGGTATTGAACAGCAGCCGCGCCCCCCCGATGCCAGTGGCCAACGGGTCGCGGTTGTTGCCCAAAATGCCCGTGATAGCCCCACCATACGGGTCGATGGCCGAGGGCGAATTGTGCGTTTCAACCTTCCACACGAACAGCGAATCGGGATTGATGCGCACCGCGCCGGCATTGTCCGAAAACACCTTAATCAGCCAGTCGTTGCCGTTGGCGCGCAGCTGACGGTCCACTTCCGACGTGGCGTCTTTGATGTAGGTTTTGAAGAGCGAATCGACCTGCTTCTCTTCGCCCGTTTCCAGGTCTTTGTAGTTGATGAGGGCCGAAAATTCCTTGTGCTTGCAGTGCTCCGACCACGTCTGGGCGATGATTTCCAGCTCGCAATCCGTGGGGTCGGCGGGCAGACCGGCGGCCTTCCGCTCGG
>Ga0265780_10004741_pt1 | contig 17421 bp, 15 predicted proteins | sample P1T30metagenome_FD_192432 | JGI IMG/M metagenome (GOLD analysis project Ga0265780, IMG submission 192432) | Plant litter microbial communities from East Loma Ridge, Irvine, California - P1 T30 | ecosystem: Environmental > Terrestrial > Plant litter > Unclassified | place: USA: California...
CGTCGCAAGGGAGCGAATGGCGCAGCGCCTGCACCAGCGAGACCCCCATTCCGTTGTCGGCCTCTTCGCACAGCGTGACCTCGCAGCCGAGCGCGCGCAGCAGCGCGGCGACGCCGCCATCCCTTGGAGGCACCACCGCGATGACGCGGGAGACAGCGCAAAGGAGATGGCGCGCGCTGGCGGCGACCACCGGCTCGCCGCCAGCAAGCGGCTGGAGCAGCTTGTTGCGGCCGCCCGTGGGGTCGAAGCGGCGCCCCCGGCCGGCGGCGAGCAGGATGCCGGCCAGGTTCGTCACGGTCAGGCCGTGGCCAGGTCGAACGGCAGCTTGCGCAGGCGCTTGCCGGTCAGCCGGAACACGGCATTGGCAAAGGCCGGCGCCAGCGGCGGCAGGCCCGGTTCGCCGATGCCGGTGGGCGGATCGTTCGAGGGCACGATGTGCACCTCGACCTGCGGCATCTCGTGGTGGCGCGCCACCACATAGTCGCCGAAGTTCTGCTGTTCGACCACGCCGTCCTTGAGCGTGATGGCGGCGCCCGGCAGGGTCATGCCCAGCCCCATCAGGGCCGCGCCCTGCACCTGCGCCTCGATCGACAGCGGGTTGACGGCCTGGTTGCAGTGCACGCCCGCTACTGCGCGGTGCAGCTTGGGCACGCCGTCCACCACCGAGGCTTCGACCACGTAGGCGACCACCGAGCCGAAGGACTCGTGCACCGCCACGCCCCAGGCGCGCCCTTTCGGCAGCTTTTTGCTGCCGTAGCCGGACTTGGCCACCGCCAGGTCGAGCGCCGCGCGATGGCGCAGGTGCTTCTCGCCCATCAGCTGCTTGCGGTAGGCCACCGGGTCGGCCTTGGCCGCGTGCGCCGCCTCGTCGATCAGGGTCTCCATGACGAAGGCGGTGTGGGTCGCGCCCACCGACCGCCACCACAGCACCGGCACGTTCTGCTGCACACCCTCGACGCGCAGGTTGAGCGGCACCGCATAGGGCTCGCCCATGCCTTCGATGGTGGTGCCGTCCACGCCGTTCTTCACCATCATCGGCTCGAACAGGGTGCCGGCCATGATCGACTGGCCGACGATCTTGTGGTCCCAGGCCAGGATCTGGCCGGTCGCGTCAAGGCCGATCTCGGCATGGTGCACGTAGGCGGGGCGGTAGTAGCCGCCGCGGATGTCGTCCTCGCGGCTCCACACGAGCTTCACCGGACCGGTCTTGCCGGCCGCGCGCCAGGCCTTGGCGATGCGCACCGTGTCGCCGATCCAGTCCGAGGCCGGTACCGCGCGCCGGCCAAAGCCGCCGCCCGCCATCATGGTGTGGATCGTCACCTGCTCCGGCTTGAAGCCGAGCAGCCCGGCCGCGACCTGCTGGTCCACGGTCTGGAACTGGGTGCCGGCCCAGATGGTGCACGCGTTCTCCTGCAGGTCGACCACGCAGTTGAGCGGCTCCATCGGCGCGTGCGCCAGGTAGGGGAATTCGTAGACGGCCGAGATGCGCTGGGCTGCACTAGCCAGCTTGCCCACGTCGGCCGCGCGCGCCACGGCGCCGCCGGGCGCTGCGGCGCGCTTGCGGTAGTCGGCCAGCTGGCGCGCACTGTCCGTCTTCTCGACGCTGCTCGTGTTCCACTCCGCGTTCAAGGCGTCGCGGCCCTGCCTGGCCGGCCAGTAGCCGGTCGCGAACACGGCCACGCCGCGTGCGCCGCGGTCCAGCTCCACTTCGAGCACGTCGAGCACGCCCTTGACGGCGCGGGCACCGGCGGCATCGAACTTCGCCACCCTGGCGCCGAACACCGGCGGACGCGCCACCACCACGGTGGTCGTGTTCTCCGGCTTGAAGTCGATGCCGAACTGCTGGCGGCCGCTCGACTTGGCGCGCGCGTCCAGCCGGCGCATCGGCTTGCCGATATAGACGTACTGCTTCGGCTCCTTCAGCACCACGGTTGCCGGCACCGGCTGCTTCATCGCGGCCTCGGCCAGCGAGCCGTAGCTGGCCTTCTGTCCTTTCGGTCCCAGCACCATGCCCTTGGCGGTGCGGCACTGGCCTGGTTCGACCTGCCACTGCTGGGCGGCCGCGGCCACCAGCATGGCGCGGGCGCGGGCGCCGATCTCGCGGTATTGGGTAAAGCCACGCGCGATGCTGCCCGAGCCGCCGGTGATCTGGATGCCGAAGGCCGGGTCCTTGTAGGCCTCGCCCGCCGGGGCCAGCTCGCCGCGCATCTGCGACCAGTCGGCGTCCAGTTCCTCGGCGATCAGCATCGGCAGCGAGGTGTGCACGCCCTGGCCGAATTCGAGGCGGTTGACGATCACGGTGACGCTGTTGTCCGGCGCGATGCGCAGGAAAGCATTGGGTGCGTACACCTTGCCGTCGGCGGCCTGGGCGAGGCGGCCTGCGCCCGGCAGGAAGAAGCCGAGCACCAGGCCGCCCGTTGCGGCCGTGGCGGTCTTCAGGAAGCCGCGGCGCGACATGCCGCTGCCGGCGGCGCGCGCCACCTGGGCGCGGTCGATCCAGTCGAAGGTCATGGCGCGCTCCTCAGGCGAGGGTCTTGGCGGCATCCTTGATGGCCGCGCGGATCCGTTGGTAGGTGCCGCAGCGGCAGATGTTGCCGCTCATCGCGTTGTCGATGTCGGCGTCAAGCGGGCGCTTGTTGGTGCGCAGCAGGGCGACGGCGCTCATCACCTGGCCGCTCTGGCAGTAGCCGCACTGGGGCACGTCGTGCTTGACCCAGGCGTCCTGCACGGCCTTGCCGACCTTGTCGTTCTCCATCGCCTCGATGGTGGTGATCTTCATGCCCTGGGCGGCGGAGATCGGGGTGACGCAGGACCGGATCGGATTGCCGTCCAGGTGCACGGTGCAGGCGCCGCACAGCGCTGCGCCGCAGCCGAACTTGGTGCCGGTCATGTTGAGGTTGTCGCGCAGCGCCCAGAGGATGGGCGTGCCTGGGTCGGCGTCGACCTGGAGGTCGCGCCCGTTGATGTTCAAGGTGACCATGTACTGCTCCCTTAGTTGGACTACGTGCTTGTTATTTTTGTAGGGTGGTCGGCTTGCCCGGCCGCGCGTCCAACTAACACCTGCTTTGCCACTGCGCGTCCTTCAGTCGAACGCGCGGTCGGCGGAGCCGACCACCCTACTATTTAATCGATTGCAGTTTTGCTTCCAGGCCCTTCAGGTCGATCGCCCCCGGGATGCGGGTACCGTCGGTGAAGAAGATGGCCGGGGTGCCGGTGATGCGCAGTTTCTGGCCGAGTTCCACGACCTTGTCGTTCGGCGCTTCGCAGCCGTTTGGCGCTGCCGGCGGTAGCTTGCCGGCGGTCATCCAGTCGTCCCAGGCCTTGACGCGGTCGGCCGCGCACCAGATGTTCTTCGACTTCACGAACGAATCCTCGGACAGGATGTTGTACATGAAGGTGTAGATGGTGACGTTGTCGATTTCCTTGAGCGTGGTCTGGCGCAGGCGCTTGCAGTAGCCGCAATTCGGGTCTTCGAACACGGCGATCTGGCGCTTGCCGTTGCCCTTGACCTGCTTGAGCGCGAGCTCGAACGGCAGGTCGCTGAACTTGATCTTGTTGATCTCTTCGACGCGGGCGCGGGTCAGGTTGGTCGAGGTCTTGGTGTCGTACACCTGGCCGATGAACAGGTACTCGCCCTTCTTGTCGGTGTACAGGATGTCGCCCGCCACGCGCACTTCGTACAGGCCGCTGTAGGGGGTCTCGCGGATCGTTTCGATCTTGGCGCCGCCCAGGCGGGGCTCGAGCGCCTTGCGGATGGTCGCCTCGGTGGTGTTCTGGGCTTCCACGCAGGAGGCGAGCAGGCCCGTCGCCAGCAGGACGGCGACTTTGGTTTTCAACATGACAATTCCTTAAAGGGGATTCACTTGCCCATCGCGTGCGCCATGAGGCGACGCTTTACCGACGGCAATCTATTGAGCAAGTTTAATCCGAAATTACGCGCCACGCGCAGGGGTTCCAGGTTGGCGCCGAACAAACGTTCGAGTCCATCGGTGGCCCATTGCATCAGCAGTACGTCTTCCTTGCGCTTGCGGGCATAGCGCGCCAGCACGCGCTCGTCGGCAATTCCGCGCCGGTCTTCGCGTTCGCGCAACACCTGCAGCAGGTCGACGATGTCGCCGAAGCCCAGGTTCATGCCGTGGCCGGCCAGCGGATGCACGGCGTGGGCGGCGTCGCCCACCAGCGCCACGCGCGGCGCCACCAGCGAGTGCGGGCGCACCAGCGCCAGCGGCACCGCCTTGACGGCTTCCGGCTGCAAGGGGCGCAGGGTGCCGAGTTTTTCGTCGGCATATTCGCCGAGGCGGATCGCCAGTTCGCCGAGCGACTCGTTCATCAGGGTCTCGGCCAGGGTTTCCGGGGCCGACCACACCAGCGAGACGCGGTTGCCCGGCAGCGGCAGCAGCGCGACGATGCCGTCGGCGCAGGTGAACCACTGGTAGGCGACGCCGTGGTGCGGCTTGTCGCAGGCAAAATTGGCGACGATGGCGCGCTGGTGGTACATGCGGTAGTCGACCCCGATGTCGCACTGCCCGCGCACCCAGGATTCGCGGCCGTCGGCGCCGATCACCAGCTCGCAGGCGATTTTCGTGCCGTCTTCCAGCAGTACCGCCGCGCCCAGGTCGCTGCAGGTGAGGTCGCAGGCGCAGCCCGAGACCGTCTGCACGTTGGCGGCGAACTTCAGGGCCGCATCCAGCGCGCCGTTCAGGTTGCTGTCCTCGACGATCCAGGCCAGGGTGCCGACGTGGGCGCCGAAGGCGTCGAAGCCCAGGTTGCCGCCCTGTTCGCCGTCGCCGTGGATGTCCATCGCATCGACCGCCTGCACCCGCGCCAGGTCGAGGGCGCCCCAGACCTTGATCGATGCCAGCAGGTCGTGGGCGGTGTGGTTCAGGGCATAGACCCGCACGTCCCAGGGCTTGTCCGCGGCCGACGTGTGCGCCGTCTCGGGCCCCGGACGGGATGGCGGCACCAGGAGGGTGACGCTGTATCCCGACTGGGCGAAACCGAGGGCGGCGGTCTTGGCGATGGCGCCGTTGCCGACGATGCAGACGTCGCTGCGGTAGGAGGCGGTGGTGGTAGTCATGAAACACATTATAGCGAGATGTCAACAGCGCGCCCGGCCATCCTCGTAGCGTGCCGGCGGCGGCGCTGGACCGGTTTTGTGCACAGGGACTTGCGCGGATGAAAATCGCTGGCTATAATCATGCCTCTCTTGGCCTGGTAGCTCAGTTGGTAGAGCAGAGGATTGAAAATCCTTGTGTCGGTGGTTCGATTCCGCCCCGGGCCACCAAGATTCAGACAAAACGCCGACCTCGTGTCGGCGTTTTCGTTTTTGCCCTGTTTTTCTCGGAAACCGCCATGTCCTCCCTGCCGCCCTGCCCCGTCTGCCACTCCCCGCTCACCTACGAAGACGGCAGCGGCAACTACGTCTGTCCCGAGTGCGCGCACGAATGGCCGGTGGCCGCGGCGGCGCAGGAAGACGAGGCGGTGCGCGTGTGGCGCGACGCGGCCGGCAACCTGCTGCAGGACGGCGACACCGTCACGGTCATCAAGGACCTCAAGCTCAAGGGCGGCGGCGGCGTGGTCAAGCAGGGCACCCGCGTGAAAAACATCCGCCTGGTCGAAGGCGACCACGACATCGATTGCAAGATCGAGGGCTTCGGCGCCATGAGCCTGAAGTCGGAATTCGTGCGCAAGAGCTGAACCAGGCCTGGCGCCCTCACATTTTTCTGCGGCACCGGCAACTTCGCTTAAGATAGCCTCATCCGTGCGCAGCACAACCGAGGAAGACGCCCAGCCGTGCCGATCCATTTCGCCAGACGCCTGACCGGGCACCAGCGCAGCCTCGAGGCCAACCGGCATCTCGGCGTGGCGCTGGCCGGCATCGCGGGCGCCATCAACGCCGGCGGGTTTCTCGCCGTGCAGCAGTACACCTCGCACATGACGGGGATCGTCTCGAGCATGGCGGATCACCTGGTCCTCGGCCGGTATGCGCCAGTGCTGGCCGGTGTCGGCGCGATCCTGTCGTTCCTGGCGGGCGCCGCCTGCACCGCGCTGATGGTCAGTGCCGCGCGCCGGCGCCGCATGCACAGCGAATACGCCCTCCCCCTGCTGCTCGAAGCCCTGCTCCTGCTCGGCTTCGGCCTGCTCGGCGCCCGCCTGTCCGCGATCGACGGCCTGTTCGTTCCCGCAACCGTCATGCTGCTGTGCTTCATCATGGGCCTGCAGAATGCACTCATCACCAAGCTGTCCCGGGCCGAGATCCGGACCACGCACCTGACCGGCACCATCACCGACATCGGCATCGAACTGGGAAAACTCGCGTACCGCAAGCTGGCGCCGGCCGCGGCGGACGCCATCGTGCCGAACCGGGAGCGGCTGCGCATCCATTGCCTGCTGGTGCTGTCCTTTTTCGCCGGCGGGGTGCTCGGCGCGCTCGGGTTTGCGCACGTCGGCTATCTGTCGACGGTGCCGCTCGCGCTCGTCCTGAGCGTGCTGGCGATCGTCCCGGCGATGGACGACCTGGCGCGCCTGCAGCGCCGGCTGGCCAGGAAATAGGCCTGCTGGGCGGCTAACGGCCTAGCGCCGCTCGGCCTTCACCCGTGCCAGGTAGGCGCGCAGCTCCTCGAAGCTGACGCCGCCGCGGCGGGCGGTGTCGATGGCGTCAAAATTCCTTGCGACAAAGCCGAAGCCCTTTGCCTCTTCCGGCGTCAGGCTGCCGTTGTGGTCGCGGTCGGCCTCCTTGAACTGGGCCTCCAGCTTGGCCAGCGCCTGCGCGCGCAAGGCCGCGCCCGCCGCCGGCGGCGGCGTGGCGGGACGGTTGCGCAGGGCCGGCGGCAGCTGCCCATCGGCGCCGACGGGATCCTGGGCGCTTGCGCCGGCAGCGGCGCACGTCAAGAGAAGAAACAGGAACATGGTCTTCATTGTGCCACCGATGCGCTGTTGTAGAAGGCGCGCAGGTCGATCTTCTGCAGGCGCCGGACCTTGTCGTCGAGATAGCTCATGTGTCCGCTGTCATAGTTGCGGATCTGGACGACGCCCGGGCCCAAGCGCGCCAGGTCGAGCTCGGTCTGGTAGAAAGGCGTCGCCAGGTCATGGTAGCCGCTCATGGCCATGATCTTCATCGACGGGTTGAGGGTGAGCGCCGCCGCCAGGTCCGGGATCGTGTCGGGCAAAGGCTTGCCGTCGTGGCTGAAGTTCCACTGGTTGAGCACGTTGTTCGAGCCGATGTAGCTCGTGACCGCCGTGTAGCGCAATTCGTTCTGCAGGTAGTTCTTGACGCTGCCGTTGACGGCGGGGCCGACCACGGTCAGGGACGGGTCGCCGTCCACCGTCAGCGCACTGCCGCTGGGCGCCTTCACGCGCGCGTCGTAGCGTCCGATCATCTGGCCCGGCAGCAGCCGTGCGCGATAGGCGCCCGGTACCATCGAGTAATCCTGGCGCCAGGTCGCGGCGGCGATTCCCGTGTACGACACCAGTTGGGCGATGGTCGCTTCGCTCGGCGCTGCCTTGTTGGCGATGAAGGCATTGACTTCGCTGCGGTAAGGACCGGCGGCGAATTCACGCGCTTTTTGCAGGAAGGTCGACAAGTCGGTCGGCAGGCTGCCGTTCTGGTGGTAATAGGCCACCGCCGCATAGCTCGGGATATAGCCTTCGCAGCTGGCCTGGCCTGGATTGAACATGCCGCAGTTGCTGGTGTAGTTCATCGCCGCCGACTGCAGGACCACGCCCGTCACGCGCACGCCGGCGCTCTCGAGCAGGTTGGCCAGCACCGCCGTGCGCGGCGCGCCGTAGGATTCGCCGAACAGGTAGAGCGGCGAGGCCTGGCGGTTGTTGACGGCGAGGTAGCGGCGCACGAAGTCGCGGAAGGCCGCCGCATCCTGGTCGACGCCCCAGAACTGGGCGTTGGTGCGCGGCGCGATCGCCTGCGAGTAGCCGGTGCCGACGGCGTCGACGAAGACCAGGTCGGAATGGTCGAGCAGGGTCTCCTGGTTGTCCACCAGGTTCCCCGCCACCGCCGCCGGCGTGGTGGCCGGGAAGGCAGTAGCCAGCCGGCGCGGCGCGAACGAGCCGATGTGCAGCCAGACCGAGGACGAACCCGGCCCGCCGTTGTAGAAGAAGGTGACCGGCCGCTGCGCCGCGGGCAAGGTGCCGGCGGTGTAGGCGACGTAGAAGAAGGAGGCCGCCGGCTGTCCGGTGGCCAGGTCGGTGGCCGTCAGGTGGCCGGTGGTGGCGGTGTAGTCGAGCGCTTTGCCGTCGAGGGTGATCTTGGCCTGCACCGTGGCGGCGCGCTCTTCGGCGCTCTGCAGCGCGGCCGTGGGCGCGCCCGAGTAGACCACCGGATCGGCATACGTGCCGGGAAGTGTCGTGACCGGCGGCGGTTGCTGCGCCACCGGTGGCGCCGCTGCCGGGGCGCCGCCACCGCCGCCGCCACAGGCGACCAGCAGGGAGGCCAGCAGCGCGCTGGTCAGCGTGGTGACGCGGCTGGTGCGATGCGGCCGGTGCGCGGAAGTGACAGGAGCCATGGTTGTTGTTGTAAATATCGGCAGGGTTGAGGCCGATTATCCACCAGCCATGAAAAAACTCAACAGCAATTAGATATGTATATTTGCAGCAAAAAAAAAACGCCACCGCATGCGGTGGCGTTGGTAGCGAGCGGCTCCGGCCCGGTTATTTGCGTTCGGCCGCCGACTTGTCGCGCGCCGCGCGGAACTCCGAGTCCGCCGCCCAGTTCGGCCAGGCCGTCGAATTGGCCAGGTCGCTGCCCAGCGCGTACAGCAGCTCCAGGTCGCGCGCCATGCCGGTGAACGGCCACTTCGGATCGAACGCGTCCGACGGCTGGTGGTAGTTCTTCTCGGTGTAGGCTTCCTCGGTGGCCTTGCCCGCCTTGACGCCGCCCTCGACGCGGTCCATGCCCGAACCGAAGGAGATCGCCGGCACGCCGCGCTTGGCGAACGGGAAGTGGTCGGAGCGGAAGAAGTAGCCCGCTTCCGGCTTCGGATCCGGCGAATAGCCCAGCTTCCAGTTTTTCGCCTTGGCCACCAGCTGGTCCAGCAGCTCCAGCTTGGCGCTGCCCGAGATGGTGAAGTCGCGCGACGGGCCATGCGGGCTCAGGGCGTCCATGTTGATCACGGCGACCGTCGAGGCCAGCGGATACAGGGGATTCGAGGCATAGTACTCGGAACCGAGCAGGCCCTTTTCTTCCGCCGTCACCGCCAGGAACACGACGCTGCGCGCCGGCGCCGGCTGCTTGCCGTAGGCGCGCGCCAGTTCCAGCATGGCGGCGATGCCGGTGGCGTTGTCGACGGCGCCGTTGTAGATCTTGTCGCCGCTGGCGTCGGGCTGGCCCACGCCCAGGTGGTCCCAGTGACCGCTGTAGATCACGTACTGGTTCGGCTGCTTGCTGCCTTCGCGGATGGCGACCACGTTCTTCGACTTGATCACCTGGGCGTCGACCGCGTAGTCGGCCGACAGCGTGATGCCCTTCAGCTCGACCGGCTTGAAGTCGCGCGTCTGCGCCTGCTTCTTGGCCGCGTCGAAATCGAGGCCGGCCGACTTGAACAGGCTGGCCGCGAGGTCGCGCTGGATCCAGGCTTCCATCGGCGCGTGCGACTTGAGCGGCTCCTGGCGCACCACGTCGTACATGACGTTGGTGTTGGAGTTCTTCACGGTCGGCCAGCCGTAGGAGGCCGGCGCGGTCTCGTGCACGATGATGGTGCCGAGCGCGCCGCGGCGCGCCATCTCTTCGAACTTGTAGGTCCAGCGGCCGTAATAAGTCATGGCTTTGCCGCCAAATTCGCCCTTGCCCGTCTCGAAGTCCGGGTCGTTGATCAGGACCACGGCCAGCTTGCCCTTCAGGTCCATGCCCTTGAAGTCGTCCCACTTGCGCTCCGGCGCGGTGACGCCGTAGCCGACGAAGACCAGCGGCGCATTCTTGAACGAGACCTGCTTCATGCCGCTCATCGAGGCGCGCACCGCCATGTCGTCGCCCTGCTTCAGCGAACGGGTCTTGCCGCCTTCGCCCAGGGTCAGGCTGACCGGGCCCTTGATCTCGAAGCGGCCCAGGGGCACGTCCTGGGTCCAGGCGCGCTTGCCCTTGGTGAGGTCGCCGCCCGGCTGCAGGCCGGCCGCCTTGAATTGCTGGACCAGGTAGTCGACCGTCCTGGTCTCACCCGCGGTATTCGGGCCGCGGCCCTCGAATTCGTCCGATGCCAGGACCTTCACGTCCTGGGACAGGCGCTTGGGATCGAACTTCGGCGCATCCGCCGCATGGCTGGCGGCAGCAGCCAGGCCGATCAAGGCAAGAGTCAGGTTTTTCAATGCAGGGCTCCCTTGTTGAGAAATTGCTAGGCGGCCACAGTATCACGCAAACCGCCCTGCTTCCACTCCCGCACGCTTCCTGAGCCGACGTGAACCGCCTTTGCTATGCGGATCTCGGTTCAAGATGGCGCGATGTCGCCGAATTGAACCGGGTATATCGCGCAAGCTCCTGTTCATGCCATGGACAAACACCGAATCTGCGCTAAGATTATTAGACAACAACGGTACAACCAACCAAGGAGCACAGCATGAAGAAAATCGTACTCGGCACCCTCATGGCGTTCTCGCTGTCGGCGGCACAGGCCGCGGATATCGTGGACACCGCCAAGTCCGCAGGCAGCTTCAATACCCTGGTCGCAGCCGTCCAGGCCGCCGGCCTGGTGGACACTCTCAAGGGTCCGGGCCCCTTCACGGTCTTCGCACCGACCGATGCAGCCTTCGCCAAGATCCCGAAGGCCAAGCTGGACGCCCTGCTGAAGGACAAGGCCGCGCTGACCAAGGTACTGACCTACCACGTGGTGCCGGGCAAGGTGATGGCCGCCGACGTCAAGCCGGGCGCGGTCAAGACCGTCGAGGGCAGCAGCCTGACCGTCAGCGCGAAGGGCGGCTCGGTCATGGTTGACAAGGCAAAGGTCGTCAAGACCGACGTGGCGGCCGACAACGGCGTCATCCACGTCATCGACTCGGTGATCATGCCGAAATAAGTTTCCAAGGCCTCCCCCAGGCCCTGGCCGGCCAGCAACGCTGGCCGGTCTTTTTCATTTGGACACCGCATGCGCGGGCCGATGCGATAATGCCGGCTCCACACCACTGCGGAGATTCCCCATGCCCCACATCGCCGGTATCGATCACGTGCAGGTCGCCACTCCCCCGGGCGCCGACCAGGAAGCGCGCGCCTTCTACGGCGGCGTGCTGGGCCTGGCCGAGGTACCGAAGCCGGCGCCGCTGAATGCCTCTGGCGGCGTATGGTTCACCACTGGCGCGTCCCAGCTGCACATCGGCGGCCAGGCCGGCTTCGTGCCAGCCAAGAAGGCGCACCCGGCCTTCCTTATCGAGGATTTCGAGGGCTATTGCGCGCTGCTGCGCGAACGCGGGATCGAGGTGCGCGAGGAAGCCCAGGTCCATGGGCGGCGCCGCGCCGGTATCGAAGACCCGTTCGGCAATCGCATCGAGCTGATCGAAGCGGTGCGCTGAACCGTCGATCACGCTCAGGGGGCGTAAAGATCGCCTGCAGGTCTTCCATGCTTGCAGGCGTGACTCAAAACCGGTTGTCTTCGTCGATCTGGCGCAACCACGCCTTCAGCTTGCACGCGTCGCGCAACTCATCCAGATGCCGTTCGACTTCGGCGAGCATGTCGCGCGCCTCCACGATGTCGGTCCGCAACTCCCGCAGTTGCAACTCGGGAGTCAGGGGTTCCACTACCTTCATCCCAAGCCTGTCGGCCAGCTCGCTTTCGAAGTAGGCGATTTCCCGCCGCGCAATCCGCAACTCTTCCTTGATGAGCTTGTTACAGGAAGCCAGCTGCTTTTCCGGCACATGGCCCGCCAGCCCACGCTGCTCGAGTTCGAGGCGTATCGCCAGCAGCGCCGTCAGGTTCTGCTCGGCGGCGGCGGTCTCGGCGCGACGCATGAATGCCTGCCAGCCCTCGTCCGCTCGTGCGCCGGCATCCCGCGCAGCGCCGTCCAGCTCGCGCACGATGGCGTCGATGGCCGTCGCCAGCTCCGCCTCATGCTGCCGCGCTTGCGTTTCGACCTGTTCGAGCCGCGCTTCGTTCCTGCGCTGGCGGGCCGCCTGCAGTTCCTCGTCCTCCTCGATCAGGTAGCGCACCATGTCCAGCCCTTCCGGGGAACGCAGGTCGACGTCCTCTTCGATTTCTCCGCCGTACAGCTCGCTCAGGACTTGCTTGAACTCGGCCTGATAGGCAAGCTCGGCCGCTTCGTCCCCGTCTTCATCCTCGTCTCCGGCAGCCATGTCATGCCGTTCGAAGATCCGATCGAGATCTTCATCATCCGGCAAGTCGAGTATGGTATCGGCGAGATAGCCCGACAGGATGACGCGCTCGTCTTCGTCCAGAGCCGGATCGGCGTGCAGCCCGTCGAGCATCAGCACGAGTTGCCTGAGGCGCTGGTCATAAGCCTGTTGCAACGGCGACAGTTCGCGCCGCACGAGCTCGCTGGTCTCTTCGTCGACCGCGCGCCATGCGCGGGCAGCGCTTCCTATCGACTGCATGCTTTTGGCGAGCTCGTCGAATTGCCGGCGCGCCTTCGAGATGGGCGCGCCCTGGTGCAAGTGCTTTTTTGCTGACATGTTGAGTGAGGCAGTAAGGGAAAATCGCCGCCATCGCGGCGCTCAGCCCTTACTGTATCACTCCGGCGGCTTACCAGAAAATGACGCGATCCTTCGGATCGAGGTACATCTTGTCGCCCGGCTTGACGTCGAAGGCTTCATAGAAGCCCGGGTGGTTGCGCAGGCTGCCGTTGACGCGGAATTCGGCCGGCGAGTGCGGGTCGGTCTTGACCTGCGAGATCAGCGCCGCTTCGCGCGCCTTGCCCTTGCGCGCCTGCGACAGGCCCATGAACAGGCGCTGCTCGGCGGTGAAGCCGTCGATCACCGGACCGGGCTTGCCCTTCAGGTAGATCTTGTAGGCGCGGCTGGCCATGATGGCGCCGGCGTTGTCGGCGATGTTCTCGCCCAGGGTCAGTTCGCCGTTCAGGTTGTAGCCCGGCACCGGGCTGTAGCCGGCATACTGGTCCACCAGCACCTTGCCGCGCGCGGCGAACTGCCTGGCGTCTTCCTCGGTCCACCAGTTGCGCAGGTTGCCGTCGCCGTCGTACTGCGAGCCCTTGTCGTCGAACGCGTGGCTGATTTCGTGGCCGATCGAGATGCCGACCGAGCCGTAGTTGACGGCCGGTTCGGCGTCGGCGTCGTACAGCGGATACTGCAGGCGCGCGGCCGGGAACACGACTTCGTTCAGGGTCGGACTGTAGTAGGCATTGACGGTCTGCGGCGACATGCCCCACACCGAGCGGTCGACCGGCTTGCCGAGGCGGTTCACCATGTAGTCGTGGCCGAACTCGCGCGCGCGCATCATGTTGCCGACCAGGTCGCCGCGCACGATCTTGAGCTTCGAGTAATCGCGCCACTTGTCCGGGTAGCCGATCTTGACGTTGATCTTGGCGAGCTTGGCGTGCGCCTGCTTCTTGGTCTCCGGCGACATCCACTCGAGCTGGTCGATGCCTTCACCGAACGCGGTAATGAAGTTCTTCGCCATGTCCAGCACCTGCTGCTTGCGCTCGGCCGGGAAATGACGGGCGACGTATTCCTTGCCCACGACTTCGCTCAGGGTGCGGTTCACTTCGGCGATGGCGCGCTTTTCCAGCGGACGGTTTTCCTTGGAGCCCGACAGCACGGCGCCGCGGAAGGCGAAGCTCTCGTCGACGAAGGCCTGCGACAGGTAGGGCGCGTAGCTGCTCAGGACGCGGAACTCGAAGTAGGACTTCCAGGTGTCGACCGGGGTCGCCGCGATCAGCTTGTCCAGGCCTTCCAGGTAGGACGGCTGGCTGACGATCACCGAGGTGACCTTGCCGGCGCCGGTGCCCTTCAGGTAGGTGGCCCAATCGAAGCCGGGCGCCAGGGCGCGCAGCTCGGCCAGGGTTTTCTTGTTGTAGCGCTTGACCGGATCGCGGTTCTCGACCTTGGTCCACTGGATGCGGGCGATCTCGGTTTCGAGCGCCACGATTTGCCGGGCCTTGGCGGCAGCGTCCTGGTGGCCGGCCAGCGCCAGCATCTTCTCGACGTGGGCCTGGTACTTCGCGCGGGTGTCCTTCAGGCGCGCGTCGGAATCGAGCAGGTAGTAGTCGCGGTCGGGCATGCCGAGACCCGACTGTCCAATGCCGACCACGTAGCGGGTCGAATCCTTGTTGTCCTGGCCCACGCCCATGCCGATCGGGGCGTCGACGCCGATGCGGTCGAGGCGCGCCATCAGGCTTGCCAAGCCGCGCTTGTCCTTCAGCGCCTGCACGCGTGCCAGTTCGGCCTTGAGCGGCGCCAGGCCGAGCTGGTCGCGGCGCGCCTGGTCGACGTAGCTGGTGTAGAGGTCGCCGATCTTCTGGGCTTCCGAGCCAGGCTTGGCGTTCTTGTTGGCGGCCGATTCGGCGACGATGGCGGCGATCTGCTGCTCGACCTTGTCCTGGGCGATGTTGAAGGCGCCCCAGCTCGAACGGTCGGACGGAATCTCGACGTCCTTCAGCCATTTGCCCTGGGTGTAGCGGAAGAAGTCGTCCTGCGCGCGCACCGCGCGGTCCATCGCCGCGACCTCGATGCCCGATGCCATGCCGGCCACCGCCGCCGACGGCGCCGCGGTGTTGGCCGGGGTCCCCGAAGGTGCGCCGGTGCTTGCACCTTCGTGGGCGCCGGCCCCTGGCGCCATCACAAACAGCCCTGCGATCAAGGTGCTGCACAGGCTACGCTTCATCTTCTTCTCCATGTTGTGGTGTGGTAACCGAACGATGCTAATCCAACAGGAGGAGCGCTGCCAAGGGCATTTTTGTACACCCTTGTTACATGCAACAGACGTCAATACGCGCGCTATTTGCCGCGTATCACCTGCAGCTTGACCTTCTTGCCCTGGCGGTAGGTATACAAGGTCATCGCCGCGTCGCGCAGGTCGCCTTTCGCGTCGAAAGCGATGGTGCCGGTCACGCCTTCGTGGCGGATCGCCGCCAGCGCCGGCAGGAAGCGGGCCGGCTCCACCGACTGCGCCTTCTGCATCGCCTGCGCGAACACCATCACCGCATCGTAGGCATACGGCGCATAGGTCTCGACCGGGCTGCCGTAGCGCTGGCGGAAGCGCTGCGTGAAGGCGTTGTAGGCCGCTTCCTGGGCGCCGGTGACGCCGCCGGCGACCGCGCAGAACACCTTGTCGTCGCCCAGCGCGTCGCCGGCCAGCAGCGGCAGCTTTTCCGAACAGACGCCGTCGCCGGCCACGAATGTCGCCGGCAGGCCCAGGGTCTTCATCTGCTTGAGCATGGGTCCGGCTACCGCATCCATGCCGCCGTAGAACACGACGTCCGGCTTGTGGCCGCGGATCTGGGTCAGGATGGCGCTGAAGTCGGTCGCCTTGTCGTGTGTGAACTGGCGGCTGACGATGGTGGCGCCGGCGCTTCTGGCCTCGCGCGCGAACTGGTCGGCCAGGCCCTGGCCGAATGCGGTGCGGTCGTCGATCACGGCGATCCGCCTGGCCTTGAGGGTGCCCAGCGTGTAGCGCGCCAGCGTGCGGCCGATCAGGGCGTCGTTGGCGACCACCCGGAACGCGGTCTTGTAGCCTTGCGCGGTGTAGACCGGCGTGGTGGCGGCCGGCGAGATCTGCGGGATGCCGGCGCTGGCATAGATTTTCGAGGCCGGCACCGTGGGGCCGGAGTTCAGGTGCCCGACCACGGCCGCCACGCGCGCATCGACCAGCTTCTGGGCCACTGCGGTGCCGGTCTTGGGGTCGCTGGCGTCGTCCTCGGCCTGCAGCACCCAGCGGATCTTCTTGCCGCCGATGGCGAGGCCTTTCGCGTTCAGGTCCTCGATCGCCATGCGGGCGCCGTTCTCGATGTCCTTGCCCTGGTGGGCGCCGGGACCGGACAGCGGAGAGGCCGTGCCGATCCGCACGTCGGTGACCTGGGCGCCGGCCGGCAGCGCCAGCAGGAGGGATGCTGCAAGGGCGGACAAAACGGGAACGGAACGCATGGCAACCTTTCTCGGATGAATGCGTTCGATTGTACTGCCGGGCCGGCGCGTCACCAACCGGCACACGCGACGGCCCCTTACACGGCCCGATTCAGTGCAGGACCTCGGGCGTACGCTTGATGATCACGGCCTCCAGGTACTCGGCCGGCACCACCAGCGAAGCGTCGCCTGCCGTGTTGCTGCGCTGGAGCAGCTCCAACAAATCCTGCTCCAGGGCGCCCTGCCCGGCCGCATCGAGCGCGGCGAAGGCCTTGTGCACCGGACCGTAGTAGTCGCGGAACACCTGGATCATGTGCGCCGGCGAGGCATAGCGGAAGTTATAGACGCGCGGCTGGGCGCGGATGCTGGCGGCTTCCTGCCCGAACAGCTGGCGCAGGTAGTCTTCGCTGCCCCACATCGCGGGCGAGACCAGGCCGGCGGGCGGCGGCACGTGGCGCCCGACCGTCTTGAACATCTGGCCGATGAAGCCGGACGGGGTCCAGCTGGCGATGCCGATGCGCCCTCCTGCGCGCACCACGCGCAGCATCTCGGCGGCGCAGCGCGCATGGTCGGGCGCGAACATCGTGCCGAAGGTCGACAGGGCGACGTCGAAGCTGCCGTCGTAGAACGGCAGGGCCTCGGCGTCGGCCTCGCGGAAGTCGACCTGCAGGCCTTCGGCGGCGGCGCGGGCGCGGCCCTTCTCGAGCAGGGCCGGCACGTAGTCGGTCGAGGTCACGCGGGCGAAGCGGCGCGCCGCCGCCAGCGTGGCGTTGCCGTTGCCGGCCGCGATGTCGATCACGCGCTCGCCGGCGCGGATGTCGGCCGCTTCGGCCAGCGATTCGCCGACGATCTGCAGGGTGACGCCGATGATGGCGAAGTCGCCGCTGGCCCAGGTGGCCTGCTGGCGCTGCTTGATGGCCGCGTAGTCCGGCGTACCGGCAGCGGGCGTCGGCGCCGCCGGCGGCTGGCCGGGGGACGCGGTAGAAGTGCTGGGTTGGCTCATGGTGATCTCCTTGGAACATCCGACAGCGGATAGGTGTTTGGACAGGCACGGAGCGACAGGATTCGTGCGTCCGCCCCTTCAGCGTAGGCCGAAGTTGGCCGAAGTCCAGCCCCGCGCGCACGGCAGGCGGCGTCGGTGCGCCGGGGTTCCTGAACCGGCGATATACTGGGTTCATAGCCTGATCGACATGCCGCAAGGCATGCGATTGCCATTCCATGCACCGTTTCCCGTGCGTATTCCGCGCACGAGGAAGCCTCTAACAATTCACCACTGACAGGGGGTAGCATGCCAACAACCTGGATTCTTTCGGCCAATGCCGGCCGCGCGAGGTTCTTTTCGGAGTCCGATCCAAACGAACCGCTGCAGGAAATCGAAGACATGGTCAATTCCG
>Ga0265780_10004742_pt1 | contig 17420 bp, 16 predicted proteins | sample P1T30metagenome_FD_192432 | JGI IMG/M metagenome (GOLD analysis project Ga0265780, IMG submission 192432) | Plant litter microbial communities from East Loma Ridge, Irvine, California - P1 T30 | ecosystem: Environmental > Terrestrial > Plant litter > Unclassified | place: USA: California...
TTTGTCACGTTTTAGTTAAGCCTGTACTACTTTTTGTCGAGAAGGAAAACATGCCCCTTACCCCAAACGAATTAGCCGAGCTTGCGGTCACGTTCCCTGAGGAACACGCAGAGCAGATCATTGCCAAATCGGCAAAATATGGTCTGCCGCGAGAGGATATCAGCCAAGACGTTAGCCTCATCATCCTAGAAAGAGGTGCGGAGTTCGACCCAACTAAGGGCACTCTACGCCAGTTATTTTTGGGCATTGGGAAAAACGAAGGCGGCGACAACTGGGTGCTCACACTTTCGCCGTTTCACTCGACCGTGACGACATCCTTGGTGAGGGAGCACGCACTCTCGTTGAAAATATGACTGCGTCTACCAGCGACAACGGTGACGAAGTGCGGTTCGCGTCGGACCACAGTGACGCAGCTAAAATTTTATCGGTCGCGCGCTTTCTAAGCGGGAAGACGACCTCGGACATTGCACAGCTTCTGGAAGTCACCCCACGTCGCGTACGTCAAATGCTGCAGGAGCTACGCGAGAAGCGAACGATCTCGAAACGGTTAGAGCTTTTCCTTGAGGAGAATTGCTGCATGCGGGCGCGACCTGGTTTTGGCGGGAAGTGCTGTGCAAGATGCTGCTTGAGAGTTTCGAAGCCTTGAGCATCCATCAGGGACGGTTGCCGAAAGGTACAGATGTATTAGTTGAGGTGTGAACGCGGGCACCGACGCAATACGTACGTTTGGAAGCTACGCCTTGATACGTTTTGACTGTGTTTTTGGACACGGTCGTCCCGAAATCTCGATTCGGGGCGACCGCCGACCTTCGGTGAGGTGATAAATGAATCAGCAACAGCAACATGTCGGCGAGAATGAATATGAAATGCATTCGAAGTTTCATTCGGGCTTCGTCGCGCTTTCGTTTGAGCGACGAACACATGTGGACACGGCATGCGCGGCTTTTCACCTTGGGCGAAAACCCCAGACGCTGCGAGTTTGGGCATCTTCCGAAAAGGGGCCTCTGCGACCGGTTCGTGTCAACGGCCGACTAGCTTGGCCGGTAGCGGACATCCGTCGAGTTCTTCGAACTTGAAGTCGCAACCACGGACGTTGCGGGTTTGATGCATGAATTTTAACTAGGCCTGATTAAATGCCGTCATTATCGGCCACTAGTATACCTGGCTGTGGTGGCGGTATTTTTCCGCGCTAACACATCGAAAAGCACCTCATAACATCGCGCATCCAATCTGCTAACGAACACAGGCAATTTAATGGCAGTGCCTAGTGAGTTCCCCGACTTATTAGGAGCGGTCAGTGTGAGCCCCTTCGGGGCTGGCTGCTCAGTTGATTGTATTAGTTTGTCTTGGCTTCGCTCGGCTGTATATAACCGGGTGGTTCAAGTAGCAGATTGTAGTGAACTAAGATGCTCATCCTAGCACGCTAGCTCAACGGTTTCTCGCGTTTTCTGGGATAGAAGGTTGTCTAGGTGCTCTAGTGGACTGTCCCTTTGAGACGCTGGAACTTAGCAGATCTATTTAATTTCCAGCCTTTTAGCGCGTTCTTCGCGAAAATACCGGATTGCATTAGTGAAGGGTTCAAAATAAAGAATTGTGTCTTGGCGAGCCACCTCTTTCACATGAGCCCATAAGGTAGTACGCTCAGGATCAAAGTGTGGTGTAGTAGTCCTCGTCTTTAAGCAGAAAAAGCCTTTAATCGGTGCGATGGCAAGACGTCCGATCCGTTTGAGTCGAGCAGGCAGGGTCATAGTTACCTCCAGTGGTTCCATTGTGCCACAAGTACAGCTCGCTTTCACTCCGCCATACACGGTCGAAAATCAGGGCATGCAAAATTTAACGTTGGATGGCAGCTGAAAAAAATCCCTTTCTATCTTGCAATAATGAACACGATCCAGTCTAATCTACGAGGCAGGATGACGCTGCAACGGAGCTGTGCTGAGCACAAGCCTGAGCTTGGCGCCAAGGTGTGCTAACGCACTCCCCGTTGCCCGACACGCGTCACTGAGAACAACGCGAGGCTGCAGCATAACAACGCCCAGTATGTTTATCGAAATGAATTTTAACAATGATCGCCCCATGAGCTTCGAAGAGATTGTTGCCAGTATCAAGATTCAACGTCCAGACCTAAAGATCGAACAGCGCAACGACGGCATTGCAATCTACACCTTAGAGAACGGCCAAGCGGGAAAACGCCTGTTACGGGTAAGCCGCCCCACAGGTGAAGGTCCGCTGACGATCAAGCGCGCCGTCTCTTCTTTGCTCAAAGGGGAGGATGACCTGCTGAAATTCAATGGCTCAGCGGATGATTTGTTGGACCTCGTTGACGCAGAGTTGGCTCTTTCCCAGCAAAACGCTGGCGTCCACGCGCCGCTTGCACCGACAGCGTTGACGTTTGCTGGGAAATCACTGGACGAAGATCCTTATCGACGCGAAATTGAGTCGCTTTTTAACGCGGCTCCCGAGTGGGCACTTGCGCAATGGTTTCCGCGATTGCAGCAGTTTTTGCGCACGACCCGCGGCGCGACTGCCGTCCAGTTGCAAGATAGAGCTTTCCTCAAAGCGTTGTTCGAATCGGACCATGTCTCTGCTACCGGCATGTGCACGGTAAGATCCGCGCCAGCGATCGAAAGCGACGATTTTGTCGCTTGGTTTTCGAACAAGGCATCCCAGCCATTGCCGGCAGATCGGCAAGAGGTGGCGGCCCGACTAATCGAATTACACGATGAAACCGCATCCAGATTTCGCAAGCTGTGTGGTAAGCGCCCATTCCTAAAAATCAATCGGGCTTTGTCCGCGTTGTTTCCGGATTACTTCACCACATTGGCCGATGAAGGAAAGCTCACCGAGCTATTCCGAGCACTTGGTGGTAAGGTGCCAACACATGTCATCCACATGCACATGGCCATCCGTAAGCTCGTGGAAGATGTCCTAGGGCCGGCGACGCCTGGCAGCTTGGATAGCGTAAAGCAGATGTGCTTGCCTTGGTTACTATACAGCCGAATCAGCGATGACAAGGGAGTCGCTACACCGCAGTCGGAGGGAGCGTCCGTGCATGGGTTAACTCCTATGCCAGCGGTGCTGCGTCGCAAAGGACTCACTGCCATCAAGGGCTATTTTCAAACGCTCCTCGGCTATTTGCCTGCACTCAGTGGGGACGGATTGATGGAGGAGGATTTCCGAGACCTCATTCGTGAATCGAATCCGACCTTGGTAGACAGCAGCGTTCGAACGACCATCAACGTGGTTATGCGCGAGTTCGACCTCTGCCGGCGTAACGGCGACATGTATCAGTTGACCGCACGAGGCATCAACCTCCTTGCATCCCAAGATCCACAAGAACTCGCTGACCAACTGCTCACAAAGACCTTGGGAGTTGACTACGTCATCCGGACCTTAACGGCCGGCCCCAAATCGAAAGCGGAACTTGTCGCGATTTTGCAGACAGTCAATCCCGGTTGGACCACCGCTTTTGCGCCAACGGCCCTACTAGGATGGTTGATGAGCATGGGGGTCATCTCGTATGAGCCGGTCAGCGGCTACGCTTTGACAGACACTGGCCAACAATGGAATGCGCTCATCACTTGGGAGCCGCCGACGCTGCCCAAGGTCGTTGAAACCGTCATAGAGATCCAAGAAGAAGTAGGCGCCGGACTGGTTCTGACTGATTGGGCAACGGTAAAGCAGCGTCTTACTGCAACGCAGGCTGGCAGCTTCACCTGGGACGACGATCTCGTAGAGCAGTTGCATGCCGGCCTATGGTTCCATCCGATACGACATTTTGCCGTTATGGCGGGCTTATCCGGCTCCGGCAAGACCCAGCTTGCGCTGAACTATGCACATGCCTTATGTGGGACCCAAGTAGCCGGGCAAGAGAGCGTCAAGGTATTTCCGGTTCAGCCAGGCTGGTTCGATACCAGCCCTTTGCTTGGCTACGTGCACGCGATTCAGCAGAGTAGGTATGTGGGCACTCCATTTCTGGACTTGCTGCTTCGCGCGGCAGAGAATCCAACGACGCCCTACGTGGCTATTCTGGATGAGATGAATCTTTCGCATCCGGAGCAGTATCTGGCGCCAATCCTGTCTTCCATGGAAACGCACGGTGTCATCGACTTGCACCAGATGGATGCCGAACTCAGTGGTGGCATTCCCAACCAAATCCGCTACCCGGCAAACCTTGCAATTATCGGCACCGTCAACATGGACGAGACGACCCACGGCCTATCGGATAAGGTCCTGGACCGTGCGTTTACACTCGAGTTTTGGAAAATCAATGTCGAGAGTTTCCCGAAATGGTCGATCTTGGAAACTGAAGACGTTCGCAGCAGGGTCAAAACTGTGCTCGGGAGGATGATGGAAGCACTTGAGCCCGTACGCCTGCACTTCGGATGGCGAACGATAGATGACGTCGTGAGTTATCTCGCTTTCGCACAACGCATGGGTATCGGCTCAGACAAGGCCTTAGACGATGTGTTGTATGCAAAGGTGCTTCCCAAGTTAAGAGGCGAACATTCGGAGCGATTCGCAAAGGCGCTGGCGCAGACCCAAGACATTTGTCGAGAATTTAGGTTGACTCGATGCGTCAGTAAGGTCCAAGAGATGGCGCGTGACCTGAGCGAGACCGGTTCGACTCGCTTTTGGCGGTAAGCGTGGCTGCGCTGCACGAACTCGTCGTCCGCACCGCTGGCGTGGCCCAACCCGAACTCGGGCGGGTAGCGCCAGGTGGATCCGTTTCGGGGCTACGTGAAGATACTGCATATGTACTTGAAATGGCCGGCGACGCCCAGCGTCTTTACGTGGACGATATTCCCTTGGTGGATAGACCTGCTGGGCAGTTTTCGTGGGAATCGAGTTTCTTCGCCGGTCGCGTGGAGGCGGTTGCCGTTGATCCGAAAGGACGCGAGACCTCGTACTACCTTGAGGTAGCACCCTCGAGCGAAAAGGTGCAAGAAGACCAGTTTGCCTCGATGATTGCGGCAATTCGAAAATTCGATCAGCGGCTACTTCTTGGGGAAACCGCCGCCTGCCTGGGATTCGGAAAAGCTGGGTCAGGTGGCAGGTTCGATGCATTGGTCCGCTGGGAACGCATTAGGCGCCATGGGAGAGAGTTCCTCAAATATGTTGACGCAATTACCCGGACGCCGCATGCCAATCTTAAACCACTGCGACAAGCTCTACCCTTAGCGCGCATAAAGCGGCTTCCCCTGAGCGCCTTAAAAGATAAACGCATTGTTGCTTTGACGGCTGGGCAGCTTCCAGAAGGGGAAAATTTTGAAGCATTGCGAGTCCATGTGCATGCCCCCACCGCCACCATCGATACGCCGGCAAACCGGGCGATTTGTGCACTTCTGAAACGGTTTCAGCAAGCGCTCGTTGGACTGCAAGCGTGGGTCATAAAAATTCAAGACAAGCTCTCGAAAGCGGAGGATTCCGGGCGATGTCAGCGGCGCTTGGACATCCTGCGCGCGTATAACACAGAGGTGCGGCGCTTACTCAGCTGCCATCCATTTCGAGACCTTAAACAAGCGGAGACAACGGCAGCAGGTCTTACACAGGTGGTAGCCAACCCGACCTACGCGCGAGCCTATCGCATAGGGACTGAGGCTTTACGCCTTGGCGTCAACGATCGTTCCGACACGGAACATCTTCGTATCAGCCCTTCATGGGGTGTATACGAGACATGGTGCTACGTGGCTTTGGTCGACGCTTTGGAAGCGGGCTTACATGTCGAGTTCAAGCAGGGGCGATCCAAGTTTGCGGAAACTACCCCCGAGCTAGCGTTGTTAACGCAGCTACCCGACGGTCGCGAGCTCGAGCTGCTGTTCCAAACGACGTTTCGCTCAGACGGGCTGAGTGGCAACAAACAAGCATGGAGCCTTTCTAAAGAGCGCCGTCCCGACATCGTTCTCATCGTTTCAGATGAGAACGAGCACAGGACTTTTATTCTGGACGCAAAGTATCGAAGTGGCAAAGGTAATGTGCTGGACGCGATGGCCTCAGCACATATTTACCATGACTCGCTCGTCTTGGCCGGACGGCGGCCAGACCTCTGCTTACTGTTATTGCCTGGCAACGCCGAGGTTGAATCACTCGAAAAGCACGAGACTTGGGAAACCTACAGCGTCGGCACCATTAGTAACTATTCGGTAGGCGCCACTGGCGTTCAGCGGTGCGTCGTCGCGATCTCTGCTTGGCTGCATGCTACGTGCGACGCAGATCTCGGCCATGTAGGACCGGGGCCTTAGCGAAGGTGTGGCGCAGGCAGTGTTGAGATACCTCGCGCAACTGCATTGACCTGAGCGCTGGCTCCATCGTGTTCCAGTCGAGCGGTCACTTCTCTTGGAAGATTCTTTGTGAGCAGGTCGATCCGCTATCGGGGTCGAACCCGGACGTTCGCAAGGCTCAGTCTACGGCCCATATTGCTCCGCTGGCAAATTGGGGAGATAGAGGTACTAATATGCGACTTTAAACGTGGGGCTGTCCTCGGGACGGCTCAGGCGCCGGTCGTAGACACGCGTGGTTGCGATGTTCACATGGCCAAGCCATTCCTGGACCTTGGCGATATCGGCCCCGTTGTCGAGTGCGTTGGTAGCCGCCGTCGCGCGCAACGCGTGCGGGCCAAAGCCGGCGATGCCGATCTGCAGCGCCTTGGCATAGCTTGCCAACATCTTGTAGACGCCATCCGGCGTGATCGACGCAGTCCGGCTACGTGTGTTATTGCTGATTGAGCGGAATAGTGCGCTGCTCACGTCACCGCCATGGCCAGCGAACTCGAGGTATGCAGCGATCGCCCCGGCCGCGCCTGGATGCAGCGGCACATAACGAATCTTGCAGCCCTTGCCATGTACCTGCAAGTGCTTGACGCCGCGACGCTCCTGGATGTCGCCCACGCGCAAAACACACAGCTCGGCGCGGCGCAGGCCGTGGTACAGCAGGGTGGCAAGAATCGCGCGATCGCGCTTGCCCCGTAGAGTAGAGGCATCGGCGACATCCAACAGAGCGCGCGCCTGACGGTCTCCGATCGCCGGCGTCTTGCCTTCCGTGCTTTCCATTCTCGGGCGTTTGACTCCCTCGACCGGATTGTCGACCACCGCGTTAGAATCGCATAGGTAGTTGAACAGCGACGACAGAGCGGCCAGCTTACGGCGGATCGTCGCACCGCTCAGCGCGCGTCGCTCGAGTTCCCGGCGCCAAGCGAGCACATGGCCGCGGCTGACGCTCCGGAACTGAGCCGGATCCTTGATGCCGGTAAAGGTCATGAACTCGCGCAGATCGCTTTCATACGCACGGCGCGTGCGTGGATTGTCGATGTTGGCGAACCAGGCGACCGCTGGCGGCACCTCGGCCAACTGCTGGAACTGGACGGGTGTGAGGCTACCCGATGGGGTGGGCTCGGACGCGGTCAGGGAGAGCTTAGATGTCAACTGAACACCTCCATTAAAAATTCAGCATGCCGTTCGGGCGGGCTGGGATTGCGCAGCCAGGTGATGAGGGTAAGGCGATTGTCCCGATGAGGGGCGACAAGGCCCACCTTTGGCACCTGCCGCCGAAATATCCCGGCGGGAGCTTGCGAGCGCTGCGCGGACTCCCTGCTTCTGGAATCGATGTCTCACATTATGTCGTCACGAACGGGGCCTGCAACTGCAGGTTTTCGTCATCGCCGGCGCAGCCCCGCTGCTCGGTGCTCGAGCTGTCCAGCTTCATTCACATCGAGCTCGGCCTTACTAGCGATAACGCTTTTTATCAAGAGTAAAAATCTGAGCGATATAGTTTGCGCAATAGTTGCTAATATGTAAAAATCTGCCTGCTCGCTTCCGACCGACTGTCCTATCCTTGTAAGCCAGCATCAGATGCAATTATTTCTTACCTACGATAGGGCAAGGTGCGAGATTTCTTTGAAACAATAGCGAACTGAGCGATCGCGATATGTCATCCAATTAACCGGAAGCCCAGTTCACTCAGCTGTTCATAACTTTGTTTCTGCTGACTTAATAGAGCTGAAGCCAGTATTTTTATTTTAATTTGATATGGCCTTTAACCGAAAAATTGCTGAACTTGTCGCTTATCGTTCCGCATACATTTGCAACAATCCAGAATGTAATACGCTTACAGTTGGGCCCGCATTATCCAGTTCGACTTTAAAAACAAAAAAAGGTGAGGCGGCACATATTATTGGTGAAAAAGACACTGCGGCTAGATACGAGGATATTGGTGCTGCCGCAGGAGAAGCCGACAATGCTATTTGGTTATGTGCAAACTGCCATACTCTCGTAGATAAGAACAATGGCATAGATTACTCAAAGGTCAAACTGCTCGAGTGGAAGAAAGACCATGAAAATATGATCTCAATGCTGTTGCGTACTCACAAGAGTCCTCTCCCTCTAGTTGCGAGACACACGAAAAATGGAATAATTGCACAGAATATTGCGGACGCCATTTTCAATCGCGGTGCTTTTTTTCGGAACCATTCTGTTGAAAACCAATTTCTTGTAATTAGTTCAATCTCAGAGGCGAGGAAAATTGTTGCTCGTCAAATGCGAGACATTGACTATGACAAGAAGTTGCGAAATATTTCAGCGGAAATAATTGATGCTTGTCGTGAGTTTTTAAATGATAACTCCGTCGATCAAAGTACATTCTGGGCGTACCTTGAAGTGCTTAGGGCTAAAATAAAACGACAACTCGATCGGCTTGTTAATGAGTATGGTGTATCTTCATCTGGGCTGCAGATTGTGCCAATAGGTCCATAAAGACGGCATAATTGATTGAGATAAGATTCAATTCTCGTGGCTGAGTAAGATTTAAATGACGTACATATTTGTTGAAAAAGATTGCGAATCTTCGGCTATCCAAAATTCGCGATTGACTTGGCCTCAATTCCGCCATTGGAAACTAATTTTTTTGCAAAAAATCATAAAAAGGTGTTAGATGTCGACATACATCGGATGGGAAACAGCTGTTTCGCTTCTTCTTGCTTACGAGACCCTTGCAATGAACCATGCGAAGACGCTACGCAATGAGTCGAAAGATCCGGCAACTGGGGAGCCCGCACCTTACTTCAAATATAAAAACGCTTTCGCCCTGCTGATTCTTAATGCGTCGATTGTTGAAGGGACTATGCGAACAATCCTTTCGGAGAAAGTGAAGATCGATCTCAATGCAGCGGTTGAACGCGGAATTAGGGAAGGGCGAAAAGAGCACGATGCGCCGACTCGCTTATTAGCCAAATTTTTGGTCGACTTGGAGAGTAACGGATCTTGGCAAAACTTAATGTCAAGTTCTGTGGCTTATCTCGGTGAAAAGATGGACGTCAAAATGAACGGCGAAATTAAGGAGGGAATTGAAAAGCTGTTTGTTCTGCGTAACGTGCTTGCACATGGTACTGCGTTGATTCAGCCGAAAATGAAAATGTCAGACGATATGAAGGATGTATATCCATTCAGTTGGCAATCTAAGTTGCATGGAGTCGCTGTCTATTTGGAGAGGCAATTTGGTCGGGGCGGGATTTTCGAAAATCTCGCTCACCCTGACTGTCCCGAACACTTCATGTGCATTACTAAGCAATATTTTATTCAAATTGAGAGTCATCTCAATCCAATACCTGAGCGTGCAGCTAATACAATCCGGCTGATTAAAGAGTATAGTTTTGGCAACTTTAATTGGCATCGCTGATACCTACAAAGCTGACTTCAACGCTAAAGCGACCGCTGGCGAGGTTTTTCTTGCCCTTCATTGAAAGCTTATGTACACCAAATCTTTGATCAGATGCTATTTGGCGCATTTGACTCGACGTATGCAGTATGGCCGGCGAGTCCGTAAAACGACTGACTTACTGATTTCTTCACCAGAACAAGAAATCTTTCCAAACATGCTATCCATATGATGAGTCTTCCATCATGAGCTTGAAATAAGTGCTCCATTGGCGACTGTTTATTCGTCGCATCCAACCGAGATGCTGTTGAATAAACGGGTTAGGATCGGCGACCAGCGAGTACGCCTCTGTCGCCTTTCCTAAGGTGAAAATATCTACCATTTTGCACGCCTCGTCCATTGCTACCTTTCGCTTAGTTTCGTTAAGCGCTTCCAGCTTTAGCTTTACCTCCAAAGGAACGCACCACAGCGCCCGACTCGGGGAAAGTGGGAACGTGAATGCCGCGTTTGGCGCTGCATAGTCCTCAAAGGACCCCACCGGGTAGTTTGAACAAAAAAAACCTTGTTTATCTGTGCGTGCAATTTCGATCCACCCTTTGCTCAGTAATGCTTGAGCTTCCTGTCCATGTCCCCATCCCGCAAACATACCGGAAGCTGCTGTACCCAATGATGGCCTTATCGACAGCATAAAGCTTTTGACATCATCCATCGCTTGCCGGCTTGTGCCATTGCTGCCATCAATTTCTTTGAAAATTCGTTGTAGGTCATCTTCACTTATATCCATTTTTCTAATAGTGTCCGGATGCCGAGCTTCTAAGATGACAATATATGAGGCAAGTTGAAATCTTTCTGGTGCAGTTAAACTGCCCAAGCCGCAAGACCTAACTTTTTTTATAATAGCGCTTCCAGGAGTATCGACTTCTGGGGTCATCAAAGTCGTTTCGAACTCTGCAAAGGCCTGCCCATCTGAAATTTGGTATAAGTTTTTTTGGGACGAACTTGTTTTAACTGATCCGTCCTTTTTGAAATGAACTTTCGATTGATGTTCAATCAGCTTATAAGAGAAAAGCTTGTTTTGCTCTAGGTCGTTCGCCCATGCGCGAAGATAGTGCTGTGGAACATAGTGATCGTTGCTCATTTTTCATCCTGCCGGTCGCCATAATAATGGTATTAAACCACAAGTTCGATGCAAAGAAATCGGAATTATTGAATTCGGCCGATCTTTTACTTTTTTAATGTTGCACTATCCCTGGCGATGACTAAGCGGATCGCCTGTTGAACGATGCCCAAGCCCCGTTATAACGCTCGTTGGGGCATGTCGACGGTGTAGAAACACTGCATGCTCGACCGCGATAGTTACCGGTGCAGTAAGTGCAAATTTGCTGCGACTGTCTCGCGACGTGTAAGATTTACTTTTCGGATTAGGATCAAAGCTGCAGGCAGGTTTATGCTTGATTCTCGTTGTACCACTAGGCAACAAGCACGAAGTTGTCGCCACTTATACAGAAAGCGAAGTCGTAAATGCCGGGCTCCGACCAAATAATCGAGAGACTAAAGCTTGCTATCGATATAACGTAGGGAGTACACTCAAACTTGGTGACCTGTCACAACTTGCCAAAGAAAGAAATCTTATCTCAAAATCGCTGCGGAAAAGGCTGCTCATGGCATCACGCGGTTGCAGATCGACTAATTCATTTTGGAACGAAGGCCCGCGAAAGGTGTCGTTAGCTTTGAGAGATTGAAGTTTGCCGCTTCTACGTGTTTAATCGGTATTCTTATGGGGAAAAAATGGAAATTCGGTCTGATCTTCAATCAGAAGAGGTGCTTCTTAATCGCATTCTTCAATATGCAGATGTGTTTGCCACAAACGATAGAGTCGAATGGCCACATCTTAAACACAATGAGGATTTTAAACAAGTTTACCGATTAAGTTTTGAGCTTAAGCGACCTATTGAAACAATCTATGAGGATGGTCGGAACTTAGCAATCTTTATGGCTGGAAGGTTGCGTGAGTTTAACAATTCCAAAGCGTTCCCTACACTGAAGGCATTCGTAGATTCCTTTGCTGGTGGCTGGGTCGATCAAATCGAAATCCTGAAAACAATTTCTCAAGATGCTAAGAGTGCCGTCTTAAAATTAGAAAGTCCGCCTTGGGCTGTTTCTAAGATGATTCAATTATTTGACGAGCAGATCGATCTATTGAAAGCAACACGTCAAGTTATTGAAGGGCTTAAGCAATCTCAAACGTATTACTGGGAAGAAAGCTCCACGCCTGCTCGAATTCATTCAACTCAGTACGAGAAGATTCTTGAATGTATTAATCTTATAGGGAAGATGTTTGAGCGGCTTCCAAGCACTTATGCTAACAAAGAGGAAGAGCATCTGCGGGATCATATCCTCGTGACACTTGGTGCAGCTGTGAATGGATCCGCAACTGGTGAGACATTCAATAAACGAGGAAAGACTGATATTTTAGTGCGGAGTTCAAAACGTGGCGACAATGAATTTGTAGGCGAATGTAAATTTTGGGCAGGAGAAGCCGGGTATCATAAAACTATCGATCAAGTTCTAAGTTATCTAACTTGGCGAGATAATAAAGGTGCTGTGATATTGTTTGTGCCAAACAAAGGCTTCTCGAGTGTATTGCAGAAGCTTCGGGATGAAACACCACGCCATCCTCAATTTTTACGCTTTGAGTCTTCGCCCGACGATTCGTGGTTGAATTATATTTTTACAATGACCGGCGATACTGAACGCGAAATTCAGCTTGCCATTATGGCGTATCATATACCAGCCGTTTTTTGAGGATTGTCGCGTTGCAGCTGCCTGAATGCGAAGGTTTAGTAATTGGTAATTGCTAAGCTCAGCAGACCTGAAAACTGAGCTACTATCTTTAATCAGGCAGCGACGGAGTAAAGTTCTCGGGCTCCTGAGCTAAAGTCAAGACCTGCTTGCGCGAGCATCCATGATTCCAATTTTGCATGATGGATCCGAAGTAGGTCTAACGGGCGATTTGTATAGTGCTTTTCAACCGTAGCGCTCGGCTTGTGCCCTTGGATTTGTGCGATCACCCCAGCAGGCAAGTCGAGCCATTCCGACAGCGACTTAAACGATCGCCTCAGTCCGTGCAACGTTAGCCCCTCAATGCCAGCAACAGCACAAACTGAGTTAAGCTGATAATTTGGACTTGTGATATGCCCACCTTTTGTGCTTGAGAACACCCAGTCATTACGGCGGGGTAGGGCAGCAAGAAGGGTTGCTACGTATGGAGTCAACGGAATCTCGCGCTCACCCTCGACCTTGTCCCTGATCGTGAGCCCCTTCCACCGAAGGTTCAAGTCCTCCCAACGCATGGACATGATCTCGCCTGGTCGTGCCCCGGTAAGAAGCAGCGTCTGCAAATAAGCCGCCATTACAGGATTGCTAAGGCTTCGAGCTGCAGCAAACCATGCAGCAAGCTGTTCCCGCTGCAGCGAGTCACGTTTGACGCCTGGCTTGCCCAAGACCTGCCGAGCCCTTTTACTGCGGGCAGCATTCGTAGTAACGGCGCTGGCGTAGACAGGATGCTCGATACACCAGTTCAGAAAAGCCTTGAGCATACGGTGCGCAAGCCTTGCACTTGTCGGCCTTTTGGCCGCCTCTACCTTTGCCCATGCTTCGATTCGTTCTGGTACGAGATCTACAAGGCGAACATCGGCGAGCGCCGCTAGCGGGCCAGGTTCCGTCACCTTTTTCTTGCTTCGTGTCCGCGGTTCCCCACCTTCCTTGATGAGTTTGAAGTGGTCAGCGCGGTGGCGCTCGCCCCAGTGCGGCGTCCGGTCTGTAACATACGTTTCCCAGACTGTCTTCAAAATGAGGGCGTCGCGTACTGCAGCATGTTTCTCAGCCTCTTCAGCAGCAGCCTTCTCGGCTGCCGCCGCCTTCATGGCCTCGATTTCGTCTTGCTTGACTTGGCGCGGATCCTTACTGCCGTCGACGATGGTTTGCAGCCTCCTGGCCTCGCTCTCGGCCTGTTCGATCGTCCAAGCTTGGGGCGAACCGATGGTGATGCGATTGTCTTGCCGGCTAAAGTTGATTGAAAGATGAATGCTTTGGCTCCGGTGCTGGTGACCCGCAGCGCTAGCTGATGCACCGTCGCGTGCCACAGGAATGACTGCGATTTCCCGTCTTCGCACCTGAAAGCCTCGATGCGGCCTGCTGTCAGTTTTACTCTCGACATTCGTTGCTGTGTCCTTGCCCGCTGATGAGTTCCATGTAACGGCTGTGTAAGTGAATTTCGAGTATATCAATGAACTCTCATCAACACCAAGAACTAGCGAGAAAATCATAACTCTATGATTTTTAAAGTATTTATAAAAATCTTCAACATTGATCAACACGCCTGAATAGCGATTTTTGCGGACTCATAATCCGTTGGTGCCGTGTTCGACTCACGGGAGGCCTACCAATAAAATAAAGGGGTTACGTGAAAGCGTAACTCCTTTTTTTTGACTCTGTGCAATTCGCTGTGCAATTGTTTGCACATGGCACGCTCGCATATCTAAGTCATGTCAATTATTTAACCTGTAAATGGGAAGCATTGTGTGCAGATTCGGCGCAAGGGCTACCTAAAATACGATAAGGTTTTCTTGACCCTTCAGGTCGCTCCACTTCGCTTGAGTGCTGCACACGTCGCGGTACTGTGCCGCATGTTTTTACTGTCCACGCTCGCGCTTTTTTTGGCTGAACGTCCAGGAACAAGAAGCTCCGGCGTTTCGAGGCTTCTGGATATATCGTTTTCGACTCAAGCAACCTTATTGGCAGCCAAGTCCCAGCCACCGACCGTCGAGCCACCAGCGCCGCCTCCAATCTTTTGCTGGGTGTATCTCCATTTGACTTTGGAGAATTTCAGGCTTACATGCTCACCCAATATCGATCCCGCTTCGATTCCTGGAGAAATTGCACCGATGAGCACGTTCTCAATTTCAATCTCAAAATATTTAATAGGTGTGCCGTCGCTATCTGCGCGCATGAACTCGAATTTCGCTTTCGGGATTGTTTTTCCCATTGCGCAGGTTTGCATCAGAATTGGCGACGATAAATCAGCCATTTTGCTGAGGGTTATTTCTTGAACCTCGACGCGCTCTGCAGTGTGTCCGCCGCCAGTCGATGCGGTCGCGCTGCGGGGCTGTATTAAACCCCAGTTCACAGATGTGCATTCAATCCAGTCTTTGTGCTTGTCGTCCTGCGATTCGCCTTTGATTCCGTCAATTTGCAGATACACGTCGATTGCCATGTTTCCTCCAGGGTTGTTGACCCTCCATGTTGAAGCAACTAAGGAAGAACTCGGTTGTGCAGAGTCAAGAGGTCTGTTTGTTTCAATGCTAAATTGAGCGTTTCTCGACCATGGAGTTACTCATGAATGGTAAGACGGCGAAGCCCCTGAGTCCCAATGCTAGTATGAAAATGTCGCCTGAAGCCCGGGCGCGGATGCGGGCGACTGAAAAGGCAGTTCACCGGTATTACAATGATATGGGGAAGAAAAAGGGGAATTGCACTTGGGGCGCGGGCATTCTCGCGCATAAAGGCGTTTGCACAGAGACGAACTAAAACAAAAAGTCAGTGCGGAAATGGTTGACCAGGAATTTGAGCGTCGTGTTGCAGAGGCAGAGAGATATGTTCGTATGAAAGTGAAAGTCGCGGTTACTCAGGAGCAATTCGAATCCCTCGTAAGTCTGACATATAACGCTGGTATAGGCGGTATGGAGGGGACATACAGCTTCGTCAATAGTGGCGATTTTGAAGGCGCGGCGGCGAACATTTCTAGAATGATTAGGGTCACTGTCGTTGAAAAAGGCAAAAAAAAATTGGTAATTGCACCTGGCTTAATTAAGCGGCGTGAAGAAGAAAGCGCGCCATTTCGCGTAAGGAATGAAGCCGCAGACAACAAGTAGGGGGATATATGCTTTTCTTGCGTCTCGCGAATCTGCGTCAGCGTGTCCAAAATATTGTCTTGATTGCCGCAATTGCCTTATTGGCTTGGCCGACGTTTCCGGCTTATGCAACTGACTCGACTGACTATAGCGTTGTCGGTCAATGGAGGCTCACAGCAGCGCTTGATTCTGCTGAAGTCGCATCGCTAGATGAGCGAGAAGCGCAACGGCTTGTTGGCCGTACACTACGGATATCCGAGAAGCAGCTGCAATTTGGTAAGCGTGTATGCGCGATGCCTGATTTCGAGGCTGAGCGAGTAGAGCCGAGGCTGTACCTGCGCGAGCGCTACCATGCCGATGGCGCCCGTCTGGGGCTGCCAAATCCCGTAACAATCGTGCATCTGGACTGCACGTCAGCTTTCGTCAAAAATCCGAATCTCCTTGTCGTTTTTTGGGGTGGCTGGTTCTTCGATGCTGTCCGACTGAAGCACTAGTGTCGCGGCTCCGCAACCTGTGCGATTTCCGTGCATATGCCTTGGATGTACACGGATTGTTTGCGTCTATAAAGTTTCTAAAGTTCTGATTTTAAAAGATTTATTTGCCAGAAAAGAGTTGCCAGATAACTCATAATCCGTTGGTGCCCGGTTCGACTCGGGGGAGGCCTACCAAAATTTGCAGCACATATGATCAAGGGGTTATGGAGTTCCGTGGCCCCTTTTTTATTTGCGCAGCCCGCCTTACCGATGGCCAGCGCACAGCCCTCACCGATGCTCTCCCACCCCACCTGCTCACACATCTCCAGCACCGGACAAGTCGAACACTTCGGCCGATTCCCCGTACAAACGTGCTTCCCAAACGGCACCAGCAGGCGATTGATATCGATCCAATACCGCTCAGGCAGCTTCTGTTCCAGCGCCAACAAGGTCTTCTCCGGTGTCGACTCCTTTACATACCCCCACCGCCCGGTCACGCGATGCACGTGGATATCGACGCTGATGACCGGCGTGCCGCATGCAACACCCAGGACCAGGTTCGCGCACTTCGGCCCGACCCCCGCAAACGACAGCAGCACGTTCCGGTCGCCAGGCAATCTATCGCCGAACTGTTCGTCGACCTGGCGCGCGATGGCCAGGATTTGATGCGCCTTGCGCTCATGAAAAGTGCTGGGACCGATCAGCGCATCGAGCGCTTCCCATGACAGCTGGCGAACCTCGGCCGGCAGGCGCGCGCGGGCAAACAACGCGCGCGATACCGGCAGCGTCACTTCGTCATAGGTGCGAATCGAAATGATGCAGGCCAGCAGCTGCTCGAAGGTAGAGCTGAAGCCTTCTTCGGCCAACTGGAACAGCGCTGCCTTGGGCCAGGGCTTGACGGCCTGCTCGATACGCGCGAGCGCAATGCCAATATCGAATGGTTGTTTTTCCATCGGCTTTTCTCTCATCGTCCAGGGTGGATGATGGGAAGATAAACCTGGCTTTTCCAGCCGTCCGTTCTATGCCGCACAGGCTGCCGCGCCTACAGCACGATTTCCGTCCCCAGCACTTTCAGGAACTGCCCCAGCCACTGCGGATGCGCCGGCCACGCCGGCGCCGTCACCAGCATCCCGTCCGTCACAGCCTGGTCGACCTCGATCTCCGCATACTCGCCGCCCGCCATGCGCACCTCGGGCGCACAGGCCGGGTAGGCCGATACCCGCTTGCCGCGAATGACGTCCGCCGCCGCCAGCAATTGCGCCCCGTGGCAGACGGCGGCAATCGGCTTGCCGGCAGTGGAAAACGCGCGCACCAGTTCCAACACCGCGGGATTCAGCCGCAGGTATTCCGGCGCCCGTCCGCCGGCGATCATCAGCGCATCGTAGTC
>Ga0265780_10004745_pt1 | contig 17407 bp, 16 predicted proteins | sample P1T30metagenome_FD_192432 | JGI IMG/M metagenome (GOLD analysis project Ga0265780, IMG submission 192432) | Plant litter microbial communities from East Loma Ridge, Irvine, California - P1 T30 | ecosystem: Environmental > Terrestrial > Plant litter > Unclassified | place: USA: California...
AGAGATGCCTCTTTGGTTCATGGTATGAGTACCACGCTGTTACCGAAGCTACTAGTGACTTGGCGAATGCGGGCTCAGCCCGCATCTCCACAATCGATGCCTAACCGGATGCAAAATGCCGACCTTTGCTTATCGCATATCGGATGGTAGTCACAGTCATCAGACTGGCACTTGTTAGCAATCTCTCTGGTGTGTGTTGAGGTGCGCAAGGCTTCGCGTCGGCTGAGACGCGCCGATTGCTACCATCTAGGTACGCCTCCGGGGATAAGGCGACCACGGGAGCGACTCACGATGCAATTCTCATCATGCCAATCAAGTTGTTGCAATTGGGTACAAGTCACTGATATGGCACTCCAGTATGCAGTCGATGGCAACTATCGCGAACGTTGTAGTGTTGGTGCTCTTTCCGCGTATGAGTGATGGATGTTCCTTGGGGTCCGAACGTGACTTCTCCACAATGACTTCATCGGAAAGCTGTTTCTTTTGATCCGTCAACAATATTCTTGTGCGGACACGAGTGACAGCGCGTCTGAGATCCAGCATAACGCGCAAACATTACAACCACCGTGACGCGAATTGACTATGAACGTCACCATCCCGGACCCGCTTACGGTCCTACCTCCGGAGATCGTGCTCCGCATCCTCGACTTCACGCCCGTGTCAGCCCTAGGATCGCTTACTGCCGTGTCGCCCGCCTGGCACCAGTTCATCGACGGAACGCATCAAGAAGCCATCTACTCGTCGCCGACAAAGACTTCGCAACCGCACAAGATCTCACAACCAGCTGGCGGCGCGCGCGACTTCTCGTTTGTCAACGACCACACTAGCTTCTCCAAGCTCTTTGATGGCATCACGTCATGGAAAGACCTGTGTAAACGACAAACGCTGCTTGAGCGAAACTGGAACTCACCGCAACCGACCACTCGCGAGTCCATCTTGCAGGTTGGCAATCATGCGGTATGGCGATTCAAGGCTGACTTCAAGCGCCGCATCTTCATCTCGACATCCCATGCAGGCGGCTTGTACGTATCGGACATGGACACGGGTCGCATTCTATGGCAGCTACCTTCAGCACTAGATACGACTGAAGATCATGCCGTCAGGCCGTATGCGCATCTAGAGTATCAAGATGGGATGGCTGCCTTTGATCGCGAAGGAGATGCAGTTGAAATTTGGCGGACAGATCAAGACGGCACGGCAAGAGGAGAGTTTCAACGCGTCGCTGTTTTAGATCACGATTGCCAAACGAGAGGGTTCCAACTCTCCTACTGGACGTTGGTCGTGGTCTCAGTAGAGGGCCAGGGCTTTGTATACGACATGCAGCAGAACCCACCAAAACTGACTACGCATCTGGAAATTGAACAAGATGCGGTGGGTCATCTAGACCAGAATGAAGATGTGGTTGTATACTCCATGGGGACGCGTGGTTATCATGTGTATGAGAAGAAGTCTGGACAGGCCTTGGGTATCCTACAGCCATCGCAATGTACGGAGAAGTATCATGTTGAGCCCTTACCGCCCGCCGACCCACCATCTTCCAATGCAGCATTGGCTGCTTTACGTTATGGCCGCCCATCACGACGCATCTTCCCTCCTTCAGCACCCCGCAAAAGCCGTCTGACGCCTATACATCTCCGCAAGGGCCCTCTTCCAAACGCATCTCGCGATCCAAACGAGGAAGACGAGTGGGGTGCCGGTATGCTGGACCGCAGCAGCAATCTCTTTGTAGGCTTCTCACGTCTGGGTCGTGTCTTTGTCTGCTCCGATCTCCGCAAGGCATTAGAAGACGGGTCGAAGAACTTAGCCAGTGTTAGTCAAATTCTGGAGTGCGAGTCTGATGGTTCGACTTTTGATCTCGGTGGGTGGCTATCCGCGCGAAACCACCGGATCATGTTCGAGATCCAGAACAGAGTGTACGTTGTTGCGCTCAGCAAGGAGAATCGCATCAGTGTTGGAGACGAGGCTGAGGAAGTGGGTCCTTCATATTCCTTCCTCACGAGCTCGGCGCCGCAGCTCGCCGTGCCAGTCAGCTTCATGGCGCTATTCGACGATGCTATCATGACAACCTACGCTGTAGGTTTCCTGCCCATGAAGATGCGAGTATAAGATAGCTAACAGACAACAGACACTCGGTCAACGACGGGAAGAGGGAGGCAATGGACGCATCTTTCCGACAAAAGCAATTCGCATCATCAGCCTCGCGCCTAGCCTTGACAATGACGATAACGCGACCACCGAAGTCGAAGACCCAATACTCGCAAATTTGTCGCAGCATATTGAAAGACCGCAAGACGAGTTGTTGCGCTTGCTGTTGATGTTCGATGAGGAGCCCAGCGATGATGATGATGTCACTGGGCTGGAGGATGAGTGGGTTGACGAAGAGACGAACTGAATGTAGTGTTATTCATTCAGTACCAAGAAACATGATGCCTATCGAGTCACTCCAAACCCCATTCAGCCATCCTTTTCGATCATGACCGGGCCCTTCGGCAGCGAGCACGTGCCAAGTGAAGTGCCATGTGCGATCAGGAGTTGGTATTATTTGTGTATGAGGATGAACAAGGGGGGACAGTAGTAAGATGATGAGGTTCGGATAGACTAAATGTGCCGACGATGACCTAAGTAGCTAATTGCGAGGTACTTTAGATGATTCACGCTCTAAGTGGTCGATCGACTCGAGTCGATACGTCGTTCCAGCCAATGACAGCGGATATGGCTTTAGCACGGAGCGACGCCACCATTGTCCTGGCGAATGAACTCACTGTTGTGCAGGCGCAGCGCCTTCACCGTCTTGCGTCAAGGCTCGATCTCGCTACTAGCCTAGTCCAAGCTGTATATATGAGGAACAACCACAGTCCTCGCAGGCTTTGACGGAGAAAAACACAGTTCACCACATTCCATGCTCTAAGCAAAGATCACATTCATCTCCACCAGTTTGTCGCGCCTTGGGCACATCTGTACCTGCCATAAACACATCATTGTAACAATCCTTCAAAGTGACTTCTCCGATCTCTTTTGAGCATATCCATCCATTCATTTTCGATTACATCGCATAGGAGCGTTGTCAGTTTACCCGTGGGCCACTTCTGGGCATGATGCCTCTCTTCCAGCTTTTACCTATTGCTTTCGCATACCTCTTTATGAACGCATACGCTCGACCAACACCCGTATTGCTCGAACGAGAGCGTCTCACAAATTCGCCTATCAAACCACAAAATCTCTCTGTGGAGGCGATCGTTGGTGTAATAGCGATTGTCGTGGCTGTATTGGGCATAGCGCTTCCCTTCATCTGGCCTAGTTTGAGAGCAAGGCTAGATTCCCGCCGCCATTCTTGCTCCCGTCCCAGCTCCACTGGTATGTTCTTCGCACGATCACACAAAACGCGACGCGATGTTAAAGAAGCCTAGCACACTTACGAGTCCCGCTCGTGAACGGTTCACGGCAACATGCGATGCCACAAGTCTCGACTGAATCCTCGACAGCCGCCGACGCAGGTGGGGCTGGGATAACTCGACCACAACGAGTGCGATCCGATTACTGCGAACAACAGCGCGAGCTGATGCGACGCACTCTCACGTGCTGAGAACATGGATGTAACGAATATATATACATGCAGTCTGAATTCGATACAGAAGTCACTCGTTGGCACAGGCAAATGGTGCCCAGGTGGGCACTTGTTGTTCAGAAGGCGTTGCAGACAGCGAAGCGAGCATGTTGTAGAGTCGCTTCTCGCGACTCTTGAGCATTTCGTCGGTGCAAATAATGGATGCCCTCTGGCATTCTTCTCTGGCGCTTATTCATGCAGTTGCAATCCAATCTTTTGTAGATTCTATCAAAACACTGCGTTGATGCACATGACCAAACAAGATCCTGTCAGCACTTGGTCGTAGCTACCTAGGTACTTTGTCACACGGCGCGGCATCCAAGCGGCGGATATTGTAACTTGCTGACACCCGCGGACAGAAACATTCTTGATCCATTGCCAGAATCAGACGCCTTGCGGGTGGGTCCCAAGCTCTTAGTTCCCAGCGCACGCTCAAAGAGCTCTGGTGGACATCGATGGTCATTTGTTCAATACACGGCACAATCAGTGGTTTTCACTTAGAGAACCCAAACAGCATGCTATCTAATGTGTGTAGACCGACAGTCAGCTAGATTCTTGGGTTCTCTTCCTTTTACACACAAAAGTTTTGTGTTCTGCCAAATCGTATTCGCCGTTTCGGAGCGCGTTGATCTCCTAAGCGAGACTCAGCACTGGAGACATCTGGGCAGCCTGATATCACATCTGGCAAAACCAAGTATGATGTGGCACAAGTGCTTTTGTATGCTACTATACCCCATTCGGTCCGCCAAGCTTAGACAGGCAGGGCGCAGCACCGCAGCAGCTATTCGTCAACCGTAGTGATCTGGCTCCACCTAACCCGACTCACCGCCCCAATATCTGTCTCCTAACTCGGCATCGTGACCCAGCTACGAGGCCGGCAGACAATGACGTTGGAATGGCCCAGATGGATTTATACAGTGCGCACGAAGCTCCTTTTTCATAACTCAAAGTACTCGAAGCACAAACGCAAATCCATACCAGCCAAACTTTTTTCATTACCCAATCCCTCGCGCGTTAATCTTCCAAGAATGAATCCACTCTTCATTTTGTTGCTGTTGAGCGCGCACAGTATTTCCGTCTCCCACGCAGCTGTTATACCATACGCCGCAGACCTAGACTCTACCGCGGGGACGTTTGTCCAATCACACGGCCTATCCACCGAAGCACTGCTAACGCTTATCGGCGTTTGCGTAGCTGTCTTCGGCACAGCGCTCACCCTAGTGTTGTCGTGGCCTAGCCTGAAAATCACGTGGGAGCGATGCATATCTCGACGCTCTCGTCATCCCTCTCGCTCTCGTCCCGTTTCGACAGGTACGTCCGCATACAAACGTCAGGATCACCCACGGATACTAATGAAACATAGCGGATTCCACATTCCCCCTTGTCCAAAGGCATGGAAACATTGCTACCCCTGCCTACCCAGATGAGCCCTGGACCCGCAGCTTAACCAGCGAAGAGATCCCACAGCCGCAACGTGTCCAGTCGTGCTACACTGAGCAACAACGCGCATTGATGCGACGCACACGCACTATGTGAAGGCTCACGTATTGTTCGAAAGGCTGAACCGACAGCCGGCATTTAGCGGACACCACCGTCGTTCCGAAGTCCTCCTAAGAAAAGCTTGGGAGCAAGATAACCGGGTGTTTGCGAGTCTCGCCAACGGAGATAGGCTTCGTAGTTTTTTAGAGGGGTCGCCATCATTTGTTGCCAGCGCGTTCTTTTCGTTGTATGAAATACTTTGCGTTTCCTTGTTTCATATACCCCGGGTCACGAACTCATCATGTCGGCGCGAATCCATGTAGAGCATATTTCTGTCAACTCTTTCTCTCAAAATCTATTCTTATTAAAAGTCCATGAGCCCGTCCACCATGTTAGCTCGAGTGGCTTCGAAGTTCCGGAAACACCAACGCGCGACTTTTACAACAACAATATATCCATAGAGAATCTCGCAGCAGGCGCCCTTCGTTCACGAGCCTTTCTCTCGTCTCGCAGCAAGAGTGTAGAATATACTACCGTCGTATATGCCCCGTATGTCTTCTTTCATCATTCGGCCGTCCTCGGGCCAGAGCATAATATACGTGGCAACCCCTAGGTTTGTCAACAACACATTCTCAGCAACCCTAGTAATGCAGCTTACATTCGAAGAAGGCACCGCCCCAACCAATCGGATCAGCAATGCACCGCTGGCCTTTCAGTACGTTGCTCACGTCCCAGATCGTCAGATAGTCTCTTCCTTCCGCATACTTTGCAAATATGTCTTCGAACTTTTGCGGCAAAAAGCGGCCTTCGTGATCGTACGTTCCAGTGTCACTACCGTGCTTATCCCTATGCACATTCTTGAGGAAAAGGCCTGAGAAAGTAGCGTAGAACGTCAGTGTGTATCATGCGATTCGTGATTCAGATTGCTTACGAAAGAAAGGATCAGGCAGCCAGCCCTCACATGTAGGGTATGAGAAATTCGCATGAATCACGAACACCGCGATCATGGAGAGAATGATACCAAATCCGAGCCGATAGAAGCCGATGAATGTATCCTGTGGCCAGAGGATCCCATCGTGATCGCGATCGAAGAAGTCGCAATGTTGTTGTAGAACAGTCTGGTGAGAATGCTGCTCCGCCCAGCCTTTGGTACCTTGAGGCGACTCTGCTGATGGGGCAAGATTTGCACGGGCGGTACCTGTTTATGTTAGTAACTTGGCTGTTGAACCTTCCATAAGCGGAAACATACCGGTGTGTTGAAGCTTAGAGCCTTTCGTGCTTATGTACGGTCTTCGTTGCTCGGTGGCAGGCACGTCACGAATTGAGCTCACCACTCCACCATCTTCATTAGTGAGTCGCTCGGAATGCCTCCTAACCTCAGACATGTTTTTACTATTGCGGGATATAGGTTTGCGTGGATGTTGAGACCGCGAAGGGAAGGACAAATAAAAGGAACGCTATTTCCAACTTCAATGACATCACGCCATCTGAAACAGCCATGGAGCATCAACCAACTTCTGAATCATGCCCAAGTACACCGTCACCGATTCGTCATCCCAAAATTTCACATGCATCGCATTTTGTTGATACCCCGAAGCAGTAGTGTTCCGTTAGCCAATGGCAAAGCGCGTCGTTAATCTTGGATGATTTCCGGCTCGCGCCGCTACCTAGGCATGTACATCACCTGGGCAGCGAACCGGCCGCCTGGTACCCCAGTAAAATTATGTCTCGTGGCATGTACAGTACCCTTTACCGTGTATTCGACGCGGAGCTAATGTTCAATATATGTAGTAAGTTTCTGCATGGATCTGCGTTGCGCGCGACTTTGCACTCCAGGGTTGGCTTCGATGACGTCATTCGTTGGCTCTGCCTACATCTGGTCGCGATGTGAGCCTAGTTATGCCCGTTGTAACCTGACATGAAATCGAGCAGCTTTGCCATACTACCTCCAGAAGGTTGTTTGTATCATTAAAATTGCTCTCTTTGTTAGGTTCTCATGCTCGAACACAGTCTCGACTGTCTTCTCAAGACGTCCAAACGGAGTGTCTAGTGACAGTTGTGAAGGTATCGTGACCTGGGTACTTTTGTACGACCTGTCAAGCATTCTAGTATCAGGTATCTCGTTGGGTAAGTCTTTCGACTAGTTTTTCGTTCCGGCGTTGCGTCAGAAGTCATCAGCGACTAGATTATGCGCTCGACAATGCCCGGCGCCACAGGCATCACTGGAACACATCTACACCGCTCGGATCTCTTCTACGTCGACTTAGCCATAGCGATGACCCTAAACATACCCTTTTCACTCGCTACTGAGCTGCCGACTAGATCATCAGCCCTTATCACCAACGGTACTGTTATAGATGACTTCACGCTCTCCTAGGATAGAAAGAAAGCGCGGACAACTACAGATTCTCGTCTCGTATTCCATTGAACAAAGTTAATGTACCGGAGCAGTCGTTCTGGGTGATTGCGTGAGCATGGAAGACGACGTCTGCTGCGTTGAGTTCGTGGGCGCTTCGATGGTGGCAATGTCTACTCAATAACCGTCGAAGGTCTGGACTTCCCACTTGTGAAAACTGGTGTTTCTGGGGCTACAGTCGTGAAGGTTGTTTCGACGGCGTTCGTACAAGTCCTGTAGTCGTTAGTGTCTGGTATGGCTTATGAATCGAGTGATACACGTCTCTAAGTAGGCTCCTATGATGGAGGTGTCGATGAACTCTTCGTCGCACTCTATCTTACTATCTCCGCTATTATCAGATGGTGAAAGGCCGCACTGACTCTCAATTACGTGCTTGCACTCAGTCACTCATCCCTTCACTCAGTCACTCATCCCTTCACTCAGTCACTCATCCCTTCACTCAGTCACTCATCCCTTCACTGAGCCCGCCCCCGCACCGCTCGCTTACTCGCACCTTCACTCCCTTCACTGCCCACCCACACAATGGATATCGCGATTCGAACGGCCAAGATATTGACATATTGGGATTCAAACCATCTATATAAAGGCTATGATTCAAGATATCTCCTACAAGACTCGGTATAGTGGTCTCCGACCTGCCTATACAACATTTGTCCCGTCCGTTGTCCCAGTCCGTTCTCGTTTAGGAAGTGCGCTGGTTCGAATCTGCTTTGTATCTTATGATTTCCGGTCATTCGTGCAAAGTTAGGTTTAGACCGGTTCGTAGCTACCTTGTCTTGTTTTTTGTTTTTGTCTTTTTTTGCAGCTGCCGCCGCCATTCTTTTTGTATAGGTACTTAAGAGTAGGAAGTGAGGTAAGATATTTGCGTTTCTCTTTCCAGTCTGCGCAGTCTCGCTGCAATATGTTTGCGAAAGACGCGTAACGCTTGGTGTTGTTTCCTTTTTTTGGCGCTATCCCGCCACGACCTTGGAGGACACATACTTATTATTAGCAATGTAGAGGATAAGCAAAGAGCGAAGTAATAGATATAGTAGATTGGGTAGAAAGAGAAGTTCGCAGCGCAACGATATGTCGCCTTCACCTAGAGCGCACTGAGTGCTGTTATATCGATTGGGAGGCTTGTTAGTAGCACGCTTCAACATAGAGAACGTGTCCTGCGCCACATATGCATTGTAGTCCGCGAACTCTCAATCTTTTACACGTACATAGTGAGTATCTCTACAACTTCGCGCCTACGACACTACCACCATCCAGCGCGATAGTAGCCCCGTTCACATATGATCCGGCTCGACTCGACAACCAAATGCATGTGCCTGCAACGTCCTCCGGGCTGCCGATGCGTCCTAACGGTATCCCGCTCTCAATGACGTCCTTGAACTTCTCCAATGTGGCCTTCATCATCTTGCTCTGGAAGGGACCGCACGCAATCGTGTTGCTTGTAATACCGCGCTTGCCCAGGTGGCTTGCCAGCACTCTGCTCATGTGGTGAAGGCCGGCTTTGGAAGCGGAGTAAGCGAAAGTCTCGAGCGCGGGGACACGCAAGCCGTCGACGCTGCCGATATTGATGATGCGTGCGGGGGAGCTCGGGGTAGAAGCGGCTTCGAGAAGGGGCGTAACAGCTTGTGTGAGCTGGAAGACGCGCTTTAGGTTGAGGTTGAGGACACGGTCCCATGCAGCAGCGGGATAGTTATCGTAGGACTCGCCCCAGTTGCTTCCACTATTGTTGACGATGACATCAAGTTCTGTGCATTGTTAGCGACTGCTCGTTGTCTTGCGAGGGTGGCGTGAATCATAGCTCAAGGGTGACGTACTGCCTGCTCTCTTCTTCAGCTCGTCGGCTATGTTCTTGGCTGCATCTTCTTTGTACAGATCCGCGGCGATGAAGTCGGCCTTGCCCTTTCCGAGCGCGTTCAGTTCCTTGCACGCTTGCTCGCAAGCCTTCGCATCGCGCGAGGAAATGTATACAGTGGCGCCATTTTGGATGAATCCCTCGCTAATCATGCGACCGATGCCTTTCGCGCCGCCTGTAACGAGGACGACTTTGCCCTTGATGAGAGTCAGTAAAGTGATCAGATGGGCACTGCAGGTACGTACCTTGACATCGAAAAGTGAGCTGTTATCCATTTTGAAGGGAAGTAAAGATTGGATGAAGAGTGGAAGCGTCGTAAGGAGAAATATGGATAGCCATCGCGACACACGGGTAGATGTTCGTCATCGGAGCTCGCCCCGGATGTTGAAAGCTGGGGGTGAGCCGAGGCTCGGTGCATTGTTCTTCCGCACCGCTCTACAAACTCACAGGTTCGCGTCCAGAAAACATCACGGAGCCTGGTCATCTTCAACACATCTTCAGCTTGTATTGGTACCTGCATCTAGTCTCCTGATCGATCTCAACGTATCATCAGGCTTCAGACATGTCTTCCAGAAGTACTCGTATACCTAATAGCTCATCATGACCTAGTCCAACTTGGTGTGGATCATCGATGTAAGCATCAACATGCCCTCACCCAACTCCTCATTCACACTATCCGTGACCTTGAAGACACCCTGGAAGACCTGTGCCTTGGTGATGTAGAAGTTGTCCTCATGGGGCTTGGGACGGTCCTGCTCGCGTACCTTCTTGGGATGAGGAAGTGCTGCATCCACGGACATGAGTAGTGGCAGAACAATGCCATCTATATCATCCCAAGGCACAGTAGAGAGACGGGGATGGTACTCTTCGGGGAAAGGATCGAAGCCATCTTCTTCTTCCTCATCTTCTTCCATCTCGTCGACGTTCTCAAGGGCTGCAGCAGTGAGCTCCACCTGCTTCTTCGCTGCCGCCACCTCCCTATCCGCCTCAACCAACTCCAGATCAGACTGGTTGAGTTCGTTCTCGCGGTCGACCTCTTCCTGCTCCTTCCGCGCGCGCTGCTCTCGTCCCATAACCCACTGGAGGGCTAACACGGCACCATACTTCTTGAACTTCTCCTCGTCGACCTTACCGCCTCGCATCGCCTGCACAATGTCGTCATGCTTTGGTAGGTCTACCGTCTCGAGCTGCTTGTGCAGGTATGCGATCCTGCCGGTCATCTTCTTCTGATCGCTCTTGCCGAAGTAGTATAAGTCGAAAGGGCCATTCCTCCAGAACTTGATGAAGGCCTCGCGTTCGACGAAGCAGTTGTCGGAGATGTCGTGTTGATAGACTAGTGACTCCATCCAGGCCTGATGAATGTTAGCTGGATGTCAGGGTTCTGGTATAACCAGGAGTGCCTGAATGACTTCTCAGATCATATAGAGAAGCTGATGATGACTTGAAGGCACACAGGCTAACATATTAGGAGAACAACTGACTTACTTTGATGAATTGTATGACGAAAGGTCCACATCCAGGCTTGCAGTACCGCTCGTTGAAATCAGTTGCCCAAAGGAAGGACATGATGATGACGTTCCAACGGATATGGCGGCTGTACATGGTGAATGCATGGGCGCAATCCAAACCGTAGAACCAGATGGTCCGAATGATGTTAATATGCTGCGTCTTCTGTGCGATGAAGCCATCGCGGGCGATCGTGTTGTAACTGGAGAAGTAGACGCCGAGCTGGAGGTCTCCAGACGCGACGGGCACAACGCAGCGGTCGGGGCGAAAGTAGATGTCGAAGAGCTTGGGCAGCGGAACCGCGCTATCGGGAATCTTGAAGGTCTTGATGGCGTAGTTGTACTCCGCGATACGATGAGATGCGCGCACACTGCCATCATCTTCAGGAGGCTTTTGGTCGACATTGTTCTCGAGAAGGTCGCGCATGTCAACTTCATTGCCGTCGAGGTCCCTCATGGTGGCGTCGGTGTCGTGTATACGGACGTGTACGGTGGGAGGAACAACAAGAAAGCGGGGATATCAGTCGTCAAAACAACAAAAAGGTCCGTGGGCGCACAATCTGTAAGCGACGGAAAAACTGGATTTGCGGTCAGCCGACACGTTTTTCCGCGGATTCTGTTGTAGTGAAAGGAGAGGGCGGCGAGTTGCGTACCTACGACCCCTGTCTGCTCTGCAAATGGGCGTCGGCAGCATCGCTAGTGACACCAATGCTGGAACTGTCTCGACGGAGGACTGGAAGGTAGTGTAGGATATAAGTTAGAGATCAGTGAGGAGGCTCAGGACGCTGACCTATGTACATTTCGCGAGACACATTGAATGAGCAGTGAGTGTTTGCGACACCAACCGACTGAGTTTGTTCGAAAGAGGATCTCGCAATAAATGATACTACCGCGGTCTGTCGACTTGATCAGCTTCGTCTCCTGTTTGTGGCACAAACGAACGTCAGCGACACTCACTCCTGATCCCAACATCTTTCTACTCCTCACACGCCTTCTCATCATAGCCCTCTTCATATTCCTACGCTTCCTCACTTTCGTCATCCTCATCTTCTTCATATTCCTCCTCAGTGTCGTCATCCTCGTCCTCGGTCTCGTCTCCATCAGGCCATAAAACCTTGTCGTCAGCCAACCCACGAAAGAATTCTAGTCTACATCTTATATTAGACAAGTCAGTACTCAACCGATCCGCTCGCCACCTCTCAGTACCCGATTCTTTTCTCCAGACCAGCCCCTGCTCCTTCTCATTGACCAAGTCTTTCTCCAATGCTTGATGAAACTCTTGCAACCGAGAGATTTTGGTATCCCCTTCCTTGACTTCCCATCTGAGTCTCGCGTTCTCCTTGGTCAACTTGCGTATACGGTATTGATCCCGTGTAAGGAGGGGTTGGGCGACGGTTTTCTGACGTTCGCCGGGTGTTGGCATCTCTTCTTCTTGGGGTGCTCTGGGTTGTAGGTTAGTGGAATTGCGGTGAAGCGCTTGAACAGAGTGTGCAAGTTTACTTGGTTTGTACCCGATCGCCAGAGTTGTAGCTTTGAGAGGGCTGTGACGAGGACCCAGGGTGTGATATCATAGAAGAATTCATCTCCATGATATCCTCGCTACGCATTCTAGCGGCTTCGATATCGAGGGAATAAATCTCAAAGAAATTCATTTTTCATGTAAGGCAGTTTGGAGTGGAGATGTGGTTTTGCAAAGTCGTGGGAGTTAAATCAAAGCCAGTTTTCACATCCACACTCGGTACCAAAGATAAGGTAATTATCGTACCAACAAAGCGGTAGCAGCAGTAATAGTAATAACCATATTCTCATTGAGTCTACATATCCCATTCCAATCATAACCTCATCATTCATAAGTATACCAACTCTTTTTTAGCTCCCTCATCGCATCCTCTGCTTCCTTCCACTTCCTACTGCCCTTTTCCGCGTCGCCCATCCACGTCATGATGCGTACTCTGTTTTTCATATACTTGGACTCTGCCCTCTTCCTCTCTTTCGCTGTGTCCTTCAGGTAAGAAAAGTCGTCGTACCTGACAGCTTCCTTCCAGACGTCGCGCATCCTTGGACTCCACAGACAGCAGCTGGACCCGACATCAGGATCTTCACCAGGGACTAGCTGGATCGACTTGTTGAACATGTGCGGTATGGACGATGACGTGGATCTGGATTGTGTGGCGGGCCAGATGAGCTCGTCGTAGCATTGCTCACAGACTGTGAACTCTGGTAGCGAAGGGATGAAGTGCCATGGTTTGCGGAACAAGATCTTGTACCTTTGGCACTCGCCTTTGTAGGAATTTTCGCGGAGCAATAGGACGAAGCGGCTCAGATCAGGTAGTTGACCGGACAACTCAGCCTCGGCGTCTAGCTCGACGAGCAGATCAAGATACTTCGGGAAGCGGGTTGAGCTCGTACGCAAGCTGCACACATGCCTGTCGTCCTTCGGCATCTTAGCGAAGCAACCACGAAGAGAAGGCAGCAAGGCCTCAAGCATCCTCCTGTCGCTCGAGCAGATAGCGAAGTTGGCTACATGGGTACCGTCGCGTGGGTTTGTGATGCCGTACCAGCTAATGCGGTCTTGTGCACCAGCCTCACGATCTCCAGGACACGGCTTGGCTACTGTGTCCATGACACCCGCAATTGCGGAGATCAGATCGAGCGATTTGCGGCCTCGCTGAAGCGTCAACAGCCATGCAAGACGTGCCCATGGGCTGCTGAAATCACAGCTCCGCTCCAACGAATAGTCGTTCAGCCATATCTGTTTGAAGTCCACGTTGAAGGGTGTACCGGCGAAGACACCGTCGTAACAACTAGGGCAGATGTTGAAGTTCTTGTTGTCTTGGAGCGCGTACCAATCATCGTAAGGCCCCGATTTGTAAGGTCTTGGGCAATCTGGAAGTTTTCTGTCCATTGAAGCAGTCCTTCGAGATGATCTATCACGGCGAGCGTCGTGAGAGCGGAAACTACCCGACCTGGACCTCCTTGGGCGTGCCGGCTCCTCCAACGTCTCAGTGTCTTGCCTCCTAGCCCGGGAAGGTAGATCTCGCGTGTACGGTGAGCTAGGAAATGACGGCGACGTCGCTCTCGGGATGTCCACGTAGCTTTGTCTCGGCGAACCGACGGTCGAATGATCAAACTGATAATGCTCTTCGGGTGGCATAAAGACGTCAATGAGCTGGTCGTCGATGGGATATGGCAAAGAGTCGCCAGTAGATTGTCTCGCAGGAGATGGACTATGCACATCGATGCGAGGCCTCGGGAGTGGCATGGTGTCGTGTCTGCCATATCGAGAGGGTTGTCTTGATCTGTCGTCGGAAGGTGCTGGAGGATAGGTGGCGTGCCAATCTGACTCTGATACGGGTATACGACCGCGGCCCGGCGAAGAAGGTTGGAACGAAGAAACGAGCGGAGAGGTTGGCCGAGGGCCACCGCGGGACGATGGTCGAGAGCCTGGAGGGGAGTCTCGCAGTCGGGTAGGCAGCTGAGGCGAGGGCGCTCGATACGATGGCGAGCTTGGTCTGGACAGCGGGCGTGAGCTGTTAGCATAGACAGTATCTACGGGCACAGGCCTCGATCGCCGCGTGCTGTGCACCGAAGACGAAGACGACCGCGGCGACTCAGCATTGGGGTACTCCTTGTACGAGCCTGACGAATCACCCTTACGTATCGTCGGCAGAGGGCGCTGCCCGGAGTCGTGTCGACGCGGTTCGGGCCTCTCCTGTGTATCGCGCAGGTTTGTCCTTAGATCCTCCCTTTGTAAGTCGCTCTTCACGAAGCTGTAACGCGCAGGCTTTCGTTCGGTTCGCAGGTGGGTCGTGCTGTGCGCTTCGGAGTCAGAGTCAGAGTCGAATACATATTCTTTCTTTGACGCCGGCGACGTGTAGGAGTTGTGTCGGCTATCAGTTGGCATCGGTCTCGACGGCCTGCTGGCATCTGACCTGGGATGGCTGCTGTTTGAAGGCGTAATGGGTTCTGGCGAGCGCATGTAGTCTGCAGGCGAGGGTGCGGTAGACTCCTTCTGGGGCTTCGAGTAGCCATAGGGCGCCCTCACGCGCTCAGTAAAGACGGGAGGGTCTGGGACGTCGGTGTTGATGTGCGACATGCCCCCACGGTCAGCAAAGCTGCGCCGGCGCCGGTCCCGAAGCGTGCTGCCATCGTCATCGGTGCTGGATTCGGACACGAGCACGTAGCGGCGGTCATGGTGTTGTGCGACGCTCGGCTGCTCAATCTCGTCGAGCAGGGAATCTTGGTCGACGGTGCCCCGCGTGTTGCTCGGCGGCTCACCCTCGGCCTGCCCTGACGACCCCACGGAGGACGGCGCCTCTTTTGCTAGCGCCTCCCCTTCGTCCTCGACGCTCGGTGACGGCGGCCATGTCTGCTCGCGCGTGTGCGACCTGTACGAATGCGGCGCGGGTCGTCGAGGTGGCAGGGGTGGAGAAGTGCGGGGCTCATAGGTGTAGGTGTTGTAGGACGGAGTGTAGGACGAAGTGTATGGATTGCTCTGGCGCATGTCTGCCAGCTGCTCGCGCGCCTCAGCTAGAGTCTTGTCGCTCCTCGCATAGCCATAGGGGTCCGTCTCTCTTGATGTATAGTGGGAGTCATGGCGCGGGCGGTGGTGGTACCGGCTGTCGTATTCGTAAGACATGTATGGGCGTACGTGAGCGATGGTCAGGCGAGCAGTGAGAGACTAGGCAGTGGCTTTGGCGAGCATGCAGCTTGGGCAACTAGCTAGGGCGGCTTCAAGAGTATCAAGACGAATATGGCGGAGAGGGCAGGTTTACATAGCGCGGCAACAACGGCCATGTTGGATGTACAAAGATGCTAGGTGACGCATGTAGCCGTCTGTGAATTGCGGGTCGCGGCTTCCTCGCGCCTTCGCCCTGCACCGTCCCCACCGCCGGTAAAGCCCTATTTGCTCGCTTCCCGTCCTCTGTTCAACGCCCACCGCCTGTTCGCACATCTTCGCCTTGCTGAGATATCTGGGTTACTCCTTGGAAGTATTGTCACGGCACAGTTGTCTTCATCGCATTTGCTCGTGTGAACATGCAAGTGTTGGTAACTGTACTATCGAAGTGTCGTATTAAGCATCATCGTTCCCTCTAGCACCTTCTGAACCCTTGTCTGAGCGAAAAATAGCAGCATTCGCCATGATGCTACTGTACAGTTGCACTATGACTTCATGGTACCTGAGCGATTCTTTTCTTGTATAGATCCAATAGTTATATGCCATATTATGGCCATGGTTTGCGGTGCATCGACTGTAGATCTGCAGATTTGGGAAGCCGCTACCTGCCCACAAGCAAATATAGAACACGACCCTTCAAGAACATTATATATCCTCATATAATCGTGATACATACAACTACCTCCCGCACATGTCTACTTCAAAGCCTTCCCTCTTCGCACGACCGGCAGCCTCCGGAACAGCGGTAAACGGCACTTAGCACAGCCACACGGACTGCAGCCACATACCACGTGCCTTACCAACTTTTCAATTCTATATCACAATAGAGGACTTGATACCACATTTCGCAGTTGCATAATGACTTCTAAGGCGCACAAAACCGACCAACGTCTTCAGCCTCCATCCGGTCACAGTCTGCCTCGCGCCTCCATTCCAAGGTTTCTACTACCTACACGACTAAACCCACCGGTACGCAGAACCACAAGCTCGCAACCAAGTGAAGCACTCACCGGATATGCGGCTCTGCTCGTACCAAAGATTATACTTTCTCGTAATCACCCGAAGAACTATAGTCGTTGTGATCAAGCCAGGCGCGTGATGCATAGAGCTGCAGGCAGAAAGTGGCTGTGCAAGGCGTTCCCGGAAGCCGCCGAAGACGGAGCACTGAACCGCCGATATATATTCCAGTCGCAGGAGAGACTCGGAATCCTGCCATCCTACAATGCCAAAAGGCACAGCTATCTGCTTAAATCCGATGGATTCCACTCAATCTGCTTGAACTGGTGCGAATCAATGTGGTAAACCCGATAACTCCATCCTGACGCGTTGTGTCCGCGGCATGGATACGCCCCGTCCTACCTAGGTATGGTATGCTGTAGCAACAACTACGTATATAAGCTGTAGAAGGACGGTAAGACTGCATACGAATCAAAGACCAGAAGAAGCAACAGTAGTCAACCAACAAACCTCATTGACTCAATCCCAAACATGTCCGCCCCCACTCCCACCGTCAACCTCCCCAACCTCACAACCCACCAATCCATAACCGACACCCTCCACCGCCTGACCCTCGGCCTAGACAGCAACGACCGCGCCCTCGTAGAATCCGCCTGTCACAAATCACCCCAAATGACATTTACCTACGGGCCGCTGGGCGCCCAACAAACCGTCACTGGCTTCGATGCGATCAACCCATTATTCGATCGCGTCTTCAACCTCGTCACCACACATACCGTGAGCAATGTGAGAATAGAAGCGGAGAGCGAGAATGCGACCTTCGCGCGCATGACGGCGCATGTCATTTCGTATCATGTGAGAGAGGAAGAGGCGTTTGTGGCGGCTGATACGAGTTATACCGCGAGTTCGCTGTACGATA
>Ga0265780_10004747_pt1 | contig 17402 bp, 8 predicted proteins | sample P1T30metagenome_FD_192432 | JGI IMG/M metagenome (GOLD analysis project Ga0265780, IMG submission 192432) | Plant litter microbial communities from East Loma Ridge, Irvine, California - P1 T30 | ecosystem: Environmental > Terrestrial > Plant litter > Unclassified | place: USA: California...
CGCGGTTCCAGGGGCCGCCGCTGCCGCCGGCGCCGCTGAAGCTGGCGTTACTGTCGAGGTAGCTCATGTTGTAGAAGTCGCTCATGCGCAGGGTGTAGGCGCCGGGCTGCAGCCTGGCAGCCAGCGGCGTCGACAGCACCGTCGGCGTGCGCGTCTTGTCGAACTTCGCATGCGGCAGCTGGACCACGCCTTGCGCCACCGTCTTGCCCTGGGCATCCACGACCGCCAGCCACTTCACGCCATTGCTGATGCCCAGGTTGATCTGGTTGGCGCCGTTGTGATAGCGGACCTGCACGCGGTAGTCGCCGGGCGCGCCGATCTTGATATCGCGTACTTCGAGACGGTCGGCCGGCTGGCCCCAGTCGGCCAGGCGCGGCGCGGCGTAGCGGCCGGCGGCGGGTGTCGGCTTCACGCTGGCCTGTACGCGCGGGTCGGTGACCGGGATCTCGACCGCCGGCGCCACGCAGCGCGGCACGCTGTGGTGGCTGCGGTTGCCGGATGCGCTGAACTGCGCCTCGACCGCATAGCAGGCGTTCGGCGCGGCCGCTCGGTCGGTCCAGGCGCCGGCCGGCACCCGGGCCGCCACCAGCTTGCCGTCGCGGTAGATGTTGTAGACGGTGGCGGCGCTTTCACCACCATCGCTGCCGATCTGCAGCCGCGCGCGGCCGTCGACGTCGCGTTCCAGCGACACGATGCGCGGCTCGCGCGGCGCGAACACGGCCGGCGATTCAACATACGGATCGGCGTTCACGCGCTGGATCGTGCTGTCGGCGCCGGCCAGTGCGCCGAGGCGGATATCGATCATGTCGCCATCGCGCAGCTTTGCCCACGGGATGGTGGCGGTAGACGGCTGGCCGTTGTGCAGGATCGATGCGACCTGGTAGTAGCCCTTGCCGCTGCCAGCCTTTGGCAGCAGCAGGCGCACGCCGATGCGCTGGCCGCGCAGGCGCAGGTTGTGCAGCGTGGCCTGGTCGCTGTCCTTGAAGGTCTCGCGGCGCAGTGTCGCCGTGACGAAAGGCGCCAGCGTGATGCCGTCGTCGCCGGCGGACACGCCGAACACGTTCTCGACCACCATGCCGATGTAAGCGCCGACCGACCACAGCTGGCGGCGCGAGTTGATCACCGGCCCGATCAGCTCGGGATGCTGCTCGTCCAGCAGCAGCGGCTGGCCGGACAGCCACTCCAGGTTTTCCATGTTCGAGATGTTCACGGCCGCGCCGCGCATCAGCGACGCGTAGGCGGCATCGGCCACGCTTGCATTCTTGCCGCGCACCGCCGCCTTCAGGCCGTAGCCGGTGACGAAAGGCCACATCGCGCGGTTGTGGTAGACCGGCGTACCCTGCTGCTGGGGCCAGATCACGGGCGGTCCCATCGGGCCGTGCGGATAGCGCGCCAGGATGCTGCGCGTTTGTGCTTCGTCGGCGATGCCGGTGATGATGGCCAGCGACTGTCCCAGCCAGTCGAACTTGTGCATGGCGGCGGCGTCGAAGTGGGCGGCGGTGAGGCTGCTGTACATGCCGGCGTCGGCCAGCCACAGCTTGGCATTGACGGCACGCTTCAGCGCGGCAGCCCAATTCTCGTAGCGTGCGGCGCGCCCCGTATCCTGCTGCTCGCGCGCCAGCTTCGCGGCCAGGCGCAAGGCCTGGTAGTGTGTGGCATTCGTCGACACCGACTTGGCGCTCGCCATCGAGGCCAGGTCGTCTACGATCCAGCTGGCGTAGCTGTTTTCGCGCCAGTCGAGGAAGCTTTGCTCGCCGGTGTACAGCCCGTCCTGTGGGTCGAAGGCGGCGACGCGGTCGATCTCGATGGTGTTCGACAGCGCGGTAAAGGCCTTCACCGCAAAAGCCCCGCGTTCGGCCGGGGGCAGGGTGCGCAGCACTTCCTCGGCCGCAAAGGCCCAGGTCATGCGGTCGGTGCTGACCGGCCAGCTGCCGCCGCTGCCGGTGTCCTGCACGATCTGCAGGCCGTCGGCCGATCCGGGCACCTGCGGCGCCTTCGACACGCCGGCACGCCAGCCGGCCAGCTTGAAGTCCAGCGAATTGCGCACGCGCTGCGGGTCGAGCAGGGCCAGGCCGAGGTCGGCCGCGTAGGACAGGTCGCGCGTCCACACGTAATGCCACTTCTCGCCGGTCTCGAAGCAGTCGCAGGGGATCGCGGCGCCGGCATTGTAGTTGCCGTCGCGGATAGCGCTGACGGCATCCTGCGCCATCTCGCTGCCCGCCAGCGCGAACAGGGCGTCGAAGGCGAGGTTGCCGCTGCGGGTGTAGGGGCGGTCGGCGCTCTCGGCATAGGTGGCGTGCTGCGGCACCGGGTCGCGCAGCTGCATTGTGCTCGAATGCGTGTAGCTGCGCAGCCGGGCTTGCGGGTCAAGCAGCGAGAAGCGCGTCGTCTCGACCTTGCCGTCCCAGGTCGGCCAGGCCAGCGTCGTTACCTGCGCGCGGCCGGCGTGCGGATCGGCTTGCGGCCCTGTGGCCGGGGTCTCCAGGCGCGTCACGGTCAGCTGCGGCGCTTGCGGATTGCGCGCGTCGAGCGTGAAGCGGTAGGTGCCGGTGCTGCGCACGAACAGGGTCGCCTCGGGGCCGGCCTGGGTCTCGAGCGGCAGCGTGGCGCCGGGCTTCACGGCGACGCTCTTGCCGGCATCCGGCACCCATTCCTGCTTCCACTCCTTGTCGCCGATCTTGAAGCCGTGGTTGCCGTGGCTGACCAGGATGTCGGCCTGGTAGATGCCGCCGCCCTGGTGCTGCAAGGGGTTGTCGATGCCCCAGGCGTTGAAGCCGCCGCGCACATAGAATGCCTGGCGCAGCGGGCCGGGGTCGGCTGCGACAGCTGCGGCGGTGTTGACAACGAGCGCTGCACCCAGCAGCCATCGGGAAGAAATCATCGGTACTCCTGTCAGCGGTATTCGTTGCGTTCGACGATGCCGCGCAGGACGTCGCGTCCCTGCAGCATCGGGAAGTCCTGCGGGCGGTAGGCCTTGGGCTGCGCGAAATGCAGCGGGCCGATGTCGGCGGCATACGAGGCGCGTACCGGTTGCGGCGCCAGGGCCCGTCCGTCCAGCATGGCACGCTTGCCGGCCAACGTAAGCGTCGCCCCCTTGCCGGGCGTGAGCGCAAAGGCGACCTGCGAGCGGCTCTTGTCGGGGTTCAGGTAGGCCATGCGCACCGTGCGCGGGGCCTTGCCGCGCAGCGTGAAGGTCCAGCGCTCGCCGCCGCCCGCACGCGCGAAGTCGACCTCCACCGCTTCATCCACGCCGAAGGGCAGGGCGGCGCCGAAGCGCTTCCACTGCGCGGGAATGGCCGGCTCGAAGCGCAGGGTATCGGCGGTCAGGTCCGGGCGGAAGCCGACGTAATCCTGGTAAGCGTTGCGCGCATACTCGGCCACGCTCCACGACTGGGCAAAGGTGCCGGTTGGCGTCAAACTGCCATCCTCGCGCGGCAGGGCGTCCAGGTTTTCGCTCATGCTGCCGAGCGTGCCCAGGCCGAGGATTTGCTGCCCAAGGTTCTGCGTCAGCTGCCAGCCCAGGTCCTGGTAACCGAAGCGGTTCAGGGCGGTCACCGTGAAGCCGGCGTTCCAGCCCCAGATAGTGCCGTTGTGGTAGGCCGCATCCTTGTGGTGGAAGGCCGGGTTCTCGTGGCGCGGGTGAAAATAAAGGTCGTTCTGGGAGAGCGAAGCGATGCCGTAGGGGTAGAGCAGTTCCGGCACGGTGCGCTTGACCACCTGCGCCTGCACCGCGTCGGGCACGAATTCGCCGAAGGGGATCGAGGACAGCATCAGTGCGTTCGGGCGCAGCCTGGTGTCGCGGCTGCCGTCCGCGCGCAGGCGGTCGGCCATCGTCTTGCCGTCCCAGAAGCGCCGCAGGAAGCTGGCCTGCACCTTGTCCGCCAGCGCCGTCCAGGCGCGCGCACGCGTTTCGTCGCCGGCCCAGGCGGCAAGGGTGGCGCCGCTTTGCAGCGCCGTGTGCCACAGGGCCTGGATCTCCACCGCATGCGGGCCGCGGTCGGACCAGGGCTGGTGGGTCGGATTCTCGATGCGCGCATCCATCCAGGTGTCGGACGCCGCATGGCGCAGCAGGCCGTCCGCGTCCACGTAGTTGGCGATCGCGCCCTCGACATAGGGAATCGCCAGCTTGTACATCTCGGCCGCGAAAGCACGGTCGCCCGTGTAATGGATGTACTCCATCGCCTCGCGCAGCATCCAGGGCGTGCCGTCCACCGTGTTGTAGATGATCTCCTCGGGCGACACGCGGTTCGGCACGCGGCCGTAGTCCTTGTCGCGCAGTCCGTTCACCTGACGCAGGTTCTGGAAGCGCGCGAAATTGGCCAGCACGGCCTTCGCATCGGCGAACTCGCCCGACACCAGCAGCGTGCCGGGCAGGGCAATGAAAGTGTCGCGGCCCCAGTTTTCGCGGAACCAGGGCAAACCGGCCCAGATGCCGGCGCCGTATTCGTTCACCACGAACATGCGCGCCGAGGCCTTGGCCCAGTTCAGCGCCTTGTCGTACTCCTTGTCGCTGGTAGCGAGGTAGCTGCGGGTGAGCGCTTCGTACATCGCGCGGCGCTCGTCTGCGATGGCATCGCCTCCGGCCAAAGCGCGTGCGCGCGTGGCGGCTTCCTCAGGCGTGGCGCCAAAAGCGGCGATCACGGTGAACGAGCGTGCCGCGGCCTGCGTGGACAGGGTCAGGTCCGCGCCGAGGGTGAACGGCCGGTCGGCTGCCAGCGCCATGAACTGGGTCGCCCCGGCGCCGGGCGCCACGGTGACGATGCCGCCCGCCTGCGTTACCGCGCCGGCCGTCTTCAGCAATGGGCGCAGCGCCAGCGTGGCCGCCTTGGCGTTCGTGACGCGCAGGGCCAGCGCATGCTTCTTCGACAGCAGCGCCAGTTCCTCGCTCGCGCCGTTGGCGTAGTGCACACGGTGGCCCCATGGCAGCACGTCCTCGGCGGCGCGGGTGCGGTCGTTCTGCACGCTGCCCGCGAAGCTCATGTAGTTGCGAAAGACCGTGCCGCTCTTGAACACATAGCCTTCGCCCTTGTCGTAGCTGTGCGTAAAACCTTCGAAGTAGCCGGCCAGGTTGTCGCCGGCGACAAAGCGCGCCTGCTGCCCGGGCGCGGCCTGGATCGCCATGTCGGCGAAAAAGGCGTCGACGCCGGGCTTCTCGACGGCGCCGGCGCTACCGAAGGCGCAGGCCAGCGCCAGGGCCATCAGAGAACGGCGCATCATGCCCCCGGCAGCTCGATGACGACGACCGATTTCGGCGCCAGCTTCAGTTCCGTCGCCAGCCCAACCTGCTGGCCGCTGAGGATGTCCTTGCCCCCCGTCGCGCCCTTGAGCATCTCCTGGAAACGCGCCGTGTCCAGGGTGGCCGCCTTGTCGCCGTTGTTCATGGCGACCATGATGCGCTTGCTGTCGTTGTAGCGGAAGTAGACCCAGGTATTGTTCTCGGGGCCGAACTGCATGGTGCGGCCGCTGTGGATGACGGGTTCGTTCTTGCGCCAGTTGGTCAGCTGGCGCACCAGGTCCTGGGCCGCGCGCTGCTGGGCCGTCAAGCCGGCGCCGGTGAACGCGTTCACCTTGTCGCCGGCCCAGCCGCCCGGGAAGTCGCGGCGGTAGCTGGCGTCGTCGCGCTGCTTGACGGCGCTGGTCATCAGGATTTCGTCGCCGCTGTAGAACTGCGGGATGCGCGGCATGGTCATCAGGAACACCATGTTCATGCGCCAGCGGCCGAAGTCTTCGCCGACCGCGCTGAACATGCGTGCGATATCGTGGTTGCTGCCGAACAGGACCAGGTTCTGCGGTTCCGGGTACAGGTAGTCGAGCGACAGGGTCTCGTACACGTCGTTCAGGCTGCCGCCCTCTTTTTGCAGTCCGTTGCGCATGGCCTGCATCAGCGGGAAGTCCATCAGGCTGGGCAGGTAGCTGATGTAGCCGTCGTGGTTCACCTTGCCGCGCTGCCAGCGCGCCACCACCGGCGGGCGGTTGTTCCACTCTTCGCCGACCATGTTCAGGTTCGGGTACTCGGCCATCAGGCGGCGCGTGTATTCGGTGAGGAAGGCGCCGTCGGAATAACCATAGGTGTCGATGCGCAGGCCCGACAATTTGGCGTACTCGATCCACCAGATGTTGTTCTGGATGAGGTAATTCGCCACCAGCGGGTTGGTCTGGTTCAGGTCGGGCATGGTGTCGACGAACCAGCCGGCGGTGAAGTTCTTGCTGTCGGCTTTCGAGGCGTAGGGGTCCTGCACGGCCACGTGGTGGTGCTGGGTCGGCACGAACTTGCCGCCGAAGTTGATCCAGTCCGGCGTCGGCACGTCCTTCATCCACCAGTGATTGATGCCGATGTGGGACAGCACCACGTCCTGGATCAGGCCGATGCCGCGCTTCTTCGCTTCATCCGACAGGCGCACGAAGTCCGCGTTGCTGCCATAGCGGGCGTCGACCTTGTACAGGTCGGTGGCGCCGTAGCCGTGGTAGGAGTAGGCCGGCGCATCGTTCTCGACCAGCGGTGTCGGCCACAGCTGGGTAAAGCCCAGGTTCGCGATGTAGTCGAGGTGGTCGATGGTGCCCTGGATATCGCCGCCATGGCGGCCGCCGCCGTTCTTGCGGTCGGCCTTTTCGCGCATGCCGGCCACGCTGTCGTTCGCCGGCAGGCCATTGGCAAAGCGGTCCGGCATGATCTGGTAGATCGCGTCGCTGCCGGTAAAGCCCTGGCGCGCCGCCGAACCGGGCTCGCGCGCCAGCAGGCGGTAGGCATGCCGTTCGCTGCGGCCGGCGCCCGTGAACACGATCTCGAACTGGCCCGGTTTGGCGTCGGCGCCGATCTCCAGGTCAATGAACAGGTAGTTGGCATTCGTCACGCGCGTGCTCGACACCACGCGCACGCCTGGATAGTCGACCGTTGCCGCCAGCTCGCCCAGGTTCTTGCCATGCACCATCAGTTGCAAGCCCTTGTGCTGCATGCCGGCCCACCAGAAGGGCGGTTCCATGTGCTCGATGGCGGGCGCGGCAAAGGCGGCATTGGAGAAGCTGAGGGCGACGAACAGGCTGATCAGGGAAGGTTTCATGGCGGACCTGGTAAATGGAAGGAAGGGCGCGCGAGCGCTGGGGGCTTGTATCCGATGCGAGCGGATGAGGTAGTAGTTTGGCTACACAGTATGGGACCGGGCACGCGGGGAGCGGCTGGTTGTCTCTCTATTATCAGGGCAAGCATACTATAGCGATGTGCAGACGACAACGCGGATGAGTATCTAGTTTAGGTACATACAGGCGAAAAACCTGGGCAGGACTAGGGCAGGGGTATGGTTGACGAAGCTAGCGCGGTACGGTCCGGTTTTGTCAGTCATCTCGACGATTCCACTGAGAAATGCACCGCAATAGTGCATTTTTGCACTGGCTTGGTGAAAAGATACGAATTTGTAGTACGACTACACGCGTACTGACCGCGCTCTGTAGCCGGAATACAACGTCTTCTGTTGCTCATTCTATACAATAGCAACATACGCTACGGAATCGCGTAGTGGCGAGCAACTCCCGTTGACAGTGCATCTAGTTTTAATACAGAATTGTTGCCAGAACGTCTAAAAAGACGTTGGAAGTGGATCCCGTGCCGTGGCTCTCCAGCTGTTTCCGGGAAATTAAATAGTTTATCGAGGGGACAAATGAACAAATTCGCAAACAAGCGCGCTGCGAACACGGCAGGCCTTGCATTTCCGCTGAGCCCAGTCGCGGCCGGCTGCACCGTTTTCCTGATGGCACTGGCCGGTAGCGCCTTCGCCCAGGAACAGCAAACTGCCCCGGCAGCGCAGCCAACCACCACTACCGACACCACCAACAACACGCCGAACAGCGCGTTGCCGCCGGCGGAAGACACCACCGTCAGCACCACCACCACCCCGATCACGACCGTCAAGGTCACCGGTATCCGCCGCGGTATCGAGGCGGCGATCTCGATCAAGAAGAATTCCACGTCGATCGTCGAAGCGATTTCGGCCGAAGACATCGGCAAGCTGCCTGACCAGAGCGTCGCCGATTCGATCGCGCGCCTGCCGGGCGTGTCGGCCCAGCGTGGCCGCAGCTCGGGCAAATCGTCCGACATCTCGGTGCGCGGCCTGGCGCCAAGCTTCAACGGCACCCTGCTGAACGGCCGCGAAATGGCCTCGACCGGCAACGCCCGTTCGCCTGAGTTCGACCTGTTCCCGGCCGAACTGATGGGTTCCGTCGTCATCTACAAGACCCCGGACGCGAGCGTCATCGGCCAGGGCCTGGCCGCGACCATCGACCTGCGCACCGTGCAGCCGCTGGACTTCGGCAAGCGCACCGTCGCCGTCAGCTACAAGAAGAGCCAGCTGGGCGTGAAACAGCGCGACGGCCTGCCGGAAGGCGATGGCAAGCGCTACACCCTGTCGTACATCGACCAGTTCGCGAACCGCACCATCGGCGTGGCCATGGGCTTCACCCGCTACGACGAACTCGGCGGCGGCCAGTCGAAGTTCAATTCCTGGGGCACCGCCTCGATGGACTACAACGGCGCCAGCGTGACGGTGCCGAACGGCTTCGGCTACGACACCGAACAGAACAACCACAAGCGCGACGGCGCCTTCGCCTCGCTGCAATACCGTCCGAACAAGAACTTCAAGTCGACCGTCGACCTGTTCTACTCGGCTGGCGAGACCGGCCTGAAGAAGACCGGCTTCGAAGGCGGCGTGGCCGGCAACGGCGGCGGCGCCTACGAGCTGCCGCACGTGCTGACCAACGCCACCATTGCGAACGGCGTCGCCACCAGCGGCACCATCACCAACTGGAAGGGTGTCGTCCGTAACCACTACGAGGGTGCGGAAGACGACCTGAAGACCATCGGCTGGAACAACGAGCTGAAATTCGGCGACTGGACCACGATGGCCGACCTGACCTGGTCGAAAGCCACCAAGCTGGGTTCGCGCTACGAAACCACGGCCGGCACCGTGCCGGGCCAGCAGGATACCCTGGCGTTCAGCGGCTTCAACGGCGCTAACGTCACCGAAGTGAAATACACCCCGGGCCTGAACTACTCGGACCGCAGCCAGGTCAAGCTGACCGACACCATGGGCTGGTCCGGCGGCGCGGCATCGCCGCAGGCCGGCTACCTCGGCCAGCCTTACGTCGAGGACGAAGTCAAGGCGATCCGCCTGTCGGCCAAGAAGGCCATGGAATGGGGCCCGCTGATCGCCACCACCTACGGCTTCAACTTCACCGCCCGCGACAAGGCCCGTAGCGGCCAGGACGGCCGCCTGGTCGTCATCGGCGGCGACCCGAACGGCTTCACCGACGTGCCAGGTACCGGCGTTGCACCTGCCGGCGCTTCGGGCTTCAACGTCGTGACCTGGGATCCGCGCGGTTCGCTCGGCACCGTCTACCAGCTGGCGCCGAAAGTCGACGCCGACATCCTGAACAAGTTCTGGGATGTGAAGGAACGCATCTCGACCGCCTACCTGATGGGCGACCTGGACGGCAGCGTGTATGGCCTGCCTTACCGCGGTAACGTCGGCGTGCAAGCCATCCACACCGACCAGACCGGCGGCGGCTACCAGATCGACAACGGCCTGTGCACCGGCAACACCATCGAAACCTGCCCGGGCAAGCGCGTTACCGACGGCGAGAAGTACTGGGATGTCCTGCCTAGCCTGAACCTGTCGTTCGACCTGGGCCAGGACCAGATGCTGCGCTTCGGCCTGGCCAAGGTGGTCTCGCGCGCCAACCTGGACGACCTGCGTGCCGGTTCGAACGTCACCCTGGGTAACCTGCAAGGCGTGTCGATCCTGACCAGCAGCGGCGGCAATCCGCACCTGAAGCCGTTCCGTGCCAAGGCGCTCGATTTGTCGTACGAGAAGTACTTCGGCAACAAGGGTTATGTCAGCGCGGCGCTGTTCTACAAGAAGCTCGATACCTACATCTTCCGTACCTCGCGCTTCTACGACTTCGCCGACACCATCACCCCGGGCACTTCGCTGCCGCTGACGGGCGAGTACGCAGGTTCGACCATCGGCCGCCTGACCGAGCCACTGAACGGCAGCGGCGGCAACATCAAGGGCTACGAGCTGGCGGTCAACCTGCCGTTCTCGATGGTCAGCGAGTACCTGGACGGCTTCGGTATCCTGGTCAACCACTCGGACACCAAGAGCAGCATCAACCTGCCGCGTGAAGGTTTCTCCAACGTGACCGGCAGCAGCATCAGCATCCCGCTGCCTGGCCTGTCGCGCAAAGTGTCGAACCTGCGCGTGTACTACGAGAAGAACGGCTTCCAGGTTGCTGCCGCCGCCCGCAAGCGCTCGAACTTCCTGGGCCAGGTGTCGGACTACCAGGACAACACCCAGCTGACCTTCATCAAGGGTGAGACCATCGTCGACCTGCAGGCATCGTACGAAATCCAGAGCGGCTGGCTGAAGGGCACGAGCCTGTTCGTCCAGGCGCAGAACATGAACAACGAACCGTTCCTGGAATACACCGACGACGAAAACAACCCGACCAACCGCGTCGACTACGGCCGTACCTACCACTTCGGCGCCAGCTACAAGTTCTAAGCTGACGTAAAAGGCGGTACAGTATCGACCCCTGCCGGGCTTTCGCCTGCCAGGGGTCGTTTTTTACCCTTGGGCGAACACACATGCAGAACCAAGCAATCAAGGACATCGTCATCGTCGGCGGCGGTACCGCCGGCTGGATGACGGCCGCGGCCCTGTCCACCATCCTGAATGGCCGCTACAACATCCGCCTGGTCGAATCCGACGAGATCGGCATCGTCGGCGTCGGCGAAGCGACCATCCCGATGATCGCGCGCTTCAACCGCGTGCTCGGCATCGACGAAGCGGAATTCATGCGCGAAACGCAGGGCAGCTTCAAGCTCGGCGTCGAGTTCGTGAACTGGGGCCGCAAGGGCGAGCGTTACATGCACGGCTTCGGGCGCCTGGGCCAGGACCTGGCCACCGTGCCCTTCGAGCAGTACTGGCTCAAGATGCGGGCGCTGGGCAAGGCGGCGCCGCTGGAGGAATACTCGATTGCGCGCATGGCGGCCAAGGCCGGCAAGTTCATGCCGGCGCGCCACGACGTGCCGAATTCGCCGCTGGCCGACATCGCCTACGCCTACCACTTCGACGCCAGCCTGTATGCGCGCTACCTGCGTAAACTCTCGGAATCGCGCGGCGTCACGCGCATCGAGGGCAAGATCGTGCGCGCCACCCAGCGCCCGGGCGATGGCTACATCGACGCGGTGGAACTGGAAAACGGCACCCAGGTCGGCGGCGATTTATTCATCGACTGCTCGGGTTTCCGCGGCCTGCTGATCGAACAGACCCTGCAAACCGGCTACGAGGACTGGAGCGGCTGGCTGCCGGCCGACCGCGCGCTGGCGGTGCCTTGCGAATCGGTGAAGACCATGACGCCGTTCACGCGCGCCACCGCGCACCAATCGGGCTGGCAGTGGCGCATTCCGCTGCAGCACCGCACCGGCAACGGTCACGTGTACTGCAGCCGCTACATCAGCGACGACGAGGCGGCGGCGACCTTGCTGGCGAACCTCGATGCGCCGGCGCTGGCCGACCCGCGTCTGATCAAGTTCCAGACCGGGATGCGCAAGCAGGCCTGGAACCGCAACGTGGTGGCGGTCGGCCTGGCCGGCGGCTTCCTCGAGCCGATCGAGTCGACCAGCATCCACCTGATCCAGTCAGCGATTTCTCGCCTGATCGAGTTCTTCCCGGACCGCGGTTTCCAGGACGTGGAGCGCGCGGAGTTCAACCGCCAGTCGCGCTTCGAGTACGAGCGCATCCGCGACTTCATCGTGCTGCACTACCACCTGAACCAGCGCACCGACTCGCCGTACTGGCTCGCCTGCGCCAACATGGCCATCCCGGACACGCTGCGCCAGAAGATGGATTTGTACCGCGCGCGCGGCAAGGTGGTGCGCGTGGACAACGAGTTGTTCTCGGAAGTCGGCTGGATCCAGGTACTGGAAGGGCAGAACATGCCGGTGAACGCGTATAATCCACTGGTTGACGTGCAGTCGGAGGCCGACATCGCCGACTACCTCGACAGCGTGCGCGGCGTGATCGCCAAATGCGTGAGCGTGATGCCGACCCACGAGGAGTACATCGCGCGTCATTGCGCGGCGCCGAAGATGTAGTTTTTCGCCTGCCGGCGACCAGTTTTGTATGCAGCCCCTTGCGCAAGGCGCACGGGGCTTTTTCGTCATTGTTTCCCGGTTTTTCAAATTGTGCCCGCCCGTTCCCAGCGAGGGAGTAAACTGGCGGTTTAGTATCGTTTTTCGAAAGTCATCCATGTCCGACACCCCGATCCCAACGTTTTCCGACCTGAACCTCCCGGCGCCCGTCCTCAAGGCGCTGAAGGACGTCGGCTACGAAGCACCGTCGCCGATCCAGGCCGCCACCATTCCCCTGCTGCTGGAAGGACGCGACGTGCTGGGACAGGCCCAAACCGGTACCGGCAAGACCGCCGCCTTTGCGCTGCCGGTCCTGGCGCGCATCGACACCAAGCAGACCGCGCCCCAGGCGCTGGTGCTGGCGCCGACGCGCGAGCTGGCGATCCAGGTCGCCGAAGCCTTCCAGACCTATGCCACGCACATGAAGAACTTCCATGTGCTGCCGATCTACGGCGGCCAGAGCTACGGCCCGCAGCTGCAGGCGCTGCGCCGCGGCGTGCAGGTCATCGTCGGCACCCCGGGCCGCGTGATCGACCACATCGAAAAGGGCTCGCTCGATTTGTCGCAGCTGAAGACCCTGGTGCTGGACGAAGCCGACGAAATGCTGCGCATGGGCTTCATCGACGACGTCGAGCAGATCCTGCAGCAGATCCCGGATGAGCGCCAGATCGCGCTGTTCTCGGCCACCATGCCGCCGGCGATCAAGCGTATTGCGAAAACCTACCTGCGCGACCCGAGCGAAGTGACCGTCGCCGCCAAGACCGGCACCGCCGAGAACATCACGCAGCGCTACTGGCTGGTGGCCGGCATGCAGAAGCTCGACGCGCTGACGCGCATCCTGGAAGCCGAGCCGTTCGACGGCATGATCATCTTCGCCCGCACCAAGCTCGGTACCGAAGAGCTGGCGACCAAGCTGCAGGCGCGCGGCTTCGCCGCCACCGCCATCAACGGCGACATGGCCCAGGTGCAGCGCGAGCGCACCATCGAGCAGCTGAAGAACGGCAAGATCGACATCCTGGTCGCCACCGACGTCGCCGCGCGCGGCCTGGACGTCGAGCGCATCAGCCACGTCATCAACTACGACGTGCCGTCGGACCCGGAAAGCTACACCCACCGCATCGGCCGTACCGGCCGCGCTGGCCGCAGCGGCGACGCCATCCTGTTCATCACCCCGCGCGAGCGCGGCCTGCTGAAAGCCATCGAACGCGCCACGCGCCAGCCGGTGTCGCCGCTGACGCTGCCGACCGTGAAGGCCGTGAACGACGTGCGCATCGCCAAGTTCAAGGACCAGATCACCGCGACCCTGGAAGCGGGCGGCCTGGAACAGTTCCGTAGTCTGATCGAGGACTACGAGCGCGAGCAGAACGTGCCGGCGGTGGACATCGCCGCCGCGCTGGCCAAACTCGGCCGCGGCGACGTGCCGCTGCTGATCGAACGGCCGGACCGCGATCCGAAACCGTCGACCTGGGAAGACCGCCCGGCGCGCACCGACTTCGTCGAGCGCCTGCCGCGCGCCCCGCGTGACGCGGCTGGCGGCTGGGAAGACCGTCCGGCACGTGCGCCGCGCGAACCAGGCTTCAAGAAGGAACGCGTGATGCGCGATCCGGAGCCGGGCATGGCGACCTACCGCATCGAAGTCGGCCACGCCAACGGCGTCAAGCCGGGCAACATCGTCGGCGCGATTGCCAACGAAGGCAACATCGAGTCGCGCCACATCGGCCGCATCGAGATCTACGACGACTACACCACGCTGGATCTGCCGAGCGATTTGCCGAAGGACCTGGTGGATCACCTGAAGACCGTGTGGGTGGCCGGCCAGCAGCTGAACATCACGCGCGACGGCGAAGAAGCACCTGCGCCGAAGAAGGCGGGCGGGGCGAAGAAATCGTTCGGGGCGGAGCGCCGTGCGGCGGAGAAGCCGACGTTCAAGAAGCCGCGCAAAGCGTAAGTGTTGCGGCGTTGCCGCAATGGCTGCGGCTTCGCCGCAGTGGGGTAGGGTGGACGGGTTCCCCGTCCACGCGTCCAGCCAGCGCTGGCACAAACGATAATTAGTGCCTGGACCGTGAGCCGTAGGGTGGGCACTCTGTGCCCACGCGGTTACGTGTTCGTCCGCGAGTCCGCTGCCGCGATGACTCGCTCCGCGGCGTTCGCCATCATTGTTGCGCTAACGATGTTTTCTTTGATGCTCTGCCATGTGATTGCGGCCCGGATTGGTTCCGAGCCGCGTCTGTGCATCGTTCCGCGTGGGCACGGAGTGCCCACCCTACGTCCTATGCTGGCGTTGCTACCTTTTGCGTAGCGTCTGCGACTTTCACGCCATCTCTTACCAGCAACCACAGCACGCTCGACACCGCCAGACACCCGCCGCAAATCAGGAACAGGACACTCTTGTCCGCCGCGTCCTTCAGCACGTAGCCCACCACCGTGGTCGCCAGCTGCGGCAACACCACCGACAGGTTGAACAGCCCCATGAAGTAACCCATGCGGCGCTTGTCGACCTTTTCGCTCATGATCGCAAACGGCAAGCTGACCACCGCTGCCCAGCCGATCCCCACCACCGCCATCAGCACGTACAGCGAGGCCGGCGAGCGCGCGAACAGCGCGATGCCGAAGTAAGCCACCGCCATGATCCCGATGCACGCCGCCTGCGTACGCACGCGGCCGATGCGCGCGCCGAGCGGCGCCAGCACCAGCGCCGGCAGCAGGAAGCCGACTACGTTCATGATGGCGAACGAAATCGCGATCAGGTGGCCGGACTGCGCCGCCGATTCCGCCACCGTGGCGCCAGGCGCGACCACATGCTGCTGGATGAAGGCGATGATGTACACGAACATCGCCTGCACGCCGAACCAGCTGAAGGCGTGCGCGGTCCACAGTTTCCACAGTTGCGGCCAGTCGGTGCTGGTGGAGCCGGCCGCGATGGCAGCGGACGCGGTAGTCTCGGGCGCCAGTTCGCGCGGCTCCTTGATCAGGAACACCGGCAGCACCGAGAACAGCAGCACGATCACCACGCCCACCGAAATGAGCGCGTAGTTGTCGATGTAGGCGCCGATCAGGTAAGCCGTTACGCCCCAGAAGCCGGAAATGGTCTGCATCCAGGTATAGCCGCGCGTGCGGGCATCGCCTTCCGGCGTGACGTCGGCAATGATCGAGCGGGTCGGGTTGAAGCTGATGTTGATCGACAAATCCAGCGTCAGCGCCACGATCACGGCAATCACCAGCAGGTTGGTCACGCCGAGCAGATCGGCCACCATCTCGATGCGCGGCAGCAGGAACACCGACAGGGCCGCCAGGGTGCCGCCGATCAGGATGAAGGGCCGGCGCCGCCCGCCCCAGAACCAGGTCTTGTCGCTGATGAAGCCGATGATGACTTGCCCCAGGATGCCGGCCAGCGGGCCTGCGGCCCAGACGATGCCGATCTCGTGGATGTCGAGGTGGTACTTGGTGCTCAGCAGCCAGCTGAGCGCGGAAATCTGGATGCACAGGGCAAAGCCCATGGCCGTGGCCGGCAAGCTGGTCAAGGCATAGAATGGATTGCTCAGCCGGCGCTGCATGTCGAGCATGGTGTCTCCTTGCTTTGTTATCTATTGTGTTATTTGACTACAAAATGCCACTGCCGGGCAGCGGACTTGCCGATTCTACTATGTCGCCGCGTGATTGACACTCGGAAAACACCATGTTATTTTGCTACAAATTATCCTGCAACCAGCCCGTCCACCCGGCCTCCCGGACGGGAACGCTCCCCGCCACCAACAACCCGCCGCGCTGACAAAGCGTCATGGGCCCATGGCGCGGCGTTTGCCACATACAGAGAGCCCGGTGTGAATGCCGGGCCGCTTGGGGACATCGATGGACATGCACACCAACGCGCTCAAGAAGCCGCGCCTGTCGTTCTGGCAGCTGTGGAACATGAGCTTCGGCTTCTTCGGCATCCAGTTCGGCTTCGCGCTGCAGAACTCGAATACCAGCCGCATCTTCTCGACCCTGGGCGCGAATCCCGACGACCTGGCGCTGTTCTGGCTTGCGGCCCCCGTCACCGGCCTGCTGGTGCAGCCCGTGATCGGCTACATGAGCGACAACACCTGGCACCCGAAGTGGGGCCGGCGCCGCCCGTTCTTCTTCATCGGCGCCTTCCTGGCGGCGATCGCCCTGTTCCTGATGCCGAATTCCTCGGCGCTGTGGATGGCCGTGGCCGTGCTGTGGATGATGGACGCCGCGATCAACGTGTCGATGGAGCCGTTCCGCGCCTTTGTCGGCGACAAGCTCGACCCGACGCAGCAGACCGCGGGCTATGCGATGCAGACCTTCTTCATCGGCTGCGGCGCCGTGATCGCCTCGCTGCTGCCGGCCATCTTCACCCACTTCGGCGTGTCGAACGTGCCGGTCGACGGCATGATCCCCGACACCGTGCGCTACTCCTTCTATGCCGGCGCGGTGGTCTTCATGGTGGCCGTGAGCTGGACCGTGTTCACCGCCGACGAACTGCCGCCGCCGGACCTGGCCAGCTTCCAGCACGAGCGCAAGCAGGCGCGTCATATCGGCACGGCGCTGACCGAGATCGTCGGCGGCTTCGGCCAGATGCCGAAGACCATGGTGCAGCTGGCCTTTGTGCAGTTCTTCACGTGGATCGCGCTGTTCGCGATGTGGATCTACACCGGCAGCGCGATTGCCGATGCGGTGTGGGGCACGCGCGATGCGCAGTCGGCCGCCTTCCAGGAAGCCGGCAACCAGGTCGGCATCATGTTCGCGGTGTACAGCGGCGTGTCGGCGCTGGCCGCCTTCATCCTGCCGATCTTTGCCCGCGCCACCAGCCGCAAGATGGTGCACTTCGTGTGCCTGGCCATTGGTGGCCTGAGCCTGGCCAGCATTGCGCTGATTGACTCGAAGGAGATGCTGATGCTGCCGATGGTCGGTGTCGGCATTGCCTGGGCGTCGATCCTGACCATGCCGTATGCGATCCTGGCGGGCTCGCTGCCGGCCAAGCGCATGGGTTACTTCATGGGGCTGTTCAATTTCTTCGTCGTGATTCCGCAGATCGTCAGCGGCCTGCTGCTCGGGTATGTGACGCGCGCGTTCTTTGGTGGGCATACGGTGCAGACGCTGGTGCTGGGCGGCGTGTGCATGCTGGTGGCCGCGGTGCTGACGCTGGCGGTGACGGACAAGGCGCCGAACCAGGCTTGATGCTCATGAGGCGCCGCGGTGTGTCCCGTACGGTGGGCAC
>Ga0265780_10004748_pt1 | contig 17401 bp, 18 predicted proteins | sample P1T30metagenome_FD_192432 | JGI IMG/M metagenome (GOLD analysis project Ga0265780, IMG submission 192432) | Plant litter microbial communities from East Loma Ridge, Irvine, California - P1 T30 | ecosystem: Environmental > Terrestrial > Plant litter > Unclassified | place: USA: California...
CTGACATTTACCGCAGGTGGCGAGGTTATCAAGCGTTTTTCCCAAAAAATGGAAAAACCCAACCCTAAAACGTTCCTGGGCACCGGAAAAATTGAAGAAATAAACACCTATATTAAGGAGAACGATGTTAAGACCGTTATTTTTGACGACGAGCTTACACCTGCACAGCAAAAAAACCTAACACGCGAACTGGACTGTAAAGTACTTGACCGCACCAACCTTATCCTGGATATTTTTGCGCAACGCGCCGAAACTTCTTATGCACGCACACAGGTAGAACTGGCACAGTGCATTTACCTCCTGCCGCGCCTTAGCGGTATGTGGACCCACCTTGAGCGCCAGCGTGGTGGTATAGGCATGCGCGGACCCGGTGAAACCGAAATTGAGACCGACCGCCGTATTGTGCGCGACCGTATAGCCCTCCTTAAAGAAAAAATACGCACTATAGACCGCCAGATGGGCGTGCAGCGCGGCAACCGCGGAGCCATGGTGCGCGTGGCCCTTGTGGGTTACACCAACGTGGGCAAGAGCACGCTGATGAATGTTATTAGTAAAAGCGAGGTGTTTGTAGAAAACAAGCTGTTTGCCACGCTCGATACTACCGTGCGCAAAGTGGTAATTAAAAACCTGCCCTTCCTGCTGTCTGATACCGTAGGGTTTATCCGTAAGTTGCCCACGCAGCTGGTAGACTCCTTTAAAAGTACGCTGGATGAAGTGCGCGAGGCCGACCTGCTGTTGCACGTGGTAGACATTTCGCACCCCGAGTTCGAAGACCACATTGCATCGGTAAATAAAATATTGCTGGATATAAAAAGCGCCGATAAGCCCACCATAATGGTGTTTAATAAAATTGACGCTTACAAGCCCCTTACCATTGATGAGGACGATCTTGTTACCGAAAGGACCACACGCCACTTTAGCCTGGAAGAATGGAAGCAAACCTGGATGAGCAACGTGGGCGAAAAAAATGCCCTGTTTATATCGGCCGTTAACAAAGAAAACTTCGAAGAGTTCCGCGAAAGGGTGTATAACGTGGTGCGCGAAATACACGTTACGCGTTTTCCATACAATAAATTCCTGTATCCGGATTATAAAGATAATGATGCAGTAGAAAAAGACCAGGAGCAGGACGAAGAATAGTTTAAGCCGAAGGTCACAGGTCAAAAGTCTTAAAGTTCAGGAACAATGGAAAAAGCCCCTTCAACTCCCTTTTCGGGATACGAAAAATTTGTAGTTTTCATACTGGCCATCACACAGTTTACTGTAATACTCGATTTTATGGTGATGTCACCCATGGGTGATATTCTTGTAAAATCGCTTAACATGAAAACCTCGCAGTTTGGCATTGCCGTTTCGGCCTACGCCTTTAGTGCCGGGTTTTCGGGCATTTTAACCGCAGGCTTTGCCGATAAATTTGACCGTAAAAAGCTTTTGTTGTTTTTTTACATTGGCTTTGTGGGCGGCACAATTATGTGCGGCCTGGTCAACAACTATGCGTGGCTTGTGGCCGCGCGTATTATAACCGGCCTTTTTGGCGGTGTAATAGGCTCTATCTCTATGGCCATAGTAACAGATTTGTTTACCCTCCAGCAGCGTGGCCGCGTTTTAGGCTTTATACAGCTGGGCTTTGGCGCAAGCCAGGTGCTGGGCATACCCGCCGGGCTTTACCTGGCAACCCACCTGGGCTGGCATGCCACCTTTTTAGCCGTGGCTGTGCTGGCTGCGGTTGTGTTAGTGCTGTTAGCCACACTGCTTAAGCCGGTTAATGCCCACCTGGCAGCCAATAAAGACAAATCACCACTGTTGCACCTGTGGCACACCATAAAAAACAAAGACTACCGCATTGCCTTTACATCTACCGCCCTGCTTTCTATAGGCGGATTTATGATGATGCCCTTTGGCAGTGTGTTTGCCCGTAACAACCTTAATGTAAGCGAAGAAAGCCTGCCGTATGTATTTTTGTGCGCCGGTATCATGACGCTTGTTGCAATGCCTTTAATGGGTATTTTAAGCGATAAGATTGATAAGCTAAAGCTGTTTGCCATAGCCTGCATCTGGACGGTGGCCGTTATTTTAATATACACCCACCTGAGTGCTGTGCACTTAAGCATAGTAATATTGCTCAACATACTTATGATGGTGGGCATAACCGGCCGTATGGTGCCCAGCACTACCCTGGTAAGCGGCGTACCTGCCATGCAGGACCGTGGCGCATTTATGAGCCTCAATGCCTCCCTACAGCAAATATCCGGCGGCATAGGTGCGGCAATAGGTGGTATGGTGGTTTTTCAGCCTACCAAAACCAGCCCCTTGCAGCATTATGAAATAGTGGGCTATATTGTAGCGGCAATTACCGTAATAAGCATTGTGCTTATGGCACGCGTAGACCGCCTGGTAAAACGCCGTGCAGCACAGCAGCCGCTTAACGATATCAGGAGCAAAGACATCGCCGTAGTGGAAATGTGATATCGAAATATCAAATAGTGGGTCTGAGTGAAGCTAAAGGCCTTAAACTTTGTTGCGTTAAGCTAAATATAAGCTGAGGCGTCAAAAACGATTTGCTGTTTGAGCGCAGCGAGTTCAAATCGTTTAGCCGAAGTTTGTATTTTGTAGCATAAGAAGTTAGAGCCTTGCCCCGATAGCTATCGGGGTTGGTTCTTTTGTTTCAAGACAAAAGAACATAGAAAAAAAACCGCCCCTTTTCAGGAGCGGTTTCCACTAAACTAAATATAATTAACGGAAATAATTATTAGTAATTAAAGCGCCGCAACAATATCCCTCCACTCCTGTAACTCAGGAATGCCCGGCTTGCGCTTGCCAAAAAACTGCACAATAATCTCGCCCAGCTCGTTAAACACCTCAATAGCCGTAACCTCACCGTCTTCGGTAGGCTTGCGCACTATCCAGGTCTGAGCAATTTTGCTGGTGTCAAGGTGCAGGTTAAAATCAGGGTCCATAACGTTAAACCACTCGTTGTGCCACATAGTCTTGCGCACACGGCCCGTGTGTATCTGTATGTTACCGCGGTTGCCCACAAAGCACATAATAGGTGTTTTAGTTTCGGCAGCGGCCTCAAGCATTTTTACAACAGCTTCCTTTTCTACTTTTTTAGCATGGTGCTCGTTAGGCGCCAGGCGAAGCGCCTGTGTGCGGGTAACGCCAAACCTTTTAAGCATGCCAAAGAACGCGTGCGTATCTTTAAGGCTGCTCCATGCTTCCTGAAACGCCGGTACATCAATTTCGCTCTCAGGCTTTTCTTCTACGTTAAACGGAACCGATACCACACTTTCTTCTGTAGACTGGTTGTCTGACGTGTATTTTTGCACCAGTGCGTCAAACGCCTCAGTATTACTGTCAGCAGTTAAGTATATTTTGTGGATGGCAAGGCCGTCTTTGCCAAAAAACTGAAGGCTTTTACGGTCGCCGTGCTCGCCTTTTTCAGATACGGCAAATGCCTTATCCCAGTGCGATATAAAAATACGCATATCAATATCTTCACCCACAAACAGGCCTGCAAACGGGCTGCTGAAGTCAGGATTTAGGTAAACGCCTTTGCGCTCGTGCACACACTCGTCATTACGCGTTAGGCCCATTACTTTGCCCAGGCTCTCAACCTCGGTAAGTATAGCTGCAAATTCCGGACGAAGGCGAATAACTTCCTCTCCTACCTGTGTGGCAAGAAGTTCGGCCTCGCTTACGCCAAGCTTTTCTGCCGCGTTACGAATACGCAGGTGCGCGTTTTCAGCTTTCAGTGCGTCCCACTGCTGTTTTAGTGAATTGGTGATAGTACTCATATGCTATAAAAATTAAGTTCCAAAAATAATTAAAGGATTGTGGTTTAAAGGGTTGGCACAAATGGTGCACGGAAAATTATATACCCTGCTTATAATTTCGCGCGTAAACACGTTTGCAGGTACATCATGCGCCACAATGCGGCCTTTTTTAAGCAGCATAACTCTGTCGGCAAACTGGCCGGCAAGGTTAAGGTCGTGCAGCACCATAACGGCAGTGTTGCCGCGCTGCGTAAATTTTTTAATGGTATGCAGTATGCGGTGCTGGTGCAGCACGTCAAGGTTGTTAAGGGGCTCGTCTAAAAAAACAAGCTTATTCTCTACCTCATTGTCCAGCTGTGCCAGCACACGTGCCAGGTGCACACGTTGTTTTTCGCCGCCGCTCAGGCTGTTATAGTCGCGGGAGGCAAGGGCGGCAACATCAGTCTCTTCCATGGCAGTGAAAGCGGCATCAATGTCGGCCTTTTGTGGTACAGATGAAAAGTATGGGTAGCGGCCCATGAGCACCACCTCCTGAACAGATAGTGGTATATCGGCGCTGTTGCTTTGCGAAAATTTAGCCTTGCTGTGGGCAAGGTCTCTATTACTCCACTCTTTAAAGGTTTTCTTTTTAAAGTAAATGGTGTCTTTATCTGCGGCAGCCATTTCGTTAGCCAGCACGCTAAGCAACGTAGACTTACCTGCACCGTTAGGCCCCACAATAACAAGCAGCTCACCCGGGTTTACCGATACATCAATATCTTCGAGTATCGAAAACTTGCGGTGCGCATAAGATATGTTTTGTGCTTCTAACATGCTTCTGTCTACATTTGGTTCCTGTTCTTAATCAGGATAATCATAAAAATAGGTGCGCCCATAAATGCTGTAAGCACCCCAATGGGTATTTCGCTGGGCGGGGCAATGGTGCGGCTAATGGTATCGGCGGTAAGCAGCAAAACGCTGCCCCACACCGCCGCCAGCGGCAAAATAAAATGGTAATTGCTCTTAAAAATAAGACGCAATATATAAGGCACTATAAGCCCTAAAAAAGTTATGGTACCGGCAAATGCCACGGTTGTACCAACCATAAGCGCGGTTAAAATAACAATTTGTTTCTTTATCCTTTCAACGGGTATGCCCAGGTGCTGTGCATCGTGCTCGCCCAGCATCATGGCATTAAGGGCTTTACCTTTGTTAATCAGCATGCTGTAGGCCACGGCAATAACTACCGCCAGTATGGCACATTTGGTCCAGGTGGCGCCGGCAAGGCTGCCCAGGTTCCAAAAGGTTAGGTCGCGCAGCTCTTCATCTTTTGCAAAATAAATCAGCAGCCCCATTACGGCAAACCCAATGGCGGTAATGGCAACGCCGCTAAGCAGCATCATAACCACATTAGTGCGTCCGTTTCGGGTTGATATGCGGTATACCATAACCATGGTAATAAGCGCGCCGGCAAAAGCCATTATACTCAGCAGCGAATAATGTAATGCCTCGGGTATGTAAGGCTTAATGTAGCTGCCCAAAACAATGGTGATGGCTGCAAAAAGCGATGCCCCTGCGGTAATGCCGAGCAAATCGGGCGAGGCAAGCGGGTTGCGGAACATACCCTGCAAGCAGGTGCCCGACACGGATAGCGCACTGCCAATAAGGATGGCCATAACAATGCGCGGCAGGCGCAAATCCATCAAAACAAAGCGTTCAGATGCATCTATACTGCCATCATTATTAATTAACCCGCTAAATATTTCTAAGAACGAATGCTTTTCAAATACAAATACACCGCTGTACATAGACCATGCTACCAGCACGGCAAGAAGCAAAAAACTGAACAGCAGGTATAAAGAAAGCCTATTTTGCATTGGCAGATAAAAGGCCGTTAAGCGTTACTGCAGCCTTGCCCACACGTGGGCCAAAGCCATGCACCAGGCCACCGTCTATACCCACAATTTTTTTGTTTTTGCCTGCATTGGTTTTATCAATACCGGGTATTTTAAGAGCGCCGGCAACACCGCCCACGCTTTCAAGGCCGGTTTCATAAAACACAATCACATCCGGGTTACCGGCTATAAGAGCCTCCGGCGTAAGTGGCTTTCCTTCAGGAAAATCGGCTGCGTTTACACCTCCGGCAAGTTTTATAACGGCATCTTCGGCAGTACCGGTGCCCAGCACAAGCATCATGTTGGCGCCACGGGCATATACAAACAGCACTTTAGGTGCTTTTGCAATAGGTGCAACATTTTTAAGATCGGCATCAATATTGTCCTGAAGCGCTTTAAAATCAGTATGGTTAAGAGCACCGGCCACATCAGCAATTAGTTTTTTAGCGCCCTCAACAGTAAATTCCTGTGTAAAAATCGCTACTTTAATACCGCCGGCTTTTAGTTTTTCAGCAAGTTCCGGAGATATATCTTTTGCTGTCCCTAAAACAACGGTAGGCTTAAGTGCTACAATACTTTCTATGGTAACACCTTTGTTATGACCCAGGTCTTTAGCGGTTTTCTTTACACTTTCCGGGTAGGTAGAGGTAACATCTACACCCACAATATCTTTTTCATGCCCAAGGGCAGCAACTATCTCTGTTATGGCGCTGTTAAGCGATACAATTTTTTGTGTTTCGGCTTTAGACAGCGTGTCTTTACCCTCTGTAGCCGCATCCGCAGCACCTTCTTTTTTGCATGAAACTGTTGCCAGCAACACAAAGGTAAGGGCCAGTATTGTGCTTATTTTTTTCATTGGTTTATGATTATTTTTATTTAATCTAATTATGGCGCAAATGTATTGTTTTTATTTAGAATGAAAAAAAATAAGGAATTAAAAAAGGCATATTTTGACACGTATTGTAAAGGAGCAGTAAAGTTTTGCAATGGCTTTTTATTGTTACTAAATCTAAAGGCGTGCAGAAATTCCAGTTTATCCTGCGCTATTTAACGCCTTTATGCCACATAACTCTTAAATCCACCCCAAAAAACCCGTTTTAAAAAAACATCCCGTAACTTTGTACAAAATTTGTTATTATCATGACTAACACTGATTACAATACAACTACAAAACCGTTAGACATACAGGCCATAAGGAGCCACTTCCCCATACTCAGTCAAACCGTTAACGGAAAGCCCCTGGTATATTTTGATAACGCCGCCACATCGCAAAAGCCACAAGTGGTTATAGATGCCATTTCTAAATACTACAGCAACATCAACGCTAATATTCACCGTGGGGTGCATACCCTGAGCCAGCTGGCTACCGATGCCTACGAGCAAAGCCGCCACATCATTCAGCGCCACATGAACGCCAAACACGCGCATGAGGTACTGTTTACCAGCGGCACCACGCACGGCATTAACCTGGTGGCAAGCGGGTTTACACAGTTTGTAAAAGCGGGCGATGCCGTAATGGTTTCAGCGTTAGAGCATCACAGCAACATAGTGCCCTGGCAGATGCTGTGCGAACGCACGGGTGCCGACCTCCTGGTCATCCCGATGAATGATAAGGGCGAGCTGATTATGGAGGAGTTTGAAAAGCTGCTTAGCGAAAGGGTTAAAATTGTTTCGGTTAACCACATATCAAACGCGCTGGGCACCATTAACCCCATTAAATTTATTATTGATAAGGCACATGCCGTGGGCGCTGCCGTGTTTATAGACGGCGCACAGGCTGCACCGCACCTTAAGTTTGACGTGCAGGAGCTCGATATTGATTTTTATGCCTTTAGCGGACATAAAACCTGCGGGCCAACGGGCACCGGTATATTATATGGCAAGGAAGCCTGGCTTAACAAGCTGCCCCCTTATCAGGGTGGTGGTGAAATGATTAAGGAGGTTACCTTCGAAAAAACCACCTATGCCGACCTGCCCCATAAGTTTGAAGCCGGTACGCCACATATAGAAGGCGGCATTGTGCTGGGAACAGCCATAGAATACCTCAACGGTATTGGCTTTGATGCCATACAGGCCTACGAGCACGAGCTGCTGGTATATGGCAACCAGAAATTATCTGAGATTGACGGCCTGCAACTGGTAGGCACTGCAGCACAAAAAACATCGGTTATATCATTTAACCTCAGCGGTATCCACCCGTATGATGTGGGCACGCTTGTAGACAAGATGGGCATTGCCGTGCGCACCGGCCACCACTGCGCACAACCCATAATGAACTCGTTTTGCATACCGGGCACCATAAGGGCGTCGTTTGCCTTTTATAACACAAAAGAAGAGATAGACGCACTGGCCGCCGCCGTTAAAAAGGCCCAGATGATGCTGGGCTGATAATTGGCAGATTTTTTGCTACTTTTACACTATAACTAATATGCTACACGATGCTATTTTCGGCAGAGTGGCCCTCCCCTCTCCTTTGGAGAGGGGCCGGGGGTGAGGCCAATCAAAACTATGAAAAAACTACTTACATTACTGGTACTTACACTTATTACGGCAACGGGCTGCAAATCGCAGGCTACATCGGCAGATGCCAAAAAACTGGCGCAAAGTAGTGTTAAATATGAGTACCGCGCTTATACCCGTGGCACCGTAATAAATATTGCAATAAGCGATTGGGGCATTGGCGCCAGCAAAGGCAGTCCAAACGATTTGTTACCCGAAACATTTAAAGCCATTGCCGAGAAAGACAAGAATGTCCTTTTAGAAGAAACCGCCAAAGTAAACCTTGCGGGCCTTGAAACCCTTGAGGCACCCACAAAAAAACACCAGTTTGACGGTGCGCTTGCAGCGAGCCTTAAAATTACTGTTGATGGCAAGGAATACCAAACCGTAACTTTTGACCACGGCAACCCGCCAACGGAAATTAAAGCGCTGGTAGAGAAAATTATAGCATTATCAGGATTAGAAAAAGAATAAATGAACATTAAGGAAATACAGAACGAGATTATAGACGAGTTCTCAATGTTTGACGACTGGGAGGAACGCTACCAGTATGTTATAGACCTCGGTAAAACGCTTCCGCTGATAGAGTTGCAATACAAAACCGAGGATAACATCATTAAAGGATGCCAGAGTAAGGTATGGCTGCACGCCGAAACCAAAGACGGCAACGTGGTGTTTACCGCCGATAGCGACGCCATTCTTACCAAAGGGCTTATTGCCATCATGATACGCGTGTTCAGCAACCAAAGCCCACAGGCAATATTAGATGCCGATACCGCTTTTGTAGACGACATTGGCCTTAAAGAGCATCTGTCGCCCACCCGCGCCAATGGCCTGGTAAGCATGATCAAACAAATTAAAATGTATGCACTGGCCTTTAGCGCCAAAAACCAATAAATTATGGAACACGAAATTGACACCGCACAACTGGGCGAAGAGATTGTAAAGACGCTTAAAAGCATTTATGACCCCGAAATTCCGGTTGATATATACGAATTAGGATTAGTGTATGACGTTATGGTAAATACCGACCATGAGGTTAAAATACTAATGACCCTTACAAGCCCTAACTGTCCGGTAGCTGAGAGTTTACCGCAGGAAGTACAGGATAAGGTTAAAAAAATTGAGGGCGTAAAGGATGCCGAGGTAGAAATTACCTTTGACCCACCCTGGAGCCGCGACCTTATGAGCGAAGAAGCCAAGCTTGAGCTTGGAATGCTTTAACTGAGTATTCAGTTAGCAGTTACAGTAGGCAGGAGCTTTCACTCAAAATATAACAGCCGCATTATTAATTAATGCGGCTGTTTTTTTTAATATTAAGCAGGAATGTCGGCCCTGCCATAAAATCTATTTTCTGTAATCGCTAAACCAGTGAAACTGCTTTTCAGCGAGCTTAAATTTGTGGTTGCTTTTTTGCAGTTTAAAATACAGCGAGTCTGATGCCACCCGCGTACGGAATTCAATTTCGTCAGGCGCCGTTAGCCTGTAGTGCAAAGTAAAGAGGTACAGGCTGTCTTTGCCTTTGTAGCGGTAGCACAGCATATTTTTGTTTATGGTATCGGCCTTATACAAAAAAACACCCCGCCCGCCTGCTTTAGCAAACATGCTATCGGCAGTATTAACAGCTGCAACATTGCCCTTTTCTTCAAAAATAAAATCCTTCCATACCAGGCTGTCATGAGCCAGTACGGGCAGGGTATCGCCGTTCTTTGCAAATACCATTACATTATACAAACCGGGCGGTATGGGTTTAATAGCAGTATCGGCAATATTCATCTTAAAAAGACGGTCGGCAAACGTAATAAACACTACCACTATAAAAGCACCCTTTAATACAAGCCTTGTCCGTTTAAACCCTTTTGCCTTTGGAATAAAATAGGCCTGATTAGGCAACATGGGCCTGTTGAGCACAAAAAACCCAACAAGGCGTTTAAAATCTTTCAGCAAAAGATACATGCATATAAGCACCAGGTGGGTAGAGAACATTTTTACCCATACATCATAAAAAAAATTGATAACCATTACATTAATATACACGCCTAAAGCTATAAAGAGCCCCAGGGTAACCGTGCGGCGGTACATAAGCAGGGCACCTATAGCCACCTCAACCATACCTAAAAAAAACTGGTAGCCGGTACTGTAACCTATTTGTTGCCATGAAAGCCCCATAGGGGTTAAATCGCCCAGCGGTGTGGCAAGGTCAGCTATATTGGGCACCGGCATCTGCAGGGCAAAAAGCTTGTATGTGCCATACAAAAAAGATATAAATGCCAGGTAGTAGCGCAGTGATGTTGTAAAGTAGTAGTTAGCAACGTTGTATGATTTTTGCCTGCGCCCTATATAGCTCCATGCTATGGTAATAAGCACCGCAAGGCAAAAAAAGAGTACAATCTGGGTAAGCCTGTAAGGCGAGTCATTCATGGTGGCAGGGGCTTTAAACCTCCCCGGAAAATGCATAACGCAGGTGTTAAATACATTTGCCGCACCCCCCATAATATAATGGTGGAGTTTGTCAAAAATGGCCAGGCCCGGCTTTTTAGCAAAAAAAGGCCACGATAGCACATATAGCGTAAAGTAACAAAACACAAACCTAAAGGCTACTCGCTGCCAAAAAGGCCATGGCGTTCCATGATCCTGCTCCCGTATCATGTAATACAAATATTTATACACCAAATATATAGATAATTATCTGTTCCGTTCTGTTATACGGTTAAACTGTTTTTCGCCATTCTAAACTACTTTTTGCTTCGCGTAGGTTTAACGGAAAGCGTCTGGATATTACAATAAAAGAGTCCCGTTCAATTAGCGGTTTGCAACTGTATGCCGGTACATTACCCTAAAACGCAACTGATGCATATTCTAAAAACCCGTACCTTTGCAGTACATTTTAGCGACAGGAATTATGGAAGAAGAAATGGAAATTATAAACCGCGTGGCAAACAGTGCCCTGCAGGTTTTTGACCTTGAAGATTATTACCCCGAAGGCGAACGTGTGGGCCTTGATATATCAGGATGGTTGCTGGAAGGCCTTGTACTGCGTGAAAAAGACTTTCGCGAAAGCCTTAAAAACCACAACTGGCAGCAATATACAGGCAATTTTGTAGCCGTACATTGCAGTACAGATGCCATTGTGCCCGCCTGGGCTTACATGCTGGTTACCGTGTACCTTCAGCCTTTTGCAAAAAAGGTAATACAGGGCACCCCCGAGCAGCTTAACATACTTATTTACCAGGAAATACTGGACGGCTTAAATTACGCCGAATATGAAGGCAAGCCGGTTATTATAAAAGGCTGCAGTCATAAGCCGGTACCACAGGAAGCTTATGTTATGGCGTCGCAAAAACTCCTGCCGGTGGCTAAAAGCATCATGTTTGGAGAAGCCTGTTCGTCAGTGCCGTTATATAAAAGGAAGTAGGTTTTAACGGAAAGTATGCTTTTGTTTTATGCCTGTTTGGTTATATTTGTAATAAACAGCACGGTTATGAAACAGTTATTTACATTTTTAGCATTTGCCTGGGTACTTGCAGCCTCGGCACAAGACAGCATTCAGGCCGTACAGGCCGATAACGATACCATAAGCCCTTGGACAAAAAAAGGAAACGCCTCGTTGCTTTTTAACCAGAGCACGTTTGACAACTGGGTGGCCGGTGGCGAAAACAACATATCGGGCAACCTGGGCTTTAATTATGATTTTAATTATAAAAAAGGCATCTGGAGCTGGGATAACAAGATTATTGCCTCTTACGGTATTGTAAAAACCCGAACCAGCGCTTTTGCTAAAAAAACCGACGACCGTTTTGAGTTCAATTCGGTAGTGGGCAAACAAATAAGCAAGTACTGGTACCACTCAGGGTTTGTAAATTTTAAAACGCAGTTTACCAAGGGTTACCTGTATGACAAAGATGAGAACGGTGCCGAAATTCGCAATGAATATACCAACTTCCTATCCCCGGGCTACCTTTTGGCCGGTGTGGGTATGCTGTATAAAAAGAACGACAACCTTAAGGTAAACCTGTCGCCGGTTACCGGCAAATTTACGTTTGTAGACAAGAATTTTACCCTGCCGGAAGAGGCATATTTCGGCGTTAAAGAAGGTAAAAGCGTACGCACCGAACTTGGTTTTAACGCTTCGGCCTATTACAAACTTGATGTTATTGCCAATGTTACTTTCGAAAACATCCTGAATCTGTACAGCAACTACCTGGAAGACCCTCAAAATGTTGACGTTGACTACCAGCTTAACATTGTACTTAAGGTAAACCGCTACCTTACCACAAACCTTATGTTCCAGACTATTTATGATGATAACGCCTACCGCGGCCTGCAGGTAAGGCAGGTGTTTGGCGTAGCGGCTAACTACGGGTTTTAATTATGGAACCTAAACGCCTCATTAAATACATTGCGGCACTGCTGGTCAGCTTGCTGTTGATACACATTGCGTGTATAATGCTATTGGATAACGGCTTACACGGCGGCGTTGCCGAAAGTATGTATACTATTTTATACTGGCTGGCATTTATAGTACCATTTACAATTTTAGCACTAACGGGCCTGCTGGTATTTACCGCTTTGAAGAAGAGATTTTGTATGCGTATCGATTAATTAGTATAGCGGTTAATCCTCAAGTGTACCCGTAGCAAAAAAGTTGTTAACTGTATAGCAAACCATTAAAATCAGGAAAACTGTGAGCACTTTTACGCCTTGTTTTTATTTGCATCTGAGATTTTAAAATCAGTAATATTCCTGCGCATCATTTCAGTAAATACACAAAAAAGCATTACCTATATTTCGTAACTTGCCTGTACATATTTACAACCCGATGAACGAAATTGAACGCAAATTCCTCGTTAAAAACGACACCTATAAAACACAGGCCTTCAGCCAAAAGCGCATTACCCAGGGGTATTTGAGCGCTGTGCCCGAACGCACCGTACGTGTACGTACAAAAGGCTCTCAGGGCTTTTTAACCATAAAGGGCAAGGGGAACGAAAGCGGTACTACGCGTATGGAATGGGAAAAAGAAATTTCTATTGCAGATGCAGCCCAGTTGCTGGCCATTTGCGAACCCGGCGCTATTGATAAAATTCGCTACGAGGTGCGGGTGAGCGGACACGTATTTGAGGTAGACGAGTTTTTCGGTGAGAATGCCGGATTAGTTATTGCCGAAGTGGAACTGGCCGATGAAAACGAAGCCTTTGAAAAGCCCGACTGGCTGGGCGAAGAAGTTACCGGCACCGAAAAATACTATAACGCTTACCTGAGCCGCAACCCCTACACCACATGGCAGTAACCGACCCGACATTTGACCTCATCATCATTGGTGGCGGCCCCATAGGCATGGCCTGCGCCATAGAGGCCAAGCGCAACGGCCTGAGTTACCTCATCCTCGAAAAAGGTGCCCTGGTTAACAGCCTTTTCAACTACCCGCTGTACATGACATTTTTTAGCACCGCCGAAAAACTGGAGATTGGCAATGTGCCCTTTAGCTGCATTGCACCTAAGCCCGGCCGCCAGGAAGCATTAGAGTATTACCGCAACATTCAAAAGCATTTTAACCTCAATATAAACCTGTTTGAGCGCGTTATTTCGGTCAATAAGCAACAATCAGGACTAATAGTAGTACACTCAGATAAAGGCTGGTACAACGCCCATAATGTGGTTATCGCCACCGGCTTTTATGATATTCCCGTTAATATGGACGTACCCGGCGAAAGCCTGCCGCATGTACGCCATTATTATAAAGAGGCGCATGAGTATGCTTTTAGAAAAATAGTGGTGGTGGGCGCTAATAACAGCAGCGTAGATGCCGCACTGGAGTGCTGGCACAAGGGCGCCGACGTAACAATGATCATCCGCAAAGGAGAGATACACGACCGCGTTAAGTACTGGATAAAGCCCGATATTGAAAACCGCATTGCCGAAGGTAGCATCAAGGCGTATTTTTATTCTGAGATTACCGAGATAAGAGAAAAAGACCTGGATATTTTTACCCCGGATGGCTATGTAACCCTTGAGGCAGATTTTGTACTGGCCCTTACCGGTTACCGCCCCGATATCGAATTTTTAAAGGCCAGTGGTGTTGCAGTAAGCGATACCCTTTCCTGCACCCCGCACTACAACCCCGAAACCATGGAAACTAATGTGCCGGGCCTTTACCTTGCCGGCGTAGTGTGCGGCGGCATGGAAACCCATAAATGGTTTATAGAAAACAGCCGCGTGCATGCCGGTATGATAGTTAATGATATTTTGGAAAGGATGGAACGCGGATGACACGGATTTACAGGATTTACACGGATTTTTGCAATCTCAAATCCGCGAAAATCCGTGTTTGCGAAGCATCCGCGTCATCCGCGTTCCATTAAAATCAAACCCCCTCGAAAAACCGAAGCGTTTCCTCCAGCAGCGCATCACGGCTCTCAATATGCGCCATATGCCCGTACGGGTAAGTAACCAGTTTTACTGGTGTACCTTCCGCCTGCGGGGCATGCTCGTCATACGGCAGGCTCTGGTCCTGTTTGCCCAGTACAAGCAATATCGGCAAGCCCGATGTATGCAGCAGACTCTCGCGGCTTTTACGCACTTTCATGCCCTCTAAAGCCGCTACAATACCCTGCAGTGGCGTTTGCAGCGCCTGGTCGCGCAGGTCTTCTATCTCTTCGCTATACATTTCGCGGTTGCCTTCGCTAAACAGGTTGGCAATGCTCATGCGCACAAAGGCGGTGGCATTTTGCTTAACGGCGGCAATGGCACGGTCGCGGTTGGCCTTGCGCTCATCGCTGTCGGGCAGGGCGCTGCTGTTTTGCAGAACCAGTGCCTGCACCATTTCAGGATATAATTCGGCAAAAGCCAGCGCCACGTAGCCGCCCATGCTGTGCCCCATAACGATGGCTTTTTTAGTCCCGGTTTCGGCCAGTACGGCCTGTACGGCATCGGCCTGGTCTTCCATGGTATGCACATAACCCAGACACGGCGTCTGTCCATGGCCCAGCAGGTCCAGGGTTATTACGCGGTAGGTTTTACTGTACTCCTGCACAAAGTAATCCCACATGGTCTGGTTTTCTAAAAAGCCGTGAAGCAGTAGTATGGTGGTATCTCCGGAGCCGTATGTGGCATAGTGGAGGTCGATGTTTTTGTATTTCAAGTTATAAGGTTTGAAAGTTGAAGTTTATAAAGTTGCTCACTCATACGTCCGTTGTTCACGCACTGTCATTCCGACCGTAGCGCAGCGTAATGGAGGAATCTCAAAACAAAAGTAGTACTTACACTCAAAAACAGCAATGCAATGTTTTGTTAAATAGCTATATTTGAAACTCAACAGGATAAATATGAACAGACTGGTCATTGTAGGTAATGGTTTTGATTTGGCACACGGACTGCCCACGGGGTATTGCGATTTTATTGATTGGTATTGGGGGAAGGTTTTTAGCAACTCGAAGTTGCACCTTTATACATTAGATTACGAAGATGAATTAATAACTTTTAAAGCTTTTTTTTCAAACTCTTATAGTGATAAAGCGTTTAGAGCATTCTTGGAAATAAATACATTTATTGGATTCGATAATTTTAAAAATGAGTTAAGGAAATTCGCCTATCACGGCTTTAATTAATAATCTAAACATTAATAATGATTTCTTTGCTGTAATAAATGAACACAGGCAAAAAAACTGGGTGGATATAGAAAATGAATATTATAAACTATTAAAAGATTGCCTAAATGAACGCAACGACAATTCAATGGTCATTAAATTGAATGAAGAATTTGAGCAGATAAAGGAACTATTTGAAAAGTATCTTACGGAACAAATAGCAGAGAAATATGATTTTGAAGAGCTAAATGAAAATGCAGAGGGCATTTTAAATCATCTAAGTATTAAGCCAAAAGATTTATCCTCATTTGAAGGAATTCAGTATTTAAAAGAATTTCCAAATATTGATTATCATGATTTAAAAGAGTATAATAATTATATGCAAAAAGCAGGTAAAAATCTATATAAAGATGTTAAAATTGGAAAAACTACTCCTAAGAAAACTCTCTTTTTAAATTTTAATTATACCCCCACAGTCAAAGCTTATCTTACTCAAATTGAAGAAATGTTAGGACTAAACGGAGAATTTAAACAAATCCAAATTCATGGAAGACTTAATGATAACTCCAACAAAATCAACTTCGGTTTTGGCGATGAAATGGACGACCATTACAAACAGATTGAAGGTAAAGATGATAACGAGTATCTAAAAAACATAAAGTCTTTCCAGTACCTTCAAAATTCTAACTACAAAGACTTGCTTGATTTTATAGATAGTGAAAAATTCCAAGTCTATATTATGGGGCATTCCTGTGGGTTATCTGACCGGATATTACTAAACACTATTTTTGAACATGAACATTGCAGGTCTATAAAAGTTTTCTATCATGAAAAAGACGGTAAAGATAATTACACTGATATAGTCCAAAATATATCGCGCCATTTCAATAAAAAGAAAATGATGCGCGATAAGCTGGTCAATAAGAGTTTATGCCAGCCGTTGCCACAGAACATCAGGTTTGCTTTAAAAAAATAAACAGCCCGTATTGCTACAGGCTGTTTATTTTATGAGTAAGCCAACTTTATAACATTCAACATTTAAACATTACAAATTTAAGAATTCATCAAACTCTCGATTTCTTCCGCCTCAATAGGTATGTTGCCCATGAGGTTAAACGGTTCGCCGCTGGCCTGCACCACCACGTTGTCTTCCAGGCGAATGCCAAAACCTTCTGCCGGAATGTAAATGCCGGGCTCTACCGTAAACACCATATTCGCCTGCATAGGCTCGTGCAGCAGCCCGTAATCATGCGTGTCCAGGCCCAGGTGGTGGCTGGTGCCGTGCATAAAATATTTTTTATAGGCGGGCCATGCAGGGTCTTCGTTCTGCACATCGGCCTTGTCTAAAAGGCCAAGGCCCAAAAGTTCGCTGGTCATTAATTTGCCTACCTCAACGTGATATTGTTTCCATAGCGTACCGGGCGTAAGCAATTTTGTAGCCTCTTTCTTTACGTTAAGCACCGCGTTATACACCGCCTTTTGCCTGTCAGTAAAGCGCCCATTAACCGGAATGGTACGGCTAAGGTCAGAGCTGTAATTGGCATACTCAGCAGCCACGTCTAAAAGTATCAGGTCGCCATCCTTGCACTGCTGGTTGTTCTCAATATAATGCAGCACATTGGCATTGTTGCCGCTGGCAATTATGGGTGTATAGGCAAACCCCTTGCTG
>Ga0265780_10004749_pt1 | contig 17400 bp, 22 predicted proteins | sample P1T30metagenome_FD_192432 | JGI IMG/M metagenome (GOLD analysis project Ga0265780, IMG submission 192432) | Plant litter microbial communities from East Loma Ridge, Irvine, California - P1 T30 | ecosystem: Environmental > Terrestrial > Plant litter > Unclassified | place: USA: California...
CTCGCCGGCAGCAATGTAACCAGCTTCGCCACGCAAATTGCCAGCGTCATCTGGGGCACCAGCGACTACACGGTGGCGCAAGCGTACGGCACGATGGATGCGGCTGCCATGCGCATCGCGTACGGGGGCAATTTCAACCAGGGCGCCAGCGTCGCCGTCCCCACCGGCGGCAGCGCCGTTCCGTACACCGATATCAATGGCAAGCTGCGCACGACCGAGATTACCGTGTCGGGCATGGGGCACGCCTGGCCGGCCAGCAGCGGCGGCCAGAACACGAATTTTGTCGATGCGACCCACGTCAACTACCCGTCGTACCTGATGAATTTTTGGTCTGCCAACAACCTGCGCGTCAGCCAGGTGGCGGCGCCATTGATGACGTCGTGCGGGGCCACAGTGTCCGGCGCGACCGTGACCGTGAGCGGCGCGGGCACCGATAGCGCTGGCGCAATTTCCAGCTACAAAGTCACCCTGACCGGTCCGACGCCGGTCAGCGACGCCGCCGCCGGCAGCGGCGCCAGCTTCAGCAAGCAGTACTTCTCGTTGGCAAACGGAACTTATGGCGGGACAGTCACGGCGACCGACAGCGGCACGGGCCTGACGTCCGCGGCCTGCACGATTGCTTCGTTCAATGTGGGGCCGGCGCCGGCCATCCAAGCCCCCGGCGGTTTGACGGCGGGCGCCACGACCGCCACGACGGTACCCCTGGCATGGTCGTCGGTGAGCGGCGCGACGGGCTACAACGTGTACCGGAACGGCGCAAGGATCACGGCCTCGCCGGTCACGGCGACGGCGTACACGGCGGGTGGGCTGACGGCTGGCACCAGCTACAGTTTTACGGTGACGGCAACGACCAGCAGTGCGGAAAGCGCGCAATCATCGGCCGTGGTGGCGACCACCAAGCCGGCTTTTACTTGTACCGCGACCACATCGAGCAACTACGCGCACGTTCAGGCGGGACGGGCGCATGACAGCGGCGGTTATGCACTGGCGAACGGGTCGAACCAGACTATGGGACTGGACAATACGTTTTATACGGCGACGCTGGCGCAGACGGCGGCGGGGTATTTTGTGATCGGGGGATGCCCGTAGCCGCAGCGCCGCTGATGGATCAGTCGGTTCGACAGATCGCCAGTAGCGCAAGTGAACTTACGTCGTCTCTTCCGGCGGCGCCTGCGTCGCCCGTACGAACGCCGGCGCCAGCATCAGGCCCAGCTCGAACAACAGGCACATCGGGATCGCCAGCGCCAGCATGCTGAAGCCGTCCGGCGGCGTGATGATGGCGGCAATGACGAACGCGCCGACGATGATGTACGAACGGATCGCGCGCAGCTTGTCGACGCTGACCAGGCCCATGCGCACGAGAATGACCACGACCACCGGCACCTCGAACGTGGCGCCAAACGCCAGGCACATCGACATCACGAAATCGAGATAGTTCTCGATATCCGGCATGACGGTGATCGATGCCGGTGCGAACGACGAAATAAAGTGGAAAACGTTGCGGAACACGAAGAAATAACAGAAGGCCACGCCGGCCATGAACAGCAGCGACGAGGACAGCACCAGCGGCAGCACGAGGCGCTTTTCATGGGCGTAGAGTCCGGGCGCGATGAACGCCCACATCTGGTAGAACACCCACGGCAACGCAATGATCAGCGACAGCACCAGCGTCACTTTCATCGGCACCATGAACGGTGCGGCGACGCCCGTGGCGATCATCATGGCGCCGGGTGGCAGCGACGCGAGCATGGGCGCGGCCAGGAAATTGTAGATCGTTGCAGGGCCGGGCCAGGCAAACAGGCCGGCACAGATGATGGCGACGCCGATGGCGGCGCGCACCAGGCGGTCGCGCAGTTCAACCAGATGGGAAATGAATGTTTCTTCGGCCGGAGCGTGGTCGGTCATCTACTGCTGACTAGAAAAAGGAGGTGTTGGATTTGACGCCAGGGCGGAAACGGCGCACGCGGGCGGCGCCGGAAATGACATGGGTCTTGCCCCCATGGCGCTGCTTGTACCAGGCCGGAATAGCCGAGGTACGCACCAGCTTGTTGCGGCGGAAGTCTTTGGCCTTGCGCTCGAGATCGCTGACTGTGGCGGGCGATGGCGTGCCTGGCACCGGTGTATCGTGGCGCATGGCATGTTCGACCTCGTCGATGTTGCCGGAAATGGTGTTTTCCACTTCGGTACGAATCGACTGGGCCGTATTCTTGACTTCCTGGTGCAGGTTGCGCAGTTCGTCAAGCTCGATTTCCCGGCTGACTTCGGACTTGACTTCGTGCAGGTAGCGCTGGGCGCGACCGTACAGCGTGCCTGCCATGCGCGCAACGCGCGGCAATTTCTCGGGACCGATGACAATCAGCGCCACCACGCCAATGATGGCGAGTTTCGATAAACCCAGGTCGATCATGGCGTGGCGCTGTCCTTAATGGCGGGATTTTTCGCGCGTTTCCACGTCGATCGTGGTCTTGTCGGCCACTTGCGAAGGCGGCACCGGCGGAACGGACGTCGATGGCGTTACCGTCGTCGTCGTGGTGTCGTCGCCGTCCTTGATGCCATCCTTGAAACCTTTGACGGCCTTGCCGATATCCGAACCCATATTGCTCAATTTCTTGGTACCGAAAATGAGGATCACTACCACCAGCAGGATCAGCCAGTGCACACCGCTCATTGAACCCATAATCTTCTCCTTGCAGGGCGCTTTGCCCAAATTCGTGGAAACACCAGCCGCCAGTATAAGCGATGCCGCATCATCGTGGCTTTTGGCGTGTATTTGCTTGCTTTAGTGCTGACTTCGGGTGAACGGCCTCAACCGTGCATCCCCCGCCAGGGCTTCGGCCCGCCGTAGACGTGCAGGTGCACGTGGTACACCTCCTGCCCGCCGTCGGGACCGCTGTTGATCAGCGTTTTGAAACCGCCATGCGGCACGCCGGCCTCATCGATGGTGACGGCACAGCCGTGCTCGGCCGCCAGTTTCGGCGCCAGCGCCAGCAGCTTGCCCAGCACCTCTCCGTGCGACTCGGTCGCATGCGACAGCGTATCGATATGCTGCTTCGGGATCAGCAGCAGGTGCACCGGCGCGGCCGGATGGATGTCCTTGAACGCCAGCACATCGTCGTCTTCATAAACGATGCTTGCTGGAATCTGCTTGGCGACGATCTTGCAGAAGATGCAGTCTTGCATGGAATTCTCCTAGGATGACGTACGGGCAGCTTTTTCGTCCAGGCCGGACAGGCCTTCGCGGCGCGCCAGCTCGTCCAGCACTTGCTGCGGCGTCAGGTTGAACTGGGCCAACAGCACCAGCGAGTGAAACCACAGGTCGGCGCACTCATACAGTACCTGATTGCTGTCGCCGTCGACGCGCGCGTCCTTGGCGGCCATGACGGTTTCCGTGGCTTCCTCGCCGATTTTTTTCAGGATCGCGTCGTCGCCTTTCGCAAACAGGCGCGCCACATAGGATTTGTCGGGGTCGCCGCCGTTTTCCAGCTTGCGCGATGCAATCACGTCGAACACGCGGTTCAGGATCTCGTTGGATGCGTCGCTCATGCCGGCTTCTTCGTATTCGTATAAATCGTTTCTGGATCCTGCAGCACCGGATCGACAGCCTGCCATTCGGCGCCGTCGAACTGCTGGTAGAAGCAGGAGTGGCGCCCGGTGTGGCAGGCGATGCCGCCGACCTGCTCGATCTTGAGCAGCACCACGTCTTCGTCGCAGTCGAGGCGGATTTCGCGCACTTTCTGGATGTGCCCGGACTCTTCCCCCTTGTGCCACAGTTTTTTGCGCGAGCGCGACCAGTACACCGCTTCGCCGGTTTCCACCGTGCGCGCCAGCGCGTCGCGGTTCATCCAGGCGAACATCACCACGTCGCCGCTGGCCGCTTCCTGGGCGATCACGGGCACCAGCCCCTGCTCGTCCCAGCGGATTTTTTTAAGCCAATCGTTTGCCATGTTCTCTTTTGTTCCGTTCACATCAAGCGCATCGGGATGCCCCGATCCGCCATGAAGCGCTTCGCTTCACCAACCGTATGCTGGCCGTAATGGAAAATACTGGCCGCGAGGACCGCATCCGCATGCCCTTCCAGCACGCCATCGGCCAGGTCTTTCAGGCCACCGACACCGCCCGAAGCGATGACGGAAATGCCCACCGCATCCGAGACGGCGCGCGTCAGGCCCAGGTCGAAACCGGACTTGGTGCCGTCGCGGTCCATGCTGGTCAACAGCAGTTCCCCGGCGCCCAGGCTTTCCATTTTTTGCGCCCATTCGACGGCGTCCAGGCCCGTGGCGTTGCGCCCGCCATGGGTGAACACTTCCCATTTCCCTGGTGCGACCAGCTTGGCGTCGATCGCCACCACGATGCACTGCGCGCCATGCTTTTGCGACGCTTCATACACCAGCTGCGGATTGACCACGGCCGAGGTGTTCATGCTGACCTTGTCGGCGCCGGCGTTGAGCAGGCGGCGCACGTCCTCGACCTTGCGTACGCCGCCACCGACGGTAAGCGGAATGAACACGGTGGACGCCACCGCCTCGATGATCGGCAGGATCAGGTCGCGGTTGTCGCTCGACGCGGTGATGTCCAGAAAAGTGATTTCATCGGCGCCCTGGCCGTCATAGCGGCGCGCGATTTCAACCGGATCGCCGGCATCGCGCAGCTGCTCGAAATTGACGCCCTTGACGACACGCCCACCGGTCACGTCCAGGCACGGGATGATACGTTTGGCTAGCATGGGATCAGGCGCCGCCTTCCGTCAGCGCGTCGGCGCGTTCCTGGGCCGACGTCAGATCGAGCGTGCCCTCGTAGATCGAGCGGCCGCAGATGACGCCTTCGATGCCTTCGTCCTGCACCGCGCACAGGTCTTCCACGTCTTTGAGCACGTGCACGCCGCCCGAAGCGATGATCGGCACGCGCACCGCCTGCGCCAGTTTCACCGTCGCCTCGATGTTCACGCCGCCCATCATGCCGTCGCGGCCGATGTCGGTGTAGACGATCGATTCGACGCCGTAGGCTTCGAATTTCTTGGCCAGGTCGATCACTTCATGGCCGGACATCTTGCTCCAGCCGTCGGTGGCCACTTTGCCATCCTTGGCGTCCAGGCCGACGATGATGTGGCCCGGGAAGGCGCCGCACGCATCGTGCAGGAAGCCCGGATTCTTCACCGCGGCGGTGCCGACGATGATGTAGGTGATGCCGTCGTCGAGGTAGCGCTCGATGGTGTCCAGGTCGCGGATGCCGCCACCGAGCTGCACCGGGATTTCGTCAATGCCCATCTCTTCGGCGTAATCCTGGACCACTTGCAGGATCGACTTCACGGCCGCTTCGTTTTTCGGCTTGCCGGCAAACGCGCCGTTCAGGTCGACCAGGTGCAGGCGGCGCGCGCCTTTCTTGAGCCAATGCAGCGCCATCTCGGCGGGGTCTTCGGAGAACACGGTGGCGAGTTCCATATCGCCTTGTTTCAGGCGAACGCAGTGACCGTCTTTCAGGTCGATGGCGGGGATCAGCAGCATGATGGGAGTCGTTTGGTAGGGTTGATAACTGGGTGGAAAACGGGGGAAGGCTTACGGATTCCAGTGCACGAAATTACGGTACAGGCGCAGGCCGGCTTCCGCGCTTTTCTCCGGATGGAACTGGGTGGCGACGATATTATCGCGCGCCACAGCGCAGCAGAAGGCGCCGCCAAAATCGGTTTCGCCGATGCTGTCCGCCGCATCTTCGGGCTGGGCATAATAGCTGTGCACGAAATAGAAATAGGCGTCGTCATCGATGCCGTCCCACAGCGGGTGCGCGCGCTTTTGCGCCACGCGGTTCCAGCCCATCTGCGGCACCTTGAAGCGCGAGCCGTCGGGCTGCAACCGGCCGTCGAGCTGGAAGCGCACGACTTTACCCGGCAGCAGGCCGAGGCCGGGCGTATCGCCCTCCTCGCTGGCATCGAACAGCATCTGCTCGCCGACGCACACGCCCATCATCGGACGGGTTTTGGCAGCGCGCAACAGCGCTTCTTCGACGCCGGAGGCGCGCAGGCTGGCCATGCAGTCGCGCATGGCGCCCTGCCCCGGCAGCACGATGCGGTCGGCGTGCTCGATATCGACCACTTCACCGGAGATGCGCACATCGGCTTCGGGCGCCACGGCGCGCAGCGCCTGCGCCACCGAGCGCAAATTGCCCATGCCGTAATCGACGACGACGATTTTCTTGGTCATGGCAATCCTAGAGCGAGCCTTTGGTCGACGGGATGGTGCCGGCAGCGCGTTCGTCCAGTTCCGACGCCATGCGCAGCGCGCGGCCGAAAGCCTTGAACACGGTTTCGCACTGGTGGTGCGCGTTCACGCCGCGCAGGTTATCGATGTGCAGCGTGACCAGCGCGTGGTTGACGAAGCCGCGGAAAAATTCACCGGTGAGGTCGACATCGAACTGGCCGATCATCGCGCGCGTCCAGGGAATATGCATTTCCAGGCCCGGACGGCCCGAGTAATCGATCACCACGCGCGAGAGCGCTTCGTCGAGCGGCACGTAGGCGTGGCCGTAGCGGCGGATGCCCTTGCGGTCGCCGATGGCTTTCGCCACCGCCATGCCCAGCGTGATGCCCGTGTCTTCCACCGTGTGGTGCGCATCGATATGCAGGTCGCCAACGGCTTCGACTTCCAGGTCGATCAGGCCATGGCGGGCGATCTGGTCGAGCATGTGGTCGAGGAAGGGCACGCCGGTATTGAGCTTCTGCTTGCCGGTGCCGTCCAGGTTGATGGCGACGCGGATCTGCGTCTCGTTGGTGTTACGGATAATCTCTGCGGTGCGGTTCATGGAGGTGCTCGTCAGTTCAGCGACGCTGTGAGGATGTTCAGGAATACGGCGTTTTCTTGCGGGGTGCTGACCGTCACGCGGATGCAATTGGCCAGCAATGGGTGCATTTTACTCAAATTTTTGATCAGGACCTTCTCGTTCAGCATGGCGGCCACGGCTTGATCGGCATCGGGTACGCGCAGCAGCAGGAAATTGGCGGCCGACGGGAACACCTCCACGCTTGGCAACCGGCCCAGCGCAGCCACCATATTGCTGCGTTCCGCATTGATGGAGGCTGCCTGTTCGTTGAGCACATCGACATGGTCGAGCGCGAATTCGGCGGCCACCTGGGTCAGGATGTTGACGTTGTACGGCGGGCGCACCTTCTCGAACTGCTCCAGCAGTTGCGCGTGCGCGCTCATGTAGCCGAGGCGGATGCCGGCCAGGCCCAGCTTCGACAGCGTGCGCATGACCACCAGGTTGTCGTGCTGCGGCAGGCGCGCCATGAAGCTGGCGCGCGCGAACGGCTCGTAGGCTTCGTCGACGACGGCGATGCCGGTGTCGCCCAATGCTTCGATGATGGCCACGATATCGTCGGCGTCGTACAGGTTGCCGGTAGGGTTGTTCGGGTAGGCGATGAACACCAGCGCCGGCTTGTGTTCCTTGATAGCCGCCAGCATGGCCGGCATGTCGAGCGTGAAGTCGGCTTGCAACGGCACGCCGATGAAATCCATGCCGGCGAACTGCGCCGAGCGCGGATACATGACGAACGCCGGCACCGGCGCCAGCACGACGGCGCGTTCGCCCTGGCGGGCGGTGGCGATGGCGACAATCGAGATCAGCTCGTCGGAGCCGTTGCCCAGGCTGACGTCATAGCCGGCCGGGATGCCCTGGGTGGCGCGCAGCTTCTCTTTCAGCGTGGCATAGGTCGGCACCGGGTAACGGTTCAGCACCGCATTGGCCAGGCGGTCGGCCAGTTCCACGCGCAGCTGTTCCGGCAGCGCGTACGGGTTTTCCATCGCATCGAGTTTGATAAAACCGCTGGCGTCTGCCACATGGTAGCCGCCAATGGCGCGCACGTCGGAGCGGATGGTGTTGGCGATGAGGGTATCGATTGTCATGTTTCTTTTTCCTCTGCTGACAGATTGGCAAAAGCGCTGGCGGCACGGGCCGCGGCTTTCTGTTTCTTGACGGTGGCGATCGTGGGCGCCGGTTCCGGGCCGAGCAGGCGCTCGTGGATGATGACGCAGTAATCGGGGTTCAGTTCAAAACCGACGAAGTTGCGCCCGCACCGGCGCGCCGCGAGCGCGGTGGTGCCGCTGCCCATGAACAGGTCGAGCACCACGCCATCTGGCGGGCACGAGGCCTTGACCATGCGCTCGATGATTTCCAGCGGCTTTTGCGTCGGATGGTCGGCGCGTTCGGGATGCTCCTTGTGCAGGCGCGAGACACTCCACACATCCTTCGGGTTGTAGCCCATTTCGAGCCACTTGGCGCCGACGAAAATCGAACGCGAACGCGCCTTTTTAGTCGCCGCGTCATACGGAATGCGCACCGCGTCCAGGTCGAAATAATAATCCTTGCGCATGGCGAAAAAGCCGATGGTGTCATGCACCGACGAGAAGCTGCGCACGCTGCCGCCCATCGACGGCACGCGCCGGTCCCAGATGATCTCGTTCATCATCGTCATGCGTTTTTTGAGCATGACGAAGATCTCGGGAGCGAAGCGCCACGTCAGGAAAATGTACAGGCTGCCGTTGGGTTTGAGCTTGGGCAGCGCCGCGGCGATCCACTGTTCGGTCCAGGCCAGGTAGGCCTCGACGCTTTGCTGGTCGGAGCCGTTGCCGTAGTCCTTGCCGAGATTGTAGGGCGGGTCGGTCAGGATCAGGTCGATGGAACCATCCGGGATGCGCGCCAGGCCGGTGAGCGCATCTTCGCAAAAGACCTGGTTGACCCAGTCGTTCATGGCGTTCGCAAGGTTGAGCGTTGAAGCGGAACAGTGTCCAGGCGCAGTTCGGCGCTGCGCGCGTGCGCCTGCAAGCCTTCGCCGTACGCCAGTTCGGCGGCAACCTTGCCGAGCGTTTGTGCGCCAGCCGCGCTCACTTCGATCATCGACGAGCGCTTCTGGAAATCGTAGACGCCCAGCGGTGACGAGAAGCGCGCCGTGCGCGACGTCGGCAGCACGTGGTTCGGGCCGCAGCAGTAGTCACCCAGCGATTCCGACGAAAAACGCCCCAGGAACATGGCGCCGGCATGGCGGATTTTATCGGCCCACTGGCGCGGCTCCACGGCAGAGATCTCCAGGTGCTCGGCAGCGATGTCGCTGGCGATCTCGCAGGCCTCGTCCATGCTGCGCACCTTGATGAGCGCACCGCGGTCGCTCATCGACGTGGTGATGGTGCCGGCACGCGGCATCGCCGGCAGCAGCTTGTGGATGCTCGCCTCGACGCGGGCGATGTAATCGGCATCAGGGCACAGCAAAATGGCCTGCGCCAGCTCGTCGTGCTCGGCCTGCGAAAACAGGTCCATTGCGACCCAGTCCGGATCGGTCGTGCCGTCGCACAGCACCAGGATTTCGGACGGGCCCGCAATCATGTCGATGCCGACCGTGCCGAACACGCGCCGCTTGGCGGCAGCCACGTAGGCGTTGCCCGGCCCGACGATCTTGTCGACGGCCTGGATGGTCTCGGTGCCGTAGGCGAGCGCGCCGACTGCCTGCGCGCCGCCGATGGTGATCACGCGCGTCACGCCGGCAATGGCGGCGGCGGCCAGCACCATCTGGTTTTTGACGCCGTCAGGGGTCGGCACCACCATGATGATCTCTTTCACGCCCGCCACGTGGGCGGGAATGGCGTTCATCAGGACCGACGAAGGATACGCTGCCTTGCCGCCCGGGACGTAGATGCCCACACGGTCGAGCGCATTCACGCGCTGGCCGAGCACCGTGCCATCGGCCTCGGTGTAGGAAAACCCGTTGAGTTCCTGCTTCTGGCGGGTGTGGAACACGCGGATGCGGTCGGCGGCCGTATTCAGTGCCGCGCGCTGCGCTTCAGGCAGCGCAGCCAGCGCGGCCTGCAGTTCGTCCTGGCCGATTTCCAGCTGCGCCATCGACGTGACGCCGCCGTTCGGGAGGCGGTCAAAACGGTTGCTGGCCTCGATGACGGCCGCGTCGCCGCGCTTCTTGACGTCAGCCAGGATGGTCGTCACCGCATGTTCGATGGCGTCGTCGGTACTGCTTTCGAACGCCAGCAGCGTATGCAGGCGTTCCTGGAAATCGGCGGCGGTGGAATCGAGGTGGCGGATCTGGATCATGAGAATTTTTTGCTTAAAAAACGGATGTTTTTTAAAAACCTATTTTTTTGAGGCGCGTTCGAACGCGTCGAGAATGGGCTGCAGGCGCGCGCGCTTGAGTTTCAGGGCAGCCTGGTTGACGACCAGGCGCGACGAGATATCCATGATCTTTTCAACTTCGACCAGGTTGTTCGCGCGCAGGGTGCCGCCGGTGGAGACCACGTCGACGATCGCGTCCGACAGGCCGACCAGCGGCGCCAGCTCCATCGAGCCGTACAACTTGATGAGATCGACGTGCACGCCCTTGGCGGCAAAATGCTGGCGCGCCGTGTTGACGAACTTGGTCGCCACGCGCAGGCGCGCACCCTGGCGCACCGCGGTCTCGTAATCGAACCCCGCGTGCACGGCCACCGACATGCGGCAGCTGGCGATATGCAGGTCGATCGGCTGGTACAGGCCTTCGCCGCCATGCTCGAGCAGCACGTCCTTGCCGGCCACGCCGAAGTCCGCCGCGCCATGCTGCACGTAGGTCGGCACGTCGGACGCGCGCACGATCAGCACGCGCACGCCGGGGTCGTTCGTATCGAGAATGAGCTTGCGCGAGGTTTCGGGGTCTTCGGTGACGACGATGCCGGCTGCTTCCAGCAGCGGCAGCGTGTCTTCGAAAATACGCCCTTTCGACAGCGCCAGGATCAGCTGGCCAGGGTCGCGGTTGGTGTTGCCACTTCGGTTGTCCATGTGCCGCTTAATCCTTGTCGCTGATGCGCACCACGTCTGCTCCCACCGCCGACAATTTGACTTCCATGCGGTCATAGCCGCGGTCGAGGTGGTAGATGCGGTCGATGACGGTCGTGCCTTCGGCCGCCATGCCGGCGATGACCAGCGAGGCCGAAGCGCGCAGGTCGGTGGCCATCACAGGTGCGCCGATCAAACGGTCGACACCCTTGATGAAGGCGTTGTTGCCTTCGGTCTGGATGGTCGCGCCGAGACGGTTCATCTCCTGCACGTGCATGAAGCGGTTTTCAAAAATGGTTTCGGTCACGCGGCTCGGGCCGTTCGCGAGGATGTTAACGGCCATGAACTGGGCCTGCATATCGGTCGGGAAGCCCGGGTATTCAGTGGTGCGGAAAGTGACGGGTTTCGGCCGGCCCTCCATGCGCGCGCGGATCGTGTCCTCGCCTACCGTCAATTGCAATCCGATCTCGCGCAGCTTGTCGAGCGCGACGTCCATGATGTCGGTGCGGGTATTAGTCAGCCGGATGTCGCCACCGGTGGCCGCCACGGCGCACAGGAAGGTGGCGGCTTCGATGCGGTCGGAGATGACGGCGTGCTTCGCGCCGTGCAGCGCCGGCACGCCCTGGATCACCAGGCGGTCGGTGCCGATGCCATTGATTTTTGCGCCCATGGCGACCAGCAGATTGGCCAGGTCGGTCACTTCCGGCTCGCGCGCAGCGTTTTCCAGGATGGTCTCGCCTTCGGCCAGCGTGGCCGCCATCAGCAGGTTTTCGGTGCCGGTCACCGTGATCATGTCGGTGACGACGCGCGTACCCTTGAGCTTGGCGCACTTGGCGTGGATGTAGCCGCCTTCGATGGTGATCTCGGCGCCCAGCGCGCGCAGGCCCATGATGTGCTGGTCGACCGGGCGCGAACCGATGGCGCAGCCGCCTGGCAGCGACACCTTGGCTTCGCCGAAGCGCGCCAGCAGCGGGCCGAGCACGAGGATCGACGCGCGCATGGTTTTCACCAGCTCGTACGGCGCTTCCAGCGTGTCGATCTTGCTGCCGTTGAGGGTGACCTTGTCGCCATCCTGCTTGACGGAGAGGCCGGTCTTGGCGAGCAGCTTGAGCATGGTTTTGACGTCATGCAGGGCGGGCACGTTCGACAGTTCCACGTCGCCGGCCGTCAGCAGGCCCGCGCACAGGATCGGCAAGGCCGCGTTCTTGGCGCCGGAAATGGCGATGTCGCCGTTCAGGCGTTTGCCGCCGGTGATGCGAAGCAGGTCCATGGTTATCCTTGGTATTCGTCGGGAGTCAGGGTTTTCATCGACAGCGCGTGGATTTCTTCGCGCATGCGGTCACCCAGCGCCGCGTAGACGATCTGATGGCGCTGGATCAGGCGTTTGCCTGCAAATGCCGGCGAGACGATCAGCGCATTGAAATGGCGGCCGTCACCTTCTACTTCGAGGTGGGTGCATTCAAGGCCCGCGCTGAGATAGCCGTGGATCAGTTCCGGGGTGGTGTCCATGTTCGTTCCTTCGATTCGTAATGTCGGCATCGTGTAATGACGCGCTTAGTGACGCAGATTGTATCCGCGCTTGAGCAGGTTGACTGCAATTGCCGCCAGCACCACGAAAAATGCCGATACGATGGCCAGGCTGGTCCACGGCGAGATGTCGGACTGGCCGAAAAAGCCGTGGCGGAAACCGTCGATCATGTAGAAGAACGGGTTCACGTGCGACACGGCGAGCCAGAATGGCGGCAGCGAGTGAATCGAATAGAACACGCCAGCGAGGAATGTCGCCGGCACGATCAGGAAATTCTGGAATGCGGCCAGCTGGTCGAATTTTTCAGCCCAGATACCGGCAATCACGCCCATGGTGCCGAGGATGGCGGAGCCGAGCAGCGCAAACACGATGATCCAGAGCGGCGCGACAAAGCTCATGTGCGCAAACCACGCGGTGATGACGAATACGCCGGCGCCGACGACCAGCCCGCGCACGATCGCCGCCAGCACGTAGGCTGAAATGATTTCCCAGTGCGACAGCGGCGGCAGCAGGATGAAGACCAGGTTGCCGGTGATCTTCGACTGAATCAGCGAGGACGACGAGTTGGCGAAAGCGTTCTGCAGCACGCTCATCATGACCAGGCCGGGAATCAGGAAGGCGGTGTACGACACGCCCGGATAGACTTCGACCTTGCCCTCGAGCACATGACCAAAGATCAAGAGGTAGAGCATGGCGGTCAGGATCGGCGCGCCGACGGTTTGCGTGGCCACTTTCCAGAAGCGCAGCGTTTCCTTGTAAAACAGGGTCTGGAAACCCACCGAGAACAATTTCAAAGCGAACCCCCATCCATAATCTGCAGGAAAATGTCTTCCAGGTCAGCTTGCTGCAACTGCATTTCGTCGATCACGGCGCCGGCCGCGCGCAGGCGCCCGAGAATTTGTTCCACTTCGCCGTATTCGGTCACGCGCAGGCTGTATTTGTGGCCGGGCGCGTTGCCGTTCGCGCGGTCTTGATGCACCACGAGGGAACGCAGGTCATCCGGCAGGTCGCCATGCGACAGGTGCACGATCAGTTGCGAGCCGGAGATGCGGCGGATCAGCTTCGACATGGTGTCGAGGGCCACCACCTTGCCGAGTTTGAGCATGGCGACGCGCTGGCACATGGCTTGCGCTTCTTCCAGGTAGTGGGTGGTCAGCACGACCGTGTGTCCTTCGCGGTTCAGGCGCGCGATGAATTTCCACAGCGTCTGGCGCAATTCGACGTCCACGCCCGCAGTCGGCTCGTCGAGCACGATCACGGGCGGCTTGTGCACCAGCGCCTGGGCCACCAGCACGCGTCGCTTCATGCCGCCGGACAGGGCGCGCATATTCGCGTCGGCCTTGTTGGTGAGGTCGAGGTTGTGCATGACCTCGTCGATCCATTGATCGTTGTTCTTCAGGCCGAAATAACCGGACTGCAGGCGCAAGGTTTCGCGCACGGTAAAAAACGGATCGAACACCAGTTCCTGCGGCACCACGCCGAGATTCTTGCGGGCTGCGCGGAAATCGGTGACCACGTCGTGGCCATGGATTTTGATGCTGCCGACATCCGGGCGAATCAGCCCGGCGATGGTGGAAATCAGGGTGGTTTTACCGGCGCCATTCGGGCCGAGCAGGCCGAAGAATTCGCCTTCTTCGATGTTCAGGGAAACGCCGCCAAGGGCTTTGAGCGCCTTGTAGCTTTTCTCGACATTGGTGATCTGGATCGCTGTCATTCGTCTATTCGGTAATGCCGGCGGCGCGGGGCGCGGGGCCATGCAAGTAAACCACCGATTATAGGGGAAATCTGACGAGCAAGAGGAGGACGGGGAGGTTTGAAGCGGGCGGAGCGAATACGGCGAAGAATTTCTCTATCCGGCCCGCCGCGCCCTCATCCCGGCGAAGGCCGGGACCATGCCGAGCATGCATACGGTGCGCATCAGCGCGTATGGGCCCCGACGTGCGTCGGGGCGACGGTACAGGAGCGAAGGCGTGCTTACTTCTCGATCAACAACTCATCGACGCCATACAGGCTTGCCAGTTTGCGCAGGCTTGCAGGTACGTTCAGATACACCAGCGGCTGTCCCGCCGCGCGGGCGCGGCGTTGCCAGGCCAGCAGCAAGGCCACGCCCGACGAATCGGCCGCGCCCACGCTGCCGAGGTCGAATTCGGTCTGGCCGGCACTGATGGCTGCATAGCCTTGTTCCAGCGCCGCCGTGGCGGTCTGGAACGACAGGATCGAATGGACGCCGCCCATTTATTTCGCCGGTGCAGCGAGCGGCTTGCTGGCCAGCTGCTTGTTACGCTCTGCCAGCTTGGCGATCAGACCGTCGATGCCGGTCTTGTTGATTTCGCTCGAGAAATTGCCTTTATAGGTTTCGACGAGCCACGCGCCGAGCACGTTGATGTCGAAAATCTTCCAGCCCTGGGCGCCCTTGTTCAGGCGGTAGTTCAGCTGGATCGGCTCGCCGCCCGAACTGGTGACGACCGAACGCACTTCGACATCGGTGTCGGCAGGATCGGCGCGCAGTGGCTTGAATTCCACCTTGTCGTCCTTCTTGATCTGCGACAGCGCGCCCGAGTACGTGAACACCAGCAGCGTGCGGAATTCTTCCGACAAACGCTGTTGCTGGGCCGGCGTGGCCGTACGCCAGAAGCGGCCGGCGGCCAGTGCGGTCATTTTTTCGGTATCGACGAATGGCAAGATTTTCGATTGCACCAGCGCCACGACTTTTTGCTTGTCGCCGGCCTGGATGTCCTTGTCGGATTTGGCGGTGTCGAGGACGTCCGAGCTGATGCGTTTTACCAGGACATCCGGTGCTTCATTGCCGACCGGTGCAGCGATGGCGGCGTGCGTGGCAAACGCCATGGTGGCGGTGGCGATCAGGGTGATAATTGGCTTCATGTATATTCCTTTATATGCGTAGCGCCATCTTACTTGGAGACGGGCGCAGGTGTCGCAGGCGTGGATTCGGCAGGCGGCGTTGGCGCTGTCGTGCCGGCTTCTGGCGTGGTCTTCGGCGCGGAGACATTGTCGGCGTCGTCGCCGTAAGCCGATTTCATGTCGAGCTTGCCGCTGTCGCCTTTGCTGCCACCGTTATCGTGGACCTGGCCTTCGCGGCGCTGCAAGTAGCCGTCGCGGAGGAATTCATATTCGTCAAGCGCAGCGCCCTGGACCAGGTCGGATGCGTCGAGCAGGCTGGCGCGGGTATCGACGACCTTGATGGCCGTGCCGATGTTACGCCAGCGGGTTGGATCCTTGTGGGTCCAGATGTCGCCATACCAGTCGCCCGGCAACGCGGCGGTATCGCGGATCGTCGACGGGCCCAGCAGCGGCAACACCAGGTAAGGGCCCGACGGAACGCCCCAGTATCCCAAAGTCTGGCCGAGGTCTTCGTTGTGCTTCGGCACGCCATCCATTCCAGCAACGTCGAACAGGCCGAGCACGCCGAACGTCGAGTTGATGACGAAACGGCCGAGATCGTCCGCCGCGTGGTCTGGCTTGCCCTGCAAGATGTCGTTGAGGCCGCTCCAGGCATCGGTCAAGTTGCCGAAGAAATTGTGCACACCCTTCTGCACGAACGATGGCACCACTTTCTTGTAGCCAGTGGCGACCGGCTTCAGGACGGCGCGGTCGGCGACATCATTGAACTTGTAGATGCCGCGGTTGAGCCGCTCGAGCGGATCGCGCGGGTTATTGGTGGCGCAGCCGCTGAGCGCGACGCCTGCGAGGGCGACGACTGCGACGAAACGTGTCGATGGCATTGTTGTTTTTTTCATTTAGTGCTTTCCTTTCCGTCGGCGGCCTTGCTGTAGATGAACTGATTGATCAGGTCTTCCAGCACGGTTGCCGATTGGGTACGTGAGATGCGGTCACCTGCAACAAGATTCTTGGTATCGCCACCCGGTTCGATGCCGATGTACTGTTCGCCCAGCAAGCCGGCGGTCAGGATCTTCAAAGAACTATCCTTTGGAAAATTAAAGGCAGGCTGCATTTCCAGCGTCACGACAGCTTGAAAAGTCTTGTCGTCGAAACTGATGTCGCCCACGCGGCCCACCACGACACCGGCGCTTTTCACCGGTGCTTGCGGCTTCAGGCCGCCGATATTGTCGAACTTGCCGGTGACGGCATAGGTTTTGTTAAACGACAGGGTGCTCATGTTGCCGGCCTTGAGCGCCAGGAACAGCAGCGACACTACGCCGAGCAATACAAACAGGCCCACCCAGACGTCGATAGTTTTGCGATGCATGATTCTTTCCTCAGAGTACATCAAACGAATGTAAATGCTGGTTTCGTTTGGAATTGGTGTTTGCTAAAAATGGCTGGAAACCAGCATTTCACTATAAAAGGCGCCGGCAACCGTCCCTTATTTATTGAACATCAGGGCGGTCATCATGAAGTCCAGTCCCCAGATCAGCAGCGAAGAGATCACGACAGTACGGGTGGTGGCGCGCGAGACGTCTTCCGGCGTCGGCTGCGCCATATAGCCCTGGAACAAGGCCGTAAAGGTCACACCGATACCAAAGATGACACTCTTGATGAACCCGTTCAGCACATCGGCGCGCACATCGACGCCCGCCTGCATCTGCGACCAGAACGCGCCCTCGTCAACACCGATGAGTTGGACGCCAACCAGGTAGCCACCGAGCACGCCCACTGCCGAGAACACCAGCGCCAGCACCGGCATGGCGATGACGCCGGCCCAGAAGCGTGGCGCCAGCACGCGCTGGATCGGATTGATGGCCATCATTTCCATGGCAGACAATTGTTCTCCGGCCTTCATCAGGCCGATTTGCGCCGTCAGCGACGTGCCTGCGCGGCCGGCAAACAGCAATGCGGTCACGACCGGGCCGAGCTCGCGTGTCAGGGCCAGCGCGACAACCTGTCCGAGTTTTTGTTCCGCGCCGTACTGGGTCAGCGTGTAGTAGCCCTGCAGGCCCAGCACCATGCCGACGAACAGCCCGGACACGGCGATAATCACCAGCGAGTAATTGCCGATGAAGTGGATCTGCTCGGAGATCAGCCCGGGGCGCTTCATCGCGCCAAAGGTCACGCCCAGCAGGTTGAAGAACGAGCGGGTCGCGAAACCAACGCTG
>Ga0265780_10004751_pt1 | contig 17399 bp, 17 predicted proteins | sample P1T30metagenome_FD_192432 | JGI IMG/M metagenome (GOLD analysis project Ga0265780, IMG submission 192432) | Plant litter microbial communities from East Loma Ridge, Irvine, California - P1 T30 | ecosystem: Environmental > Terrestrial > Plant litter > Unclassified | place: USA: California...
CGCTGCTGCTGCGCGGCGACGGCGCCGGACTACACCGCGCTTGGCGCCGGACGCTACCTGTTCGAGAGCCTGTCCGACCCGTTCCAGGCTGAAATCGCGACCGATGCCGACGGCCTGGTGGTGGATTATCCGGGCCTGTTCCGGCGCCTGGCAAGCTGACCCTGGCGGCTTGTCATTCGCGCGAGACCGTATAGACCTCGCCCGCCGTGGCCCCGGCATCGCCCTTCTTTGCGCGCAGGTCGCGGTACACCGCAGCGCGCATGATCATCATCGCCACCACCGGCGCGCTAAGCAGCACGAACAGGATGATGATCACTTCGTGCACCACCAGGCGCGATTGCGCCACCGTGAAGTACAGCATCGACGCCAGCAGCAGGCTGCCTGCGCCCAGGGTCACCGTGATCGCGGGGCCGTGGATGCGTTGATAGAAGGTATGCAGGCGCACCAGCCCCAGCGCCCCGATCAGGACAATGCTGGCGCCCAGGATCAACAGCAGCGACACCAGCAGCGCAGCCCAGCCGGGCAAGTGTTCGAGTCCGCTCATTCGATGATCTCCCCGCGCATCAGGAACTTGGCCATGGCGACGGTCGAGACAAAGCCGATCAGCGCGATCAGCATCGCCACTTCAAAATAGATCTGGGTGCCGAAGCGGATGCCGAGCACCAGCGCCAGCAGCATGCCGCACATCCACAGGGTATCGAGGGCCAGCACGCGGTCGTGGGCCGAGGGGCCGATCAGCAGGCGCGTGGTGCACAGCACCATGGCCGCCAGCACGCACACGAGTGCGTAGCCGATCGACAGTTCAAGCAGGGTTGACATGATTGGTCTCCAGGTCAGCGCGATTGATTGGATGTCTCGAAGATCGCCATCAGCGGCGCTTCGTAACGGTTCTTGATGGTGTCGATCCACCACTCGGCATCGTGCAGGTCGAACACGTGCAATACCAGCTCGCTGTTCTCGTTCTGCAGTTCGGTCCAGACGGTACCGGGCGTCATGTTGATCAGGCACGACAACGCCGCCATGCCGTACGGGTCGCGCATGGTAAGCGGCACCAGGATGAACTGCGCCTTCAGGTTGGCGTAGTCGCCAGACAGGATCACGCGGCTGATGGTGAGGCATGAACGCGCGACTTCGACCGAGGCAAAGCTCAGCAGGCGCAGGGCGACGACCGGCTTGCGCAGACGCGGAAAGCCGAGCGGCATCAGGCGCCGCGTGAGCAGTGGCGCGGCCACGCCGAGCAGCGCGCCGAGCAGGATGTGGCCCGGGTACAGGGTCTGGTTCAGCAGCAGCCACAGGATGCACAGCGTCAGCGACACGACGGGGAAGGGAAGCCAGCGGCTCATGGCGTCACCTCGTCAAGGCTGGTGGCGGGGGTGGTGGGCGTGGTCGGTCCGGGCAGCGCCGGATGCGTCAGCACGCGCTCGATGGTGGTGGCCGGACTACGGATATCGTCGCTGGCGCGCGCCAGGTAGCCGAACAGCGAGTTGGCCTGCACCGTCATCAGCACCGACAGGCCGAGCAGGAACAGCACCGGCGCGACTTCAGAGCGGTGCAGCTTGGGCGCCTCGATGGCGCCGCTGGCCCAGAAGGTGCGCACGCCGAAGCGCATCATCGAGATCACCGCGATCAGGCCCGAGAGAATGATCAGCGTCATCAGGGTCCAGCCGGCAGTCGGCACCGCGCTGCCGTCGATCGGATTGAGCAGCGCATGGAACATGCCGAACTTGGCGACAAAGCCCGACAGCGGCGGCAGACCCGCGATCATCAGCGCGCAGGCGGCGAACGCCAGCGACAAAAAGGCCATCGCCGCCGGCACGCCGCGGCCGACCGGCTCGACCGGCGTGTCTTCGACCGCGTAGACTTCCATCGTCAGCGCCAGCATCGCCGACCGCGGCGTGCGGATGCGGTCGATCAGTTCGATCAGCAGCAAGAAGGCCGCCACCGCGATGGTCGAGCCGATCAGGTAATACAGCCCCGCCGTCACCAGCGAAGCCTGGCCATAGCCGATCACCGCCAGCAGCGTGCCGGACGAAATGATCGCGCCATAACCCGCCATGCGCCCGGCGCTATCGGTCGAGAGCATGCCGGCGGCGCCGAACACGATCGTGGCCATGCCGCCGTAGAGCAGCGCCTCCTGGCCGAAGCCGGCCGCGCCGCCGGCGCTGTCCGAGAAGATCAGCAGCGACATGCGCAGCACGATGTAGGCGCCGACCTTGGTCATCAAGACCAGCATCACCGCCACCGGCGGCGAGGCCGCGGCGTAGGTGGTGGGTAGCCAGAACCCCAGCGGCCACATGGCGCCCTTGGTCAGGAAGGCCAGCGCCAATACGCTGGCGCCAATCTTGAACAGGCTCAGGTCATCGCCCTGCAGTTGCGGCACGCGCGCGGCCAGGTCGGCCATGTTGAGGGTGCCGGTGGTGGCGTAGATCAGCGCGGTGCCGAGCAAGAACAGCAGCGCTGCGGCCAGGTTGATCGCGATGTACTGCATGCTGGCGCGAATCCGTTCGGCGTTATACCCGTGCAGCACCAGGCCGTACGAGGCGGCCAGCATCACTTCGAAGAACACGAACAGGTTGAACAGATCGTGGGTCAGGAAGGCGCCGTTGATTCCCATCAGCAGGAACTGGAACAGGGTGTGGAAGTGCACCCCGATACGGCCCCAGCGCATCTGGGTGAAGTGCAGCGCGGCCAGCGCCAGCAGCGCGCACAGCAGCAGCATCAGGCTGCTCAGGCGGTCGGCCAGCAGGGCGATGCCGAACGGCGCGCTCCAGTTGGCGGCCAGGTAAACGCCCATCCCGTCTTTCCAGTGACCGCCGTCGGTCAATTGGATCAAGGCCAGCGAGGTCGCCAGCATGCCCAGCACCGAGGCGTAACTGAGCCAGAATTTAAGACGGCGCCACCCTTGCGTGAGCGGCGCCAGCGCCGCCCCCACCAGTAGCGGCAGCAGGATCGGCACCAGGATCAAATGGTCAAGCCACGGCAAACTCATAATTCAGGCTCCTTGCCGTCGACGTGGTCGGTGCCGGTCAGGCCGCGCGAACCGATCATCACGACCAGGTACAGCGCCGTGGTGGCGAAGCCGATCACGATCGCGGTCAGCACCAGCGCCTGCGGCAGCGGGTCGGCCAGGATGGCCGGATCGGGCGTCTTGCCGGCCGGGGTGAGTGGCGCCGCATCGACCCACAGGCGGCCCATCACGAAAATGAACAGGTTGACGGCATACGACATCAGCATCAGGCCGGCCAGCACCTGGAAGCTGCGCGGGCGCAGCACCAGCCAGATGCCGGAGGCGAACACGATGCCGATGGCGAGCGAAATGACAAGCTCCATCAGAAGATCTCCTTGGCAGGTGGAATGGTGGCGCGGGTGGCGTCGGCCGCCACGCGGTGGCTGCGCAGCGACTGGTGCGCCAGCGCGACCAGGATCAGCATGGTCGAACCGACCACCACCAGGAATACCCCGAGGTCGAACACGAAGGCGCTCGGCACGTGGATTTCATCCAGTAGCGGCAGAGTCAGGTGCGCGGTATGGCTGGTCAGGAACGGGTAGCCCAGGAACAGCGAGCCGAGGCCGGTGAAGCTGGCGCAGGCCAGGCCCCAGGCGATCCAGCGGTGCGGCCGCAGGCGCAGATGCGACTCGACCCAGTCGGTGCCGGCCACCATGTACTGCACGATCAGCGCGGCGGCGAAGATCAGGCCGGCCACGAAACCGCCGCCCGGCAGGTTATGCCCGCGCATGAAGAAGTAGGCCGCCATCACGCCCATCAACGGCAGCAGCAGGCGCATGTACACGCCCGGAATCATCAGGTAGCCGCTCGACGCCTGCTGGGCCGGCGTTTCGGTGACGGCCGGGTCGACGTCGTTGGCTTGCTGGACCGGGATCGCGATCGATTCGGTGGCCGGGCGGAAGCGCCGCAGCAGCGCATACACAGTCAGCGCCACCGCCGACAGTACGGTGATTTCGCCCAGGGTGTCGAAGCCGCGGAAGTCGACCAGCAGCACATTGACCACGTTCGAGCCGCCGCCTTCGGGCAGCGCGCGCAGCACGAAGAACTCGCCGATCGATGGCGGCGGGGTGCTCTTCAGGATTGCGTAACTGGCGGCGGCGATGCCCAGGCCCCCACCGACGGCGATGATGGCGTCGCGCGAACGCCGCAGCCAGGTGCTGGCCGGCGCTTTTGCATTGAGTTCTTTCGGCGCGAAGCGTGGCGGCAGCCAGCGCAGGCCGAGCAGGATCAGGATGGTGGTCACGGTTTCCACCATCAGCTGGGTCAGCGCCAGGTCGGGCGCCGACAGCCACACGAAGGTCACCGCGGTGACGATGCCGGTGCCGCCGACCATCGAGAGCGCGGCCAGGCGGTGGTACTTGGCCTTGTAGGCCGCGCCCACGGCGCAGCCGGCGCCGATCAGCCACAACGCCGCGAACAGCGGATCGAGATTGCGCACGCTCAGCGGCGGCAGGGTTGGCAGCGGATCGACCAGCAGCAGGGGCGCCGCGATCATGATCGACATCAGCACCAGCAACTGCGGCTGCAGGCGCCGGGTGCCGGTCCAGCGGATCAGCCAGTTGGCGCCCTGGCTCAAGCCGAGCATGGTGGTTTCATAGGCCTGGGCGCCTTTCAGGCGGTGCAGCACCGGCACCCGGGTGCGTTCGCGCAGATCGTGGCGGCGCAGCAGCAGCAGGTAGAACAGGGCGCCGAGCAGCAGCGCCACGCCGCTCATCAACAGCGGCAGGTTGAAGCCGTGCCAGATCGCCAGGTCGTATTCGGGCATGGCCGGACCCAGCACCGAGCCTGACGCCACGGCCAGGATGTCGCCCACCACGCGCTCGGGCATGACGCCCACCGCGATGCACAGCACCACCAGGCACTCGACCGGAAAGCGCATCCAGCGCACCGGTTCGTGCGGCGCCGAGGGCAGGTCCTGCGCCAGGCGGCCGAAGAACACGCTGATGAAGCGCAGCGAATAGGCCACGCTGAAGATGCCCATCGCCAGTGCGGCATACGACATCGACCAGTCTTCGGTGCCGCCCACGTGCGCGGTCTCGGCGAAGAACATTTCTTTCGACAGGAAGCCGTTCATCAGCGGCACCCCGGCCATCGAGGCCGAGGCCACGATCGCCAGCGCGGCGGTGACGGGCATCGCGCGGCGCAGGCCGCGCAGCACGCGCATGTCACGGGTGCCGGTTTCATGGTCGATGATCCCGACCGCCATGAACAGCGAGGCCTTGAAGATGGCGTGGTTCATCACGTGGAAGATCGCCGCCACCACCGACAGCGGGCTGCCGATGCCGATCAATACCGTGATCAGGCCCAGGTGGCTGATGGTGGAATACGCCAGCAGGCCCTTCATGTCGTTCTGGAAGATCGCGAAGAAGGAGCCGATCAGCAGGGTGCTGACGCCGGCGCCGACGATCAGCCAGGTCCACTCCAGCGTGCCGCCCAGCGCCGGGAACAGGCGGATCAGCAGGAACACGCCGGCTTTGACCATCGTCGCCGAGTGCAGGTAGGCCGAGACCGGGGTCGGCGCGGCCATCGCGTGCGGCAGCCAGAAATGGAACGGGAACTGCGCGCTCTTGGTCAGCGCGCCCAGCGCCACCAGCACCAGCGCCGGCAGGTACAGCGAAGAGGCGCGGATCTGGTCACCTGCCGCCAGCACCGCATCGAGCTCGTAGCTGCCGACGATATGGCCCAGCACCAGCACCCCGGCCAGCAGGCACAGGCCGCCGGCGGTGGTGACGGTAAACGCCATGCGCGCGCCGCGGCGGGCGTCGTTGCGCTCTTGCCAGTAGCCGATCAACAGGAACGAAGTGAGGCTGGTGAGTTCCCAGAACACCACCAGCTGGATCAGGTTACCCGACAACACCACGCCCATCATCGAGCCCATGAAGGCCAGCATGTAGGCGTAGAAACGCGCCACCGGGTCGCGCTTGCTCATGTAGTAGCGCGCGTACAGGATCACCAACAGGCCAATCCCGAGCACCATGATCGAGAACAGCCAGGCCAGGCCGTCCATGCGCAGGATGATGTCGAGCCCGAACATCGGCAACCATTCGTGGCGCGATGTCAGTACCTGGGCGTCGAGATGCTTGAACTGGAAGATGGCGGTGACCAGGGCCACCAGGGTGAAGGCGCCGGCCGCGACGGCGGGACGGTTGCGCGAACGGTTGGGCAGACAGGCGCACACGAAGGCGCCGGCAAACGGGAGAAGGACGAGCAGCAGCAATGCCAGTGATGTCATCAACGTCATCCTTCAGGGCAGTGGCAGGTGTAGCGGCGCGCGCACAGGCGTACAGAGCGGGCAAGTGATTTCAATTTGATTCTCCAGAACGTATGACGAGGGTGTCGCACGCGACATCCTGCAATAAATGGTCGCCGCGGCTGCCCATCAGCAGCCGGGTCAGGGTCGATTCGTCGTGCAGGCCGAGCACGGCCAGGTCGACCTCGTGTTCGAGCACGTAGCGCGTCAGTTGCGAGGCTGGTTCGCCCTGGCCGATGACGGGCGTGACCAGGGCGCGCGCCGTTTGCGGCAGGGTGCAAGCGTCGAGGAAGCGCGCCAGTTGGTCGTGCGGCGGCGTCCCGTTGGCTGCGGCGTCTTCGCTGTCGTGTGCATGGAAGGCCGTGATCGCACGCCCCGGGAACAGCTGCGCCGCAGACTCCAGCGCCAGGCGCGCGGCCGGCGTGAAGTCGACCGCCACCATGATGCGGCAGTAAGGGCCGCGCACCCGCTGGCGTACCACCAGCAGCGGCTGATGCAGGCCGTGCGCGAGTTTCTCGACCGTGGAGCCGAGCAGCAGGCCGCCCAGCGAATCATCGGTCGACGGGCCAGTGATGACGACCGCGCCCGGCAGCGTCGCTGCGGCCTCGAGGATGGCGCTGTCGACCGGGGCGTCGGCAAAGCGCTGGTTCCCCTGCAGGTTGCCGGCGCCGAATTCGCGCGCGTGTTCCGCGCGCGCGGCGCGTTCTGCGCGCTCACGGCCGGCGTCGTCGTCGAGCCAGCCGATGACATCGACCGGCGCCTGCGGCGCATCGTGGACGGTCAGCACCGTCAAGGGACATTGAAATTCGCCCGCCAGCTGTTTTGCGCGTTCGAGCGGCCGGTCGCAGCGGGCGCTCAGGTCCGTCGCAAGCAACAATCCGGGGGGCGTGGGCGTCGGTAGGGACGCCCGCAGGCTGGTATCGGACATGCGCCGCCTCGTGGAAAGTCTTCTCGGAGGCGATACTCTACCGTAGTTGACGACCTGACTACAATGCGTTTCTGATTATTTCAGAAAATTGAATCGAGGAATTATGCTGCGCTGCGGCGAGATCGCGCCAGTTATGGGCACTTATCCGAACTTATGCTTACTGCGGGGTTGGTCTCTTATGCGCTTGCGGCGCTGTGGTCCAGACCATGGTCGGCCCTGACTTCTGCGCCGCGCGTGCGTCAATATGGCAGTTTGCGAAGACTTTAATAGCACTTGTTAGAAGCTCTCGACGTGCGTCCATAGGTAAGTGAGCAGGCGAGCAAAAGAAAGCCCGGCAGATGTCGGCGCGTCGTTCATAACCGATGCGCAGTAGCCGCCCATGGGTTCGTTCAACGACCCAATGCCATCGCCCAGGCTTGTCACGTGAGTTGACGCGGTCGCGTGCGATTCGTGCGGAAATTTCTCGCCGGCGCAACCAGGCCCGATGTGCTTCCGAACGCAGGCTCAATCAGCGTGTGGCTTAACTGGATATTTGGGCGCGACCTGATCGCCGTTGAACAGCTGGGATCGATTCAGGAAGCGTGGTGAGCGGCGCGAATCATGAACTTGTGCGCCTGTGATTTGAGTTGCTAGCGGCAGCCCACGCTGATTTGGCAATAAATGGTGTTTGCAGTCGATTTTGACGCGATTAGTGGTCGCATACGGTAACTTACGACCCTGAGCAGGCACTGTCGGAGTCTACCGAGCGCGTCTGCTTAGTGATTCTATGAAGCGAGCATAATTGGTTTGTAGCTCATCACTGTCAGCATGTTTCGCAAAAAAAGCTCTGTACAGCTCGCCTTTTATCTCGTTACTGACAGAGCTTGGACGCGCGACGCCCAAGTCATCGGCCATCCAGTTCTCGACGTCCTTTCCCGTAGCGCCATACCGATAAGCCCCATAGATGAAGCGGCCAACTCCGTCATAGTTTTCTGCCATACACTCACGGCGAGTTCATTCCGATGGTTCGCTCTTGGCCGAACTCGGCCGTTCGGTTGAGCATAGCAGTTTGCCGAACGGAAAAAGCAGCGGATGTTACGAAGGACTGGATCCGACCCAAAGCAGACGGTCGCGTCCCACGACCGCTTAGCACGTCTTTGCGGAATCAGCCCTTTGGAACAGTCGCTTGAGTTGGCCCGGCTCATAGTCGATACCGGCGGTGACGGTTCATTCTTCAGTTGGCCCTGCAAGCCATGCAGCTCGACGTCGAAGACAACATTGCCAAGTACAGTACAGGTCTCGGAGAGCTTGAAATCTCCGTCAGTCGACTGCCATTCTTGGGTGCCACGCTATGGCCGACCTTGTTTGCTAAGGTCAGCAAGGAACGCTTGAAGTCCAGTGCCAATAACGACTCCGCCGAAAACCATGGGGGCAACAAATTTAGAAACAGCAACTCATGAGCAGTTTATAAACCTATAATTTAACTAAGAGATATCCAAGTTTTTTCGATTTCGCCGCTTTAAGCGCGCACGGAGACCTGCATGGACGAAGGTGATTACGACTTCAATAAGAGGCCGGACAAGACCTACATGAGCCCCAGCCTTCCAGATTTGGATGGCAGCGGACGAAAGATTCGCATCGCCACCAAGACTTTCGCCGCCGCGACTGAACGGGAATTCGCCACGGTGAAAGGGGAGCTGGTCGTTAGGCATAAAGAAGGCCAGAAGCGGGTCGTCACCGCGAGTTTTTTTGAGGACAACCGCGACGTCAAAGTATTGAGGCTACAAGCCTTCACGGCCGCGACCGGGTCTGCCCACAAGAACGGGTTTTCCCTCATTGGGAGCGAGATCGCGACATTTTTAGAATTTGCGAAGCATATCCAAGAGCACATTTTCAAGCACGACCACCCTGTTAACATTGAAGACGAGGAGTTGCGGCGCTTCATCTTGTCCGAGCGCCAGGCCGTTCAGATCATCGCCGAGTATCCAGAGGCCTTGGCTGAGGCTCTGCGCACCCAAGTGACGAAAAAAGACCTTGTCGCGGTCGCTTATCGACGCAAGCAATTGGAGACGTTCGAGCGCCTTTTGAAAGAGCCAGATTACTTTGCGAACCTGAAAGCGCGCAAAGGATGCACCGACGAGGGGCTCTGGCAACGATTCTTCGAAAAGAACACCTGGATCTTTGGCTACGGATTGGGTTACTTGTTTCTTTCATCGCTGGATGACCAAAAACTAGAATCCGCCGTGCAGGGGCATTCAATCGTGTCCCATGGCAAGCGAGCCGACGCCTTGATGAAGACCCGCGGTTTGATTTCAACCCTCTGCTTCGTCGAGATCAAAATTCACACAACCAAGCTCCTCGCTTCGACGAAGACCCCCTACCGAACCGGGTGCTGGGCACCCTCGCCTGAACTGGTCGGAGCCGTCGCCCAAGCTCAAGGGACGGTTCACGCCGCAGTCAAAAACATCGGCGAGAAATACTCGGGACGCGGCGAGTTCGGGGCGCCCACTGGCGAGGCAGCGTTCAATATACAGCCCAGGTCTTTCTTGGTAATAGGCAGCTTAGACGAATTCATGGGTTCGAACGGCGTAAACGAGGAGCAGTATCGGTCCTTCGAGCTTTACCGCCGCCACACCTCCTGGCCGGAAATCATTACGTTCGACGAATTGTATGAGCGGGCGAGCTATATCGTCAATCACACGGATGCTTCGGGGGGTGAATTTGTGGACGAAAAAAACGGAGACGGCCGTGGCGCTTCCCATCAATGACAAGATCGTCGCGGCCGTGGCTCAGCTCATCGACTACTCGAAGTCGAACGGCCAATACCGTGACCCGACCCACTCGGATATCGATTTCTGCGTCAATCAGGCCGGCGTTGCGGCCGACAAGCGTGAACACAGGCCAGCCACCACAAAGATAAAGGCAACATACGATGACTTTCCTAATTACTGAACACCCAATTGCATCTGTCGACCAGTTCAAGCACGCGCTGCTCACATACCGTGATCGGGGCCGCGGCATCCCGTCGGCCTGGCTCATCATGTTACGCGCGCAGGGTAAGGCGCCTTGTGCCACCATGACGGCAACGGAGCTGGCTGATGTGGCCGGTTACCCCAACCACAGTTCGGCGAATCTCAATTACGGCAAGCTGGCGCGCAACCTGGCCGAAATCCTGAGCTTTACGCCCACCGAAAAACATCGGAATGGCGAGCCGGCCTGGTGGACCACGATCTCGACGGGCATCGGCGCCGACCCCGACACCGATAAGCACTTCCAGTTTGTCATGCGTCCAGAACTTCTCCAGGCGCTTCGTGAGATGAACTGGGTGAAGGCAACTCAATAAGGTGGTGCGATGCAGGATTAAGGATATGTAGTCGGATCTTGAGTGTCCGCAACTGGCCGAGGGCGGTTCTCCGGCTGAGGCCGCTTACGACCCAAAGCGAACGTAGCATTGCGATTGTGACCTCATCAGTACGGGTAACGCAATACGAGGTTCGCCACGCGCCAAGGCATTGTCGATAAGCCAATACAGCGAATTGACATGATACTTGTCACCCTGCTCGACCTCCACCAGGGGCCCGCAATTTCAAGGCCGGCTGCGCGCGGCGTGCGCCTGATGATTGACCGCGGCCTTTGCGGTTGGCGTGGTCAGCGGCGCGAGTCGATAGCCACGATTGTCGGGCCGGTCGAATCCAGGTCGCGGTCTAGCCAGTGCACTCGAATGGCCGCCTCGTTAAGATTCCTTAGCACGACGTTGAGCCATTGGAAGCCTCTATTTCGGAGGGGCTTTACTATTGGGCAGGACAACCTGATGCATGTAGCTCAGGCGCTAGAGCACATTGAAACCCAACAGCCCGTCCGACACCACGCAGTTGTCTAGCGATATGGCCTGCCGAGCAGGGACCATGGTCGCGAAGGAAAAGCCAGCGACCGGGTCGAAACAATATCTATTCCTCAAACCCTCATTTTTTCGGTCGACGCATTCTTGCTTGCGCAGCTTCCTTCTGCGTCAGAATGTTTTCTATCATAGCTGATGCGAGCTCAGGGGGCATGTGGAATTTAGCAACGCCGGCCTTGGTGAGGTGGTCAAGTTTTGTATATGGCCCAACTATTTTATAAGAATGTGCCGTCACATCAAAATCTATCCGCTGCGGACAGGAAACCACACTATCGTCCCCAAGTAAAATATCTATGCACGCTATTTCATCAAAATCACAGCCTCTTAAATTTCTTTGTTGCGCCCATCTTCTGTTTTTTTCTATTGTTTGCGAACAGACCCTGAAATCATCTTCAAAATTTCCTGCCTTCAAGATCTGAAGCGAGGCAGTCTTTTCGAATTGCCCATCGTTAAATTTTGCTCTCCGATGCTCGTCCCAAAAGAGCTCGATAGCGTGATAAGGATCGCTCACCATTAATCCAATTAAATTTTGCCTTTTCTCCGGTGACGACGCATGAATCCAGTTGTACATAAACATAATGGTTTTAAACGCAATCACATGTCGAGACATTCCCCGGCACAGATCGGCCCAAATTCCATCTCCAATATTCTTGTTGGCAAATGAGTGACGAATATTTTCGGTAATGGCCCCCAAGGAAAATATTGATGCATTCAGACAAAAATTCACCAAGACGCTCATATACGATAACAACTGCCGAGTGTCAAAAAAAGTAAAGTGAATTTTCGCTAACCTAATCAGCACCGAATACTCTGCAAGATCTGGTTCGTTCAAAATTTTTTGCAGTCTTCTCTCTACCGCCTTTTCGGCGATCACTCTATCCTCTTGATCCATATGTGCTAGATCGTCAAATCTGGCCAAATATTCATTGGCGATCGCATTGGCTTCAAGTAAAGAGAGCATGCTTAGCGGTACGTCACAAACGAGATCGTCGTTTTGAAAAAATTTGACAATTATGATGGGGCCATAAAGTCTGCTCTGTACCAACTGATGTCTGACGACATCGCATTTATCAAACGCTATATCCTTGTGTATCCTAACTAAATCACCATGCATTTGTAGTTCTGTCGCATTTAGCAAATACACACCAAGGGGTTGCTGCGCCTCAGCGCTAACATGCATCAAAGACTCAACCAGTCGGCTTTTTCTGTAGAGAAATTCGATACCCCATATGGTTGTTAGATGGTCTAAGAAATGGGTTACCTCGTGCTTAATGAGAGCTCTGATATCACGAAGCGTGATAGCTTCAGGCGTATTTGTAGGCGGCGGTGACTTGATGAGCGCAGACTCAATTAGAGGCAGGTCGTTCTCAGTGAATTTGTCTAAGGTGATGAGGCCAGTAAAAAAGTCGTAGTGGCCATGAATCTTAGCAGTGGAAGAAACTATCATTTTCAGTAGATAAGACCCAACGTCCATACCTAATACGAATTGGGCTGAAGTAATTATATAACTTGTTTACATTAGGATCTTTTTGAACGGATCCTGCGGCATGACTTGATCGCTCCATCGCGGCGGTTTGTTCGTGAGCGTCCGCTCATGGCCGATAGTGCACGGTCAGCATGGCTGAGTTTACCCGGCTGTTGCCTCCAAAGCGACTAGTAGGTTTTGTTTGGCGCTCTAAGTTTTGCCGCCTGCAGATGCCAGCCATACCGGCGTGCGGTGCGCTGCGAGCAGGCTCCATTTGAAAAATATTTGGCTCATACAATCAGAGCATTCGGCTACCAAATGATCGCCAAGCTTGAGTTCTCTAATCATTCGATCAGGTACCTCAAGATGCTTTCCACATTGGCATTCGAGAGAATATGCTCGACGAGTGAAGTACACATCATCGCCTTCGAATGATACCGTATACGTTTCCTTACACTCAGGACGGTTGCAGGATACAAACTGACCTGCGCGAAGCATGGGACCTTTGCGTTTGATTGTTGATCCGCAAATGCACACGAAGCTGCAGTCACTCTCGATACTACCCATTAGCATAGTTCCAGAAGAGGCAGCGGTAAATTCGGCTATCGTTTCACGTATCTTGGCTTCAATCTCACCCCTGTCACCATAGATCTCAACGGCACTGCCAGCGGATGGGATCTTGATGTGGAGCGCAACATTTGACAATGCATGATGCAGCTTCGCGAGAGCGACATATCGAAGTTCAGATTGCCGACCAATTTCCATGTACTCAAGGTCTGCAGGGTCGATTTTCCCTACCTGATGGGTGGGCTGGGGTTTTGCAATCATCAAAACGAGCGGTTCAGCTGCCCTTGAGTTTGCTTCCTCTAAGACCTGTCTCACAACCTCCCTCGGCTGCCATTTCTTAAGGTCTGCTGGTGACAGGTGGCTGTTTGTGATGGCAAAGCGCTCGTAGCACATAGCTTCAATAGTGCTCCGGCATTCTAGGGCGGCATAAGTAGCCCCTTGAACGGTCTGCATGGCGAGCAGACTTTCGATAATTTCAATGCGGCTGCGAATGTTGATCATATGCAATAAATTTGATTATGAATATTTTAATAATCGCATGAGGTTATAGTTAGGATCAGGTTCCTAAAGGAGTTCCGGATTGTGATTCCTCTTGATCTGCGAACACGGCCGCTATATTACTGTCGGGATTATGGTCGCGTACGTCCGCCATCGACCCAAGCAGACGGTGACCTTACTCTCATAATTCATTGTACTCTAATGTCGCGTTGTATAGTCGACGAGAGATGATTGCAGATAAAAGCTACGCTAGTCCTCGTCATACAGCTCGTGGATGGGAAACACCGTGCCAATGCCATCGTTATAGTTGGCCAGCAGCTCGTCAAGGCGCTGGGCTAACCTCTGTTCGAGCAATTTTCGATCGGCAGTACCCACAGGTAAACCGAGCATCGTCTTCTGCTTAAGAACAAACTGCATCTTCTGGCCGGAATTAGATTCCTTTACCACCACGTCCTTTTCATCTAAGCGGCGGTAGACACCATCGTACTTGTACTTTCCATTTCGTTTAAGCTGAAAGCTTACAAGGTCTGCGCCGTACGGCAACAACGGCCAGTCTTCGTAAAAACTCAGATTAGAGATGAAGTCTAATTTCATACCCATCTCTTCAGCACGTGACACCACGTTTTCATGTATCGCGGTAGCTTCGGGGGACGCTTCCTCAGCCCACAAAACGCCAAAAACTTGACGACCTATTAGATCTGACTTGCTAAAAGTCGCTATTATCTTCTTTGCTGGTAGGGGCCGGTTAGCAAATCTTCTATCCCATGCTGCCTGCGCGGCTTCTATGTCTTGCGATGTTATTGTACGTGCGCGTTCCCACTCGGCCTCGAACCATGTTGCAATATCCGCTAGGTTCCGGACTTCATCGGTCAGTATCCCAGCCTCGCTCCATGCATTACTCGCCACCCCTTCAAGCTGCAATCCATTCGTGGAATGATTCGCTGAACCTATAATGGCGGCCGTACTACCAAGAACAACTTTGGCATGGAGGTCATTTAGCTGTTTAACCTGAAGTTTGCGAGACTGAAGCTTTTTGATGGGATCTGGATTGGTACCCCCTGACGAAAGATTGCAAATGATGCGCACTCTACCTTCCGCCCCTACTGGAATCAGTTCTTCGGAACCCTTACCCCAGAATGCGACGGCAATATCAATTTTATCGCTTTTAGAAATAAGAGTACGAATGTGGGATAGGTATTCCTGATCCGTTAGAAACATAAATTCTCCTTTCTTAACTAGTCTTTATCGGCCTCTGCGTCAACGCTATCCAGGTGGGCATAGAGCTCAGTTCGAGTTTTCCATTGATCAAGTACTTGACCATCCTTATCTTGGACCTGTAAGGCGTCTCCACGCTCAAACGCTGACTCCACTTGGAATAGGGTCCCTAACGCATTATGCATTACGTCTTCGGTTTATAGGCCTGTGCGTTCACACAGCGACTGCAAACGACTTGCCAAACGCCCAAAAGTCACGACATGCATATCACCTGATGCATCGGGAATAAACTGGCCTTTCGGAATCATTAAGAGCCCGCCGTCAGGCTCATAGTTGACTTCAAGCCCGATCGACTCTTTGAGGTATTTCATTATGACTTCCGCACCTTCTTTATGAGGCTGAAAGCGCTCGAATCGCAATCGAGTGCGGTATCGAAGGCGATTCAATCCTTCGATATCGCGCTTATTAGCTATCGGTGTATGAAGTGCTATTGTTTTCTTCTTGGCCATGCTCTGATTCAGTATCGAATCCGAGACCGCGTCTTGTATAACTTCCCAATATGTATTGCGAGACATACTATCAAAGACTGTTAGAACAACAGGCTGCCAAAACTCTTCCCAATGAAAAATGTGCTTGATAGACAGCTTCATACTAACAAAATTTTGTTTGTCACGAATAACGGTGCGTAGGTTATCCGTAGCTTTCGATTGAACGAATATAGACATTTGCGTTGCGCGACCTGCACTAAAAATGCGGACGAGCAAACCTTCGCCATAGTCCTTAGATAGATCTTCCACGGCCCAACCACATTCAGTGAAAGCACGGTGGAGGTCAGCCCGTGCTAAATCTTCTAACAAATGTTGCCTTGGTCGTTGAATCACTGAATAATTCCTATATTCGACGAAACGATACATATGAGTTTGTTTTTTTGAATTTGGTTCGTTGCATACACTCGCGCATTGTCGCCGGCAATGTCTTTTACTACAATCTCATCGGTAGGGGGGATGTCACATGGCCTCATCCTGTAGTCATGCGTAATCGATTGTTGATCGTCTGCTTTTGGCCGATTGCGAATAGGCTGCGCGGTCAAGATTGCGATGACATAGTATAAGCCTCTAGCTACCGAGAAGAGGAAACTGAAAAAGTCTGGGCGGTATTTCGGACGTGTCGTAAACCTCGACTGTCCCTGCATATCGGGCCCAACCAGAGCCGTTCACTAGTGAATCATGTTCTGGTTTTGTGACGATGCAGCCAACCGCGATGCCCAGCAGTTTATCAAGTTCACTCATGTCGGCCAAAAGCTCCTCATGTCTACGTAGAATCTCGTCAACAAAAGCTTTTCTAGTGAAGACATGCTCGTGATTGATTCGAACTAGCGAATTTGGTTCATTTTTCGCAAGATACAATACTTGTTTTGATTTGAACCGTGTTTTCCATTTGCCATCAGATTCCGTCACATACCAGATAGCATCGCTAATAATTTTGCGGCGATGCGAAGGATAAAGGTCGGAGTTTTCCAATGCCAGTCGAACTAAGATTCTCGCGCTTTGGATTTTTTCTGCAGATTTTTTGCTTACTACATATGGCGTTAGTAATGCTCTAGAATGCGTTTTAATGTCATCAGGCATTCAAATGCTCTCTATCAAAGTAAGTTGAGCGAAAGGAAAATACTTTCGAAATCTGCCTGTATTGCGACCACCTTGACCAACTTACTCATGATATGTCTCAACCTCAACAAAGTGTAACGGTAAACGTCTTACGTTTAGGTTCTTTCGAAGGTCTGCTCTTGGCCGAACCCGGCCGTTCAGCTGAGCATATCAGGTCACCAAGGCGGAAAGGTCGCGGACTGTCACGAAGGGCAGGAACCGACCCAAAGCGGACGATGCCATCCTTTTCTCTACGATCCCGCTTGCACCCGCAATAGAGGAGCATCTACGTGCTTTGTATCGTTCGGTTGTGTCAGCTCAGATGTTCGGGAAACCATTAAGAAGTTCCGTGGAACGATCCTTCGTCATTCTCGTTTTGCATTGGTTCATCGCCATCATATATGCAGGTTTACCCTCTTCTATCTCAAACGCGAAGACTGAGCAGTTTGCATCACGAAACTTTATCCATGCTGTCTGAGCAGACTTCAACTTTAAGAGCAGTTCAGTACGCAGCTCTGGTGCTGCCTTGTACGAAGCTGAGACTTTGTCGATGGTTTGACGGTAGACGGCATTCAGTTCCCGGTCTGCCTTTCTGTAATTTTCAGCGACGCACGACTCAATACTAGTACTTGAGCTCACAGCGCACTGCGTGTCGGCATGTGTTGTTCCGATTAGGCAGAGAATGCAAAGACTCACGAAAAACTTTGTCAGTTCCTTCATATCGATCCTGTCGGTAGAAATCTGAACGGCCGCTTTTGGCCGAATCCAGCCTGTCGGCTCAGCATAGCAAGTTGCCAGGTTGAAAATCCGGTGACTCCCGGTAATCCCCCCATTTTTAGAGCACGCTAAAAGTAGAGGTTAAGCGGCAAGGGCAAGTTTTTGTTTGGGTGTGATGCCGCCGAGGGCCATGTTCGGCCGGTCGTGATTGTAGGTCCACAACCAGCGT
>Ga0265780_10004752_pt1 | contig 17397 bp, 14 predicted proteins | sample P1T30metagenome_FD_192432 | JGI IMG/M metagenome (GOLD analysis project Ga0265780, IMG submission 192432) | Plant litter microbial communities from East Loma Ridge, Irvine, California - P1 T30 | ecosystem: Environmental > Terrestrial > Plant litter > Unclassified | place: USA: California...
GCGTCATCACGGTCGGGATCCTCGCCTTCATCGGCGCCTGGAACTCGTACCTGCTGCCGTTGTTCATCCTCAACGACCCGTCGACGTTCACCCTGCCGCTCGGCGTGCAGGCGTTCTCGTCGCAGTACTCGGTCGACACGGCCAGGGTGCTCGCGTTCACGGCCCTGTCGATGCTGCCCGCGCTGATCTTCTTCAGCCTGTTCGAGCGCCGCATCGTCGGCGGCCTGACGGGGGCGGTGAAGGGATGACCATCGAGATCCAGCAGGAGGCGTCGGCCGGCACGCGCGGGACCGGCGTCGGTCTCAGCGACCGCGTCCGCCGCCTCCTCGACGACATGTCGCTCGACGAGAAGCTCGCCCAGCTGGTCGGCTGGTGGGTCGACCAGGGCGGAGGCGCCGTGGCGCCGATGCAGGGCGACATGGCCCCCAACGGCGACTACGACGCTGCCACCCGGCACGGCCTCGGCCACCTCACCCGGGTCTACGGCACGCGCCCGGTCGACCCCGTGCAGCGTGCCGCCTGGCTCTGGGAGGAGCAGCGCCGCCTGCGCACGGAGACCCGTCTCGGCATCCCGGCGATCGTGCACGAGGAGTGCCTCACCGGGCTGGCCGCCTGGCAGGCCGCGACGTTCCCGACGCCCCTCGCGTGGGGCGCCTCCTTCGACCCTGACCTGGTCGAGGAGATGGCGTCGCTGATCGGCGGCTCCATGCGCGACCTCGGCGTGCACCAGGGCCTCGCCCCGGTGCTCGACGTGATCCGCGACCCGCGCTGGGGACGCGTCGACGAGTGCATCGCCGAGGACCCGTACGTCGTCGGCACGATCGGCACTGCCTACGTGCGCGGCCTCCAGTCGGCCGGCGTGCACGCGACGCTCAAGCACTTCGTCGGCTACTCGCTGTCGGACGCGGGTCGCAACCACGCCCCCGCGAACATCGGCCCGCGCTACCTCGCCGACGTGCTGCTGCCGCCGTTCGAGATGGCCGTGCGCGACGGCGGCGTGCGCTCGGTGATGAACTCGTACGCCGAGGTCGACGGCGTGCCCGTCGGCTCCACGCCGGAGTACCTGACCGACCTGCTGCGCGGAGAGTGGGGCTTCGACGGCGTCGTCGTCTCGGACTACTTCGCGGTGGCGTTCCTCGAGGTGATGCACGCCGTCGCGGCCGACCGCGGCGAGGCGGCCGCCCTCGCGCTCGAGGCCGGCATCGACGTCGAGCTGCCGACCGGCGACGCCTACCTCGCCCCGCTCGCCGAGCGCGTGCGGGCCGGGCTCGTCGACGAGACCCTGGTCGACCTCGCGGTCGCCCGCGTGCTCACGCAGAAGGAGGACCTCGGCCTGCTCGACGACGTCGCCCTCGACGCCGCGCAGGCGGCGGGGCCGCCGACCGAGATCGACCTCGACAGCCCGGCGCACCGTGCGGTCGCCCGGCGCCTCGCCGACGAGTCGGTCGTGCTGCTGACGAACGACGGGGTGCTGCCGCTCGGCGGTGCTGCCCCGGCTGACGCTGCCGGACCCGCCCGTGTCGCGCTGATCGGCCCGAACGCCGACAGCACCGAGGCGCTGATGGGCTGCTACTCGTTCGTCAACCACGTGCTCGCGCACCACCCGGGGGTGCCCACCGGCATCGCCGTGCCCACCGTCGCCGAGGCGCTGCGGGCCGAGCTGCCCGGCAGCGAGCTCGTCGTCGTCCGCGGCTGCGAGGTCGAGGGCGACGACGCCTCGGGCATCGAGGAGGCCGTCCGCGTGGCGGCCGACTCCGACGTGGCCGTCGTCGTCGTGGGCGACCGCGCCGGGCTCTTCGGCCGCGGCACCGTCGGCGAGGGCAACGACGTCGAGAGCCTCGAGCTGCCGGGGGCGCAGCGCGACCTCGTGGAGGCGGTCGTCGCCTCCGGCACCCCGGTCGTGCTGGTCGTGCTCTCCGGTCGTCCGTACGCGATCGGCTGGGCGGTGTCGGGGCCGAGCGCTCCCGGAGCCGTCGTGCAGGCGTTCTTCCCCGGCGAGGAGGGCGCGCCCGCCATCGCCGGGGTGCTCTCGGGGAGCGTCGTGCCCTCGGGCCGACTGCCCGTGTCGTTGCCGCGCTCGGCCGGGGCCCAGCCGTTCTCGTACCTGCACCCGCCGCTCGGCGGGCCGAGCGAGGTGACCAGCGCCGACAGCACGCCGGTGCTGCCCTTCGGCCACGGCCTGTCGTACACGACGTTCGCGCGGTCGGGGCTCGTCGTCGAGGACGCTGCCGGCCCGCAGGCCGAGGTGCCCGCAGGAGGCGCGTTCACGGCGACCGTCACGGTGCGGAACACGGGCGACCGGGCGGGCACCGACGTGGTGCAGCTCTACGCGCACGACGTCGTCGCCTCGGTGACCCGTCCGGTCGCGCAGCTGCTCGGCTACGCGCGGGTCGCCCTCGATCCGGGGCAGGAGGCGCGGGTCTCGTTCCGCGTGCCGACCCCGCGCCTCGCGTTCAGCGACCGGCGGATGCGCCGCGTCGTCGAGCCCGGCGACGTCGACCTCTGGGTCGGGGCCTCGTGCGCCGACCGCGAGACGGAGGCGGCGGTCGCGATCACCGGCCCCGTGCACCTCGTCACGTCCGACGACGAGCGCGTGGTGGGGGTCTCCGTCGAGCTGAGCTGACCGCTGTCGTGCTGCGCCCCCGGTCCGGCACGGCACCCTCAGAACTGAGGGTGCCGTGCAGGATCGGGGGTGTGGTGTGAGCAGGTGCGCCCGGGCGTCGGGGGCGGGGTGCAGGATGGCCGCATGGCACACCTCCTCGTCACCGGTTCCTCCGACGGCCTCGGGCGCGGCTCGGCCGCCGCCCTCCTCGAGCAGGGGCACGACGTCGTCGTGCACGTGCGCGGAGAGCAGCGGACGGAGGCGGTGGCCGAGCTCCTCGAGCGGGGCGCGCGCCTCCTCGTCGCCGACTTCGGCGTGCGCGACGACGTGCTCGGCGCCGTCGCCGAGCTGAACGAGGGCGAGCCCCTCGACGCGGTCGTGCACAACGCCGGCGTCTACTCCGGGGCGCCCCTCGTGCCCGTCAACGTCGTCGCGCCCTACCTGCTCACCGCACTGCTCGAGCACCCGACCCGCCACGTCTACCTCAGCAGCGGCATGCACCGCAGCGGCACGGCGGCGCTCGACGGCGTCGACTGGAGCGGCGGGCGCGCGACGAGCAGCTACTCCGACAGCAAGCTGTTCCTCACCGCCCTGTCGGCCGCCGTCGCGCGGCGTTCGCCGGGGCTGTTCACCGCCTCCGTCGACCCCGGCTGGGTCGCGACCAAGATGGGCGGCCCCTCGGCTCCCGACGACTTCGAGCTCGGCCACCGCACCCAGGACAGGCTGGCGGTGGGCGAGGGGCCCGAGGCCGACGTGAGCGGCGCCTACTGGCACCACGACCGCCGGCAGCAGCCCGAGGCGGCGGCGCTCGACGAGGGCTTCCAGGACGAGCTGCTCGCCGCGCTCGAGCAGGCGACCGGGGTGGCGCTGCCCGAGCGCTGAGCAGCGCTCACTAGCGGGTGCGGCAGCCCTTGGCAAGCCCCGGCGTGGGGGGCGCAGCAGGGCCTAGACATGGCGCATGCCGATCCCCACACGCGGCTTCGCCCGCATCCTCGCCTACGTCCTCTTCGCCGCCGTGTCCGCACGGGCCGACGACGTCCGGAGCCACGTCCGGTCGTCATGACCGACAGGCGACGTCCACGACGACAGGTGTAGCCTGGCCGCCGACTTCGTGCAGGGCACGAGGTCAGGACTCGCCGCACCGCCGAGCTCCGAGCCCTTCATCGTCGAAGTCAGGAGAGCACCATGACCACCACCCCCACGACTGCCCGCTTCACCGACAAGGTCGTCCTCATCACCGGCGGGGGCTCCGGCCTCGGCCGTGCCGCCGCCGTGCGCCTCGCCGCCGAGGGCGCCCGTCTGGCCCTCGTCGACGTCAGCGAGAAGGGCCTCGCCGACAGCGTCGAGGCCGTCACGTCGTCGACGCCCGGCGCCGAGGTGCTGACCGTCGTCGCCGACGTCTCGAAGGAGGAGGAGGTCGAGTCCTACGTCGCCGCCACCCTCGAGCGCTTCTCGCGCATCGACGGCTTCTTCAACAACGCCGGCATCGAGGGCCGCCAGAACCTCACCGAGGACTTCACCGCCGACGAGTTCGACAAGGTCGTCGCGGTCAACCTGCGCGGCGTGTTCCTCGGGCTCGAGAAGGTGCTCGCCGTCATGCGCGAGCAGGGCTCCGGCATGGTCGTCAACACGGCCAGCGTCGGCGGCATCCGCGGCGTCGGCAACCAGTCCGGCTACGCGGCCGCCAAGCACGGCGTCGTGGGCCTGACCCGCAACTCGGCCGTCGAGTACGGCCAGTTCGGCATCCGCATCAACGCGATCGCCCCCGGTGCCATCTGGACCCCCATGGTCGAGGCGTCGATGAAGCAGATCAGCGCCGACGACCCGCGCGGCGCCGCCGAGGAGTTCATCCAGGGCAACCCGACCAAGCGCTACGGCGAGGCCCCCGAGATCGCGTCGGTCGTCGCGTTCCTCCTCTCCGACGACGCCGCCTACGTCAACGCAGCCGTCGTGCCCATCGACGGCGGGCAGTCCGCGAAGTACTAGTCGGGCGCCCCGCGGCGGCGGCGCGGCGTAGAACGGACCGGTGTCCGCCGCCCCGCCGCTCCCGCACCGTCCCGTCACGCAGCACGACTGGCGCGAGGTCGTCGGCCTGCACTGGAGGGTCGAGCCCGACCGGGTCGCCCGCCTCGTGCCGGCCGGCACCCGCCCCGACGAGTACGACGGATCGGCCTGGGCCAGCCTCGCCGCCTACCGGTTCGTCGACAGCACGGTGCCGCCGTCGCCCCGGCTCGGTCGCCTCGGCACGATGACCGAGATCGTCGTCCAGATCGCGACCGTCGACGAGCGCGGCCGGCAGGGCATCGCGTACAGGTCGATCGACACGCAGCACCTCCCCGCCGTGCTCGCCGCCCGGACGATCGGCCTGCCGTACGTGTGGGCCCGGGCGGGCTCCCGTGTGCGACCGGGCACCGTCGCGCACCGCACCCAGCGGCACCGAGGAGGCGCGGGCAGCCTCGTCCGTGTCGCACCGACGGACGAGGTGGTGGCTCCCGACCCCGCCCTCGAGTTCCTGACCGAGCGCTGGGGCGTGCACGCCCCCTCCTTCGGCTCGACCCGCTGGTGGCGCCGGGAGCACGAGCCGTGGCCGCTGCGCGTCGCGACGGTCACGCGACTCGACGACGAGCTGCTCGCCGCGGCCGGCCTGCCCGGGCTCGTCGACCGCGAGCCCGACCTCACGACGTGGTCGCCCGGCGTCGTGGTCCGCTACTCCCGCGGCTGATCTCCATTCAGGAACATGCCTCCTGTACGGCGCGAGCGAGGGAGGCGCGGCCCTGAATCGTGCACGACTCAGGAACCCGGATGGCCAGTTTCCTGGATTCGGCTGGTGCCCGCGCGTCCTGGCGACGAGCCCGTCGAGCACGAGGGCCTGCGGCTGACGCTCAGGCTCGCACCCTAGCCTCGCCCGAAACGAGACGGTCCGTCTCGAAAAAAAGGGAAGCGAGACACCATGGCCACGAACGACCGCCCGCTCACCGGATCGACCCCCGTCGGCGACTGGCTCGACCACCCCGAGGGCGGCGCCCTCGTCCGGGAGGTCCTCGGCCAGGGCGGCTCATTCGACGAGTCGTCGCTCGCTCTGGTCCGTGGCCTGCCCCTGCAGCAGCTCGTCGCGCTGAGCCAGGGCCAGCTGCCCCAGTCCGTCGTCGACGACCTCGTGCTGCGCGCGAACGGCGGTGTCGCGCCTGACGAGACGGCCGACGCTGGCGAGGAGACCGGGCCCTGGCGCGAGCACGTCACCGCCGGACGCTTCGCCGGCAAGACCGTCGTCGTCACCGGTGCGGCCTCCGGCATCGGCCGGGCCACCGCCTCCCGCGTGGCCCGCGAGGGAGGCCGCGTCGTCGCGGTCGACTTGTTCGCCGACAAGCTGGAGGGCCTCGTCGCGGCCCTGCCCGACGCCGACCTCGTCACGGTCGCGGGCGACATCACGAAGCAGGACGACGTCGACCGCATCGTCGCCGCTGCGGGCGGGCGCATCGACGCCCTCGCCAACGTCGCCGGGATCAACGACGACTTCTCGCCGCTGCACGAGACCACCGACGCCATGTGGGAGCGCGTCATCGCCGTCAACCTCACCGGCGGCTTCAAGCTGTCGCGGGCCGTGGTGCCCTTGATGCAGGAGGCGCGCCGTGGCTCGATCGTCAACGTCGCCTCCGAGGCGGGGCTCCGCGGCAACGCCTCGGGCAACGCCTACACGGTGTCGAAGCACGGCGTGGTCGGCCTCACCAAGTCGGCGGCGTTCATGTACGCCGATCAGGGCATCCGCGTGAACGCCGTGGCGCCCGGCGGCGTCGCGACGGGCATCCCCTTCCCGGCGGGCGTCTCGGAGGTCGGGTCGGCGCGTCTCCGCCCGTTCCAGGCCGCGATCCCGAGCATCGCGACGGCCGAGGAGCTCGCCGCGTCGATCACGTTCCTGCTGAGCGACGACGCCGTGAACATCAACGGAGCGATCCTCGCCAGCGACGGCGGCTGGTCCGTCCAGTAGCCCCGCCCCGACCCGGCCAGGCCGGTGCGTCCTGCGTCGTGCTGGCAGGGGACGCGTCGTGGTCGACGCACCGGCCCCCGATCCGCGAGGCTGGGACCATGTCGACCACACGGCCAGGCCGGTCCCGCAGCGAGGAGGCGCGCCAGGCGATCCTGCTGGCGACTCGCGACGAGCTGGCCGAGCGCGGCTACGACAAGCTCTCGCTCGACCGCGTCGCGGCGGCGGCCGGGGTCGGCAAGCAGACGATCTACCGCTGGTGGTCGTCGAAGGCCGCGCTCGTCGCGGAGGGAGTGCTCGAGGGCCATCTGATGCCGGGCCTCGCGGCGCCGAGCCCCGAGACCGACTCCGACGACGTCTGGGTCGATGTCGCCTCGTGGCTGCGCGACTTCGGTCGAGCTCTCGCGGCGCCCTCGACCGCGGCCCTGCTCCGGGCCACGTCCGCGGCGACCGCGGAGGACGACGAGGTGGCGGCGCGTTACGACGAGCAGCTCACGACGGTGACGAGGGTGGCGCTGGAGGCGCGGTTCACCCGGGCGGTCGCGTCCGGCCAGGTGCGCGCGGACGCCCCCACGGCGACTGCCGTCGAGGCCCTCGTCGGGCTGCTCAGCTACCACATCGTCACGCGGCGCGACATCACGGAGGCCACGATCGACGGCGTCGTCCGGCTGCTCCGCGACGGCGTCGGGGGCTGACCCGCGCCCCCTCGGGCTGCTGCGTGTCGTCTCCGGACGGCCACGCGCCGCCGGGCCCACGAACGACGGCACCGCGCCCTCGGATGAGGACGCGGTGCCGTCAGTGCTCGTGCACAGCGCTCCGGCAGGAGCGGGGCTCAGCGCTTGGGCGGACCCGGCTTCGGGTGCCCGGGGATCGAGTCGCCCGACATGTTGAGGTCGGCAGGGTCCACCTCGACCGTGCCCACGTCGTCCGGTCCGCCGGTGCCCGGCAGGGTCTGCACGGCGTCCTCGTCGATGTCGTCGTCGACCGCGGGGGAGTCGGACACGGTCGTCGACTGCATCTCGTCGATCGTCTCGTCGCTGCGCGGGCTGTCGAAGGTCGGGTCGTCGGTGTCCTGGGTCGCTTCGGACGGTGCTTTGCTGCGATCGTCGTTGGTCATGGGCGCCAGCGTACGCCGCGCGTCGACGGCCCACGTCCAGGCGTCGGCGGCGCGGACGGCCTCGGGCCGAGGCCGGACCGCCGCGATCGTCCCGCACATCCGGCCCGGGGCTGCTGACGCTTCTTCCAGATCGACGAAGCAACTCCAGGATTATGGATAGAGTGGAGGAATGAGTGATCCAGATGCCCGCCTCGCCGAGGCCGACAGCCCCGACATCACCGAGCTCGACGAGCTCCGGCAGACCCTGACCGATGTCCTGGCCCGGCTCGACGTCCTCGAGCAGCAGGCCGCGGCCGCGCAGGCAGCGGCCGACGCCGATGCCGTCGACGCGGCTCGCGCCTCCTCAGCCCCTCTCGCCGGCACGTCCGGTGACCTCTTCTGGGCGCTCGACGGCGTCAAGCAGCGCCTCGACCCGCCTGGGGGCGTCGTGTTCGCGGGGTCGGTCGCCGTGCCGGCGGGGCCCGTCGACTGGCAGATCACGCTCACCACCGAGGGGCTGCTCGCCGCCGACTGGTCGCAGGCCGCTCCGTCGCTCGCGGCCCTCGGCAACGCGACGCGTCTCGGCGTGCTCCAGGCGGTCGTGGGAGGCGCCGACACGGTCGCGCAGATCTCGTCCGAGGGAGGCCTGGGGTCGACCGGGCAGCTCTACCACCACCTCGGCCAGCTCGTGGCGACCGGCTGGCTCGTGGCCGCAGGGCGCGGGCGGTACGCCGTGCCGCCCGAGCGCGTCGTGCCGCTGCTCGTCGTCCTCGCCGCGACGGGGAGGGCCTCGTGAACCCGCGGGGAGCGGGCGAGTCCCGCGAGCCGTCCCGTCCGCGTCGGAGCCGCCGCGTCGTCGCGGCCGTGGTCGCGGGCGCCGTGACGCTCGGCCTCGGTGCCGCGGCGATCCCGCGTCCGCCGTCGCTGTCGACCGAGGTGAGCGGCGACGAGGCACTGATCCAGCGCGTCCGCGACGAGCTGCCGACCGGGGCCTTCGACCGTCTGGCCGTCGCGGTCGTCGACGGCGACGAGGTGGCCCGCGCCGAGTTCGGCACGGCCACGGGGCCGGGAGCCGCCGAGTTCGAGATCGGGTCGGTGACGAAGACGATGACCGCCTCCTTGTACGCCCTCGCCCTGCAGCGCGGGGAGGTGCAGCGCGACAGCACGCTCGGCGAGCTGCTCGGGGTGACGGGCGACGCCTCCTCGATCACGCTCGAGGAGCTCGCGACGCAGCACAGCGGCCTGCCTCGCCTGCCCGCCGACCTGCCCTTCGTCGGCCGGCTGCTGCTCGCGAACCTCAGCGGCGCCGACCCCTACGACGTCGACGTCGACGCCCTCGTCGGTCAGGCCTCGCGGGCCGACGTCGACGACGAGAAGGCGTACGGCTACTCGAACGTCGGGATGGCGCTGCTGGGGCAGGCTCTCGCCGCCGCTGCGGAGACGCCGTGGGAGCAGCTCGTCGCCGAGCGCGTCGCCGAGCCCCTCGGCATGGTCGACACGTACGCGCCGGGCGACCCTGAGGGGCTCCGTCCCGACGCCCCGAGCGGCTCCACCGCGACCGGCCGGCACGCCGACGCCTGGACGATGCGCGCCTACGGCCCCGCCGGCAGCGTGCGCTCGACCCTCGACGACATGGTCGCGTACGCGGTGGCCCAGCGCGACGACAGGGCTCCCGGCGTGATCGCGACCGAGCCGCTCGTCGAGGCGGGCGACGGCGGCGGCGAGATCGGCTGGGCCTGGATGACGACGCCCCGCGAGGACGCAGAGGGCGAGGGCGACGAGGGCGGGACCGACGACGCCTCCGGCCAGGGCGGCACGTCCACCTGGCACAACGGCATGACCGGCGGCTACGCGAGCTTCGTCGGGTTCGACCGCGACTCCGCCCGCTCCGTCGTCGTGCTGAGCAGCTCCGCCGTCAGCCTCGACGGCCTCGCCTTCGACCTGCTGGAGGACGCCTCGTGACCTGGGTCCCCGCCGTCGTCGTCAGCGTCCTCGCGGTCGTCACCACCGCCTCCTTCGTGCTCTCGGCCTGGTCCGAGAAGGAGGCGCGCCGCGCCCGGAGCCGCGTGGACCTGCTCGCCGCCGCGCTGAACTCGGCCGTGGTGCTCGTGCTGCTCCACCAGCTGCTGCCCTGGAGCTCCGTCCCCGTGGCGCTCTGGCTCGTGCCGGTGCTGCTCGTCGCGGGCGGCGTGGTCGGGGCCGTGCTGCGCTGGCCGGGCCTGCCGTGGCTGCGGCCCGACCGCGCCCGCTGGCGCGTCGTCTCGGGCGCGGCAGTCGAGGTCGTCGTCGCGATCGCGGTCGTCGTGGTGCTCGTCGTCCTCTGACTAGGTGATGATGATCGGCGTGCCGAGCGGCAGCATGCCCGCGAGCTCGCTGATGTCGGCGTTCGACAGGCGGATGCAGCCGTGGCTCGCCGCCTGGCCGATGCTCGCCTCGTCGTCGGTGCCGTGCAGGCCGATCTGGCCGGGGCCGCCGCCGAACGAGTTGAGGGCGTCCGAGAACGCCGAGAGCCCGTAGGCGTAGGGCCCGTAGCCCTGGTTCGTCGGGGCGAGCAGCTCGGTCAGGTAGAACGAGCCGGTCGGCGTCGGGGTGCCGCCGGTGCCCGTGGCGACGGGGAACGACGTCGTCTCGACGCCGGCGTCGTACAGCACGAGGGTGTTGGTCGTCGTCGAGGCGACGAGGGCGAAGGAGGTGGTGGTCAGCGACACCGCGGAGGCCGCCACCCAGCCGCTGCTGCCGTTCGGGCGCTGGGCCACCGAGACGTTCACCCAGTCGCCGTCCTGCCCGAGCACGAGGAGGACGAGCGGCGCCCCGCTGGCCTGCGGGTTCTCCAGCGTCGTCGTCACGGCGCCGTCGGGGGCGTCCCGGACCTCGAGGGAGCTGCCCGTGACGCTCGCGACCGTCGACGTGGTCGGCACGGCCGGGGCGGCGCTCAGCGTGGGGGTCGGCGCGGGCGCGGTGGCCGTCGGCGTCCCGCTCGGGGTCGGGGTCGGGCGGTCGGGCTCGTCCTCCGCCGAGGAGCAGCCCGCGAGGAGGGCTGCGGAGAGCGCGACGGCGGTGAGGGGGGCGAGGCGACGGAGCACGGCGTCAGTCTAGGCGGACATGACGAAGCCTCGGCATGCCAGGCGCCTCACGCCGCGCGCCGGTGCAGTTCGCGCTCGATGTCGAGCGCGAACTCGCGCAGGGTCTCGACCGGCAGCCCCGAGACGTCGCGCGGGCTCGGGTCGAAGACGCAGATCGCGCCGATGCGGGTGCCGTCGGGGGTGTGCACGGGCCAGCCGGCGTAGAACCGGATGTCGTTCCGGGGCACGTCGAGCCCTTCCTGCCAGGCGTCGGCGACGACGAAGGGGTCGTCCGACCGGATGGTCGTGGCGCAGAACGACTCGCTCAGGGGCAGGGCACGACCTGACCCGAGCGTGCTCACGACGGCCCACTGGTGGTCGTCGAGCACGAGGTCGAAGGCGGCGCCGTCGGTCGAGAACGCCGCGCGCGCGCGGTCGGTGATGTCGCGGAACGCCGCCTCGGGCCCGGGCTGCACCAGTCCGGACGCGGCGATCGCCTCGAGCCTCGTCCGCTCGGGCTGCGGTCGGTTCCTGGCCCGCTGGGGAGAGTCGATCCGGGCGCGCTGGGCGTGCAGCAGCGGCGCCACGTGCTCGCTGAGCGCCCCGGCCCAGTGCTCGTAGAGGCGGCCGGTCGGGTCCTCGACGTCGGCGGGCGCCTCCTCGTCGTCGCGGGGCAGGGCGGGCAGCGCGAGGTGCGTCACGCGCGCGTGCTCGGCGCAGACCTCGTCGGCGACGTCACGCAGCAGCTGCGCGTGGCGGTCGGCCGCGGGGGAGGCGTGCAGCCCCAAGGCCCCGAGCGCGTCGGGGAGGGGGGCCGACACGACGACGACCCGCGCACACGGCCGCAGCCGGGGCAGGAGCGAGCTCACGAGGGCGTCGAGGTCGCGGGCGCAGGCGCGCGGCGACCGCAGCGTGACGGCCTCGGCGGCGCCGAGGGTCACGACGACGACGTCCCAGTTCTCGAGGAACACGTCGTCGAGGGCGGACCGGATCGAGGGGAGGCGGTGGGTCGACTCGGGCAGGGCGGCCACGTGGGAGCCCCGTCCGGTGCGCCGGGCCAGCCGGCGCGCGAGGCGCCCGGGCAGCGCGAGCTCGTGCGAGCTCGTGCCCCAGCCGACGGCGGGACCCGCGCCGACGACGAGCACGCGGTCGGGGTCGACGCCGGCGCCTGCGCCGAACGGGACGTCGCGCGGGCGCAGCGTGGTGCTCGCCCTGGCGCAGAGCACCGCGTACTGCGCGGCCGAGACGGGAGACCGCAGGAGGCGCCCCGCGGCGTTCACGAGCGGGCCCGGCCGGTCGAGGCGTGCGGCCCGGCGGCAGCGGGGTGGCGGGCAGCTCTCGGGCCGGTCGATCTCGTCGTCGTCGTGGACATGGTCCGTCTCCCTGATCCGTGGAGCCCGCGAGCCGGTGAGCAGCGGAGCTGCCTCGCGGGCGGCGCCCCCTCGACGCCGCCCTCCCACGCTATCCACGGAGACCCGGGCGGACAAGGCGGTCTGCCCCTCTCGCAGCGAGCTGCCGGGCTCGGGCGCTCCGGGGGTCGCCCCGTCTACCATCGCCCGGATGCCCTCCTCCCGCACCCGCGCCTCCTCGCCCCCCGCCGTCGACCCCGGCGCGCTCGCCGACGGGTTCGTCCGCGTGCGGGGCGCCTGCGAGAACAACCTGCGCGACGTCGACGTCGACGTGCCTCGCGACCGGATCGTCGCGTTCACCGGCGTCTCGGGGTCGGGCAAGTCGTCGCTCGCCTTCGGGACGATCTTCGCGGAGGCGCAGCGCCGGTTCCTCGAGTCCGTCGCCCCCTACGCGCGGCGGCTCATCGCCCAGGGCAGCACCCCGCACGTCGACTCGATCACCGGGCTGCCGCCGGCGGTGGCCCTGCAGCAGCGGCGCGGGGCCCCGAGCTCGCGCTCGACGGTCGGCACGCTGACCACCCTCTCGAACTCGACCCGCATGCTCTGGTCGCGCGCCGGCAGCTACCCCGAGGACGCCGACCGCCTCGAGTCCGACTCGTTCTCGCCGAACACGGTCGCCGGTGCCTGCCCGCGCTGCCACGGTCTCGGCACGGCCCACGAGGTGACCGAGGCCTCGGCGGTCCACGACGACTCGCTCAGCATCCGCGAGGGCGCCATCGCCGCGTGGCCGGGGGCGTGGCAGGGCAAGAACCTGCGCGACGTCACGGCCGTGCTCGGCCACGACATCGACCTGCCGTGGCGCGAGCTGCCCCGGGCGGACCGTGACTGGCTGCTCTTCACCGAGGAGCAGCCCGTCGTCGAGGTGGTCCCGCAGCGCGACCGCGTCGCCAAGCCGTACAAGGGGCGCTTCTGGAGCGCCCGCGCGTTCGTGCTGCACACCCTCGCCGACTCGCAGAGCGAGACGCAGCGGGCGAAGGTGCTGCAGTACGTCGAGTCCGGGCCGTGCTCGCTCTGCGGCGGCACCGGCCTCACGCGGGCGGCGCTCGCCGTGACCTTCGCCGGCCGCACGATCGCCGAGCTCAACGGGCTGCCCCTGTCGGAGGTCGCCGACGTGCTGCGGCCGACCGCGCAGCTGACGACCGCGACGGCCGCGACCTCGCGGGCCTCCTCGGGCGAGCGCACCGAGGTGGCCGTCACGATCGCGCGCGACCTGCTGGCCCGGGTCGAGGTGCTCACGGGCCTCGGCCTCGGCTATCTCAGCCTCGACCGGGCGACCCCGACGCTGTCCCCGGGCGAGATGCAGCGGCTGCGCATCGCGACCCAGCTGCGCAGCGGGCTCTTCGGCGTCGTGTACGTGCTCGACGAGCCGAGCGCGGGCCTGCACCCGGCCGACGCGGAGTCGCTCGTCGAGGTGCTCGAGGAGCTCCGCGCCGGCGGCAACAGCGTGTTCGTCGTCGAGCACGACATGGAGATCGTCCGTCGGGCCGACTGGGTCGTCGACGTCGGGCCGGGCGCCGGCTCGGGGGGAGGCGAGGTGCTCTACAGCGGCCCGGTCGACGGCCTCGCCGACGTCGAGGCGTCGGTCACCCGCCGGTTCCTCGCACCCCGTCGCGAGGCGGACGTGTCGAGCGCGCCGGGCGGGTCGGGAGCCGAGGAGGCGCGCGAGGCAGGCGGCGCCGCCCGCGTCCCGACCGCGTGGCTCGAGCTGCGCGACGTGGCTCGGCACAACCTCCGAGCCCTCGACGTCGACGTGCCCCTCGGGGTGCTCACCGCCGTGACGGGGGTCTCCGGCTCGGGCAAGTCGAGCCTGGTCGGCGGGGTCCTCGCCGAGCGCGCGACCGAGCACCGGGGCGTCGACCGCGTCGTCCAGGTCGACCAGGCGCCCATCGGGCGGACCCCGCGCTCGAACCTCGCGACCTACACCGGTCTGTTCGACGCGGTCCGCGCCTCCTTCGCCGCCACCGACGAGGCGAGGACCCGCGGCTGGGGAGCCGGCCGGTTCTCGTTCAACGTGGTCGGCGGCCGGTGCGAGGTCTGTCAGGGCGAGGGGTCGGTCACGGTCGAGCTGCTGTTCCTGCCGGGCAGCTGGGCCCCCTGCCCCGAGTGCCACGGCGCTCGGTACACGGCCGAGACCCTCGAGGTGACGTGGCACGGCGCCACGATCGCCGACGTGCTGGGCATGACGGTCGACGAGGCGGAGGGGTTCCTCGCCGACGTGCCCGCGGCCTCCCGAGCACTGTCGACGCTGCGCCAGGTCGGGCTCGGCTACCTCCGGCTGGGGCAGCCGGCACCCGAGCTGTCGGGCGGGGAGGCGCAGCGCATCAAGCTCGCGACCGAGCTGCAGCGGATGCGCGGAGGCGACACGCTCTACCTGCTCGACGAGCCCACGGCGGGCCTGCACCCGGCCGACGTCGAGCTGCTCGTGGCGCAGCTGCAGCGGTTGGTCGACGCCGGCAGCACGGTCGTCGTCGTCGAGCACGCGATGGACGTCGTCGCCGCGGCCGACCACGTCATCGACCTCGGCCCGGGCGGCGGGGACGCGGGCGGCCAGGTGGTCGCGACGGGCACACCGCACGAGGTCGCCGCCTCGGCCGAGAGCCGCACGGCGCCGTACTTGGCGCGTGCGCTCGGGGCGTGACGTACCCCGCGGATCTCCCAGCGATTCCCCACCTGAGTGGCGTGCACCGAGTGCGTCGCTGCACTTAGTGTAGGCAGGTGACCGCGACAGCTCCCGCCCTCGACCGCCGTGCCGCCCTCAAGGCCCGGCACCGTCAGGCGATCCTCGACGCCGCCGACGCCCTCATCGCCGAGCGCGGTGCGCCGCGCTTCAGCGTCGACGAGCTGGCCGAGCGCGCCGACGTGTCGCGCCGCACGATCTTCAACCACTTCGCGAGCCTGGACGAGGTCGTGATGACGCTCTGCACGGCGGCGCTGACCGACGCCATCGACGAGTTCCAGACGGCGACCGCCGCCGTCGCGACCCCGGCGGTGCCCGGCACGCGGGCCTCCCTCTTCGACGCCGTCACGCTCGCCCTGCACAGCATCGACCTGCCCGCCGTCGTCGCCTACCTCTGGCGCGTGCTCGACGGCGACGCCGAGGCGAACGGCTCGCCCCACGTCATGCAGGACGTCTTCTCGCGGGCGACCGAGCAGCTCGCCGCCGACGCCGCACGTCGCAGCATCGACGTCGACGAGCTCGACGTCGAGCTGATGGTGAGCAGCGTGATGAACGGCATCGCCGTCATCGCGGTGCACTGGGTGCGACGCACCGACGGCGCCCTCGACGACGCGTCCCGCGTGGTCTGGGCCGAGCTGTTCGATCGGCTCATCGCGACCGTGCGCACCGGCTACGCGCCCGCTCCCTGACCCGAGGCGCCCCGACCCGCCCCGACCAGACCCGACCGACCCCCACCTCCTTCCCGACGACGCGACGCGAGGCTCCACCCCCATCGGACCACCCCGGTCCGCCGCCCCACCAGGAGGACGACCGCCCATGGCATCCCTGCTCTACCGACTCGGCCGGTTCTCGGCCCGACGCGCCTGGCTGGTGATCGCCGCCTGGCTCGTCGTGCTCGGCCTCGCCGGCGGCTCGTTCGCCCTGTTCGGCGGCACGCTGACCACCGCCGTCAGCATCCCCGGCACGAAGACGCAGGAAGTCTCCGACCAGCTCGGCGACGAGTTCCCGCAGGCGAGCGGGGGCACCGGCTCGGTCGTCTTCACGACGAGCGACGACGCCCCGTTCACCCCCGACCAGCAGGCCGACGTCGTCGCGCTGCTCGACGGCATGACCGACCTCGACGACGTCAAGGGCACGGTCGACCCGTTCGCCACCCAGGCGCAGCTCGCCGACCAGCAGGCGCAGATCGACTCCGGGCGCCAGCAGATCGCCGACGGTCGCACGCAGATCGAGGCAGGTCAGGCACAGATCGACGCCGCGCAGGCCCAGCTCACGGCGGGCCAGCAGCAGCTCGACGCCGCCCGCGCGCAGGCCGAGGCGGCGGGCCAGCTCGCCGCCGCGCAGGGGCAGCTCGACGCGCAGCAGACCCAGATCACCGCGGGTCAGCAGCAGATCGACGAGCAGCAGACGACCCTCGACTCGAGCCTCTCCGAGCTCGAGGCGCAGGAGAAGACCCTCGAGGACGGCGCCTCGCTGCTCGCGCTCGCCTCCGACATCCGCCAGGTCTCCGAGGACGGCACCACGGCCGTCGCCACCGTCCAGTTCGACACCGCGCTCAACCTCGTGCCCTCCGAGGCGAAGGAGGCGGTCGTCGCCCACCTGGAGGACGCCGACATCGCGGGCGTCGACGTCGAGGTCTCGAACGACATCGCGGCGACCATCCCCGAGATCCTCGGCCCGGGCGAGGTCGGCGGCGTGATCATCGCCGCCATCGTGCTGTTCGTCATGCTCGGCACCCTGATCGGCGCGGGCCTCCCGCTGCTCAACGCCCTGATCGGCGTCGGAGTCGGCGTGCTCGCCTCGCTCTCGCTCTCGGGCGCCGTCGAGATGCTGTCGGTCACGCCCGTGCTGGGCGTGATGCTCGGCCTCGCGGTCGGCATCGACTACTCGCTGTTCATCCTCAACCGCCACCGCACCCAGCTGAAGGCGGGCGTGCCGCTGCACGAGTCGATCGGCCTGGCCAACGGCACGTCCGGCAACGCCGTCGTGTTCGCGGGCTCGACCGTCCTCATCGCCCTGCTCGCGCTCAACCTCACGGGCATCCCGTTCCTCGGCCTGATGGGCACCGTCGGCGCGGTCTGCGTCTTCGTGGCGATCCTCATCGCGATCACCCTGACGCCCGCCCTGCTGCGCCTCGTCGGCCCGCGCATCCTCACGAAGAAGGCGCGCGCCGCCGTCGGCCGCACGGGTGCCGTGAAGGTCCCCTCGAAGCCCATGGGGACGGGCCGCGCGGTCCTCACCCTGGTCGCGGGCGTGGCCGTGCTGCTGATCATCGCGATCCCGGCGCTCTCGATGCGCCTCGGCCTCCCCGCCGGGTCGTCCGAGCCCGTCGACTCGAGCGCCTACAAGGCGTACACGCTCGTCGAGGACAAGTTCGGCGCCGGCGTCAACGGCCCGCTGCTCGTCGTCGCCGACCTCGACCAGGCCGTCTCGGACGACGACCTCGTCGCCGAGCAGGTGCGCGTCGGCACCGAGCTGGCCGCGCAGGACGACGTCGCCGCCATCGCCCCGATCGGCGCGTCCGACGACGACACCCTGCTCGCGTTCCAGGTCGTGCCCGAGGGCGGGC
>Ga0265780_10004753_pt1 | contig 17395 bp, 9 predicted proteins | sample P1T30metagenome_FD_192432 | JGI IMG/M metagenome (GOLD analysis project Ga0265780, IMG submission 192432) | Plant litter microbial communities from East Loma Ridge, Irvine, California - P1 T30 | ecosystem: Environmental > Terrestrial > Plant litter > Unclassified | place: USA: California...
CCTTCATTTCGCTGGCCGGCCGCTACCTGGTCCTGATGCCGAACAACCCGCGCGGCGGCGGCGTGTCGCGCCGTGTCGAAGGCGAAGAGCGCCAGGAACTGCGCGAGACCATGGACAAGCTTGACCTGCCGCAAGGCATGTCGGTGATTGCCCGCACCGCCGGCATCGGCCGCAATGTCGAAGAGCTGCAGTGGGACTTGAACTACCTGATGCAGCTGTGGCGCGCGATCGAAGGCGCCGGCAAGTCGGCCGCGGGCGCCTTCCTGATCTACCAGGAATCCTCGCTGGTCATCCGCGCCATCCGCGATTACTTCCAGCCTGACATCGGCGAAGTCCTGATCGACACCGACGAGATCTACGACCAGGCCCAGCAGTTCATGAGCCACGTGATGCCCGACATGGCGCACCGTGTCAAACGCTACAGCGACGACGTGCCGCTGTTCTCGCGTTTCCAGATCGAACACCAGATCGAAACCGCCTACGCGCGCACCGTGCCGCTGCCGTCGGGCGGCGCCATCGTGATCGACCACACCGAAGCCCTGGTGTCCATCGACGTCAACTCGGCACGCGCCACCCGCGGCTCCGACATCGAGACCACTGCCTTCAACACCAACTGCGAAGCGGCCGACGAAGTGGCCCGCCAGCTGCGCCTGCGCGACCTGGGCGGCCTGATCGTGATCGACTTCATCGACATGGAAGTGGCCAAGAACCAGCGCGAAGTCGAACAGCGCCTGAAGGACTCGCTGCACCACGACCGTGCCCGCGTCCAGATGGGCAAGATTTCCCGCTTCGGCCTGATGGAACTGTCGCGCCAGCGCCTGCGTCCGTCGCTGTCGGAAGGCTCGCACGTGACCTGCCCACGCTGCTCGGGCACCGGCCACATCCGCGATACCGAATCGTCCGCCCTGCAAGTCCTGCGCATCATCCAGGAAGAGGCAATGAAGGAGAATTCGGCGACCATCCACGTGCAGGTGCCGGTTGACGTCGCCGCCTTCCTGCTGAACGAAAAGCGCGGCGAGATCCTCAAGATCGAGACCCGCCACCGCATCACCGTCATCCTGATCCCGAACAAGCACCTCGAGACCCCGCACTACAAGCTCGAGCGCATCAAGGTCGACGATCCGCGCCTGGAAGACGCCGCCGCCAGCTATACCCTGGCCGAGTCGACCGAAACCGACATGGCTTACGCCAAGCGCCAGAAGGAAGAAGCCAAGCCGCGCCAGGAAGCCGTGGTCAAGTCGATCACCCCGGCCCAGCCGGCACCGGTGGTCGAGCGTCCGGTCAAGGCCGAAGCACCCGCCGCCCCGGCCGCGCCGGTGTTTACCCCGCCGCCGGCACCGCAAGGTTTCTTTGCCAAGCTGCGTAATTTCTTCTTCGGCGAGCCGACCCCGGTGGCACCGGCCCCTGACGCTGCACCGGCGAAACCTGCCGAGCCGATTCCGGCCGCGGGCGAACGTGGCGACCGCAATGGCCGCGGCCAGCGTAATGGCCGTGGTGGCCGCAACGGCCAGACCAAGGGCCGCGAGCGCGAAGACCGCGAACAGGTAGCGAAGGCCATTGCCGGCGAGGACAGCGTCAAGCCGACCGATCTGGAAGGCAAGCCGGCCCGTCCGCCACGCCAGCCACGCCCGCCGCGTGAAGCCCGCGAACCGCGCGAAACCGCCGATATCCAGGCGCCAGCCCAGGGCCAGACCCCTGCACCGGCAGTGCGCGGCGAACGCGGCGAACGCCCGGAACGTGGCGAGCGTCCGGAACGCGCGGCACGCCAGCCGCGTGAGCGCACCGAGCGTACCGAACGCACCCAGCAGGCCATCGAAGCCAAGCTGGACGAGGTGAGCATCGTCCAGGCGACCTCCGCCACGACGGTGACCGTGGCCACCACCGGCCCGGATGGCGAACAGGAAATCGTCCAGCAGCAAATCGTGAAGTCGGTGACGTCGATCGGCCCGAACGGCGACGAAACGGATGCCGAGGGTGACGAACCGCGCCGCCGCCGCCGCCGTGGCGGCCGCAACCGCAATCGCCGCGACCGCGACCAGGCCGAGGGCATGGAGCAGGATGGCGTCGATGGCGAAGGCACCCCGGCCTTCACCCCGGTGGCCGACGAGGAAGCCGCCAAGGTGCAAGCCGAAGCCAAGGCCGCCCGCGGCAAGGCCGAGCCGAAAGCCGCCAAGGTGAGCGACAAGGGTCCATGGCCTTTCCCGACCTCGGAATCGGTCAAGGCAGCCGTCGTGAAAGCCGCAGCCGAGCACGCTGCTGCCGAGCAAACCGCTGAAGCCGCCAAGGCGGCCAAGGCGGCGCGTGCCAAGGCCAAGGCAGAACAAGCTGCCTCCCAGTCTGCTGCTGTCGAACCGGCTGCCCAGTCTGCTGCCGTCGAACCGGCCGCCCAGCCGCAAGCGGCTTCGGCCCAGGCGCCGTGGCCCTTCCCGACCTCGAAGTCGGTGGCGGATGCGGTGGCACGTGCTGCTGCTGCGCAGGCACCGGTCGAGGCTGCGCCTGCACCTGCCGCGCCGGCTGCAGTTGCACCGGCTGCAGTGGCACCGGCTGCAGTGGCACCGGCTGCAGTTGCACCGGCTGCTGTCGAGCCAATCGCTGCCGTGGCTCCGGTGGTAGCACCGGTGGAAACGCCGGCCGTCGTGGCCGCGCCGGTGGAAACCGCAACGGCAGTGCAGGCCGCACCTGTTGCGCCTGCTGCTGCGGCCCCGGCTGCTGCAGTGGCGCCCGCCGCTGCACCTGCCGACATGGACGAAACCTTGGCCAAGGCTGGCCTGACTCTGGCCGCAACCGATCCGGAAAAGCTGCGCGCCGCCCAGGAAGCTGCAGCCCAGGCTGCCGCCCCGGTCCGCGTCGGCCGCGCCCGCAAGGTCGCCCCGCCGCCAGCGGCCGAACCGCTGATCCAGGTGGATACGCGCCAATAATCGACACCCGTCGTCGATAACAAAAGGGAAGCTTCGGCTTCCCTTTTTTATTGCCTGATTTCGGGGTCAGAGCACATTAAATACAAAATTCGGGGTCAGAGCACTTTAGAAGGAAACATCAACTCCTCTCTTTTGTGAAATTTTATTTCACTTTATATAAATTATTGAAATAATATTTCACTTACAAGTCACTGGCTATCTTCTCTGTGTTTAATCATCCGTTTAATTACACGAAGCAGTTGCTCAAAAAAGCGCTCTGACCCCGAAGTCCAGCCATAAAGTGCTCTGACCCCGAACTGGGTGGTGTTCGGCGGCAATGCTGCGACCGTTTGCGATGGAAGTCGGCACACTATCTGTTCAACTGGCCTTATTGAGAATGGCAATGAACGGAGTGAAGAAAGTCAGCCTGGGGCTGCAGGGCGGTGGTGCCTATGGCGCCTTTGGCTGGGGTGTGCTGGATTGTCTGCTGGCCGATGGGCGCCTGGAAATCGATGGCATCGGCGCCGCCAGCGCGGGGGCGATCAATGCGGTGGCGCTGGCCGATGGTTATGCGCTGGGCGGCGCCCCCGAGGGTGCGCAGCGCAAACTGCGGGAGTTCTGGAACGCACTCGGCCAGAGCGCCATGATGGGTCCGATGCGCCCTTCCCCCTTCGACTGGTTCAGCGGCCGCGGCAGCATCGAAAGCTCGCCCGGCTACCTGCTGCTGCAACTGGCCAGCGCCGGCCTGGCGCCGGGCGTCGTCAACCCGCTCAACATCAATCCGCTGGGCACCCTGCTTGCCAGCCTGATCGATTTCGAGCGGGTGCGCGCCTGCGAGGAACTCAAGCTGTATATATCCGGCACGAATATCCGCACCGGCAAGGGCCACAATTTCCGGCGCCACGAATTGACCGTGGAGCACGTCATGGCCTCCGCCTGCGTGCCCCAGGTATTCGCACCCGTGCACATCGATGGCGAAGCGTATTGGGATGGCAGCTTCGCCGGCAATCCGCCACTGTCGCCGCTGGTCGACGAAGTGGCGGCGCGCGACCTGCTGGTGATCCTGAACAATCCGGTCTCGCGCCGCGACTTGCCACTGACCATGGCGGACGTGCACAACCGCACCAACGAGATCGCCTTCAATACCAGCCTGATCCGCGAAATCAGCGCGATCCAGCACATGGCGGCCGTCGTCGACGAGGAAGATGGCGAACGCGTGCACATGGGCGCGATGCGCCTGCACGCGATCAGCGGCACCGCCGTGATGCGCGACCTGAGCATCTCGAGCAAGTTCAATACGGACTGGTCCTTCATCCTGAAACTGCACGAGCTCGGCCAGGCGGCGGCCCGGCGCTGGCTGGACGATGAATTCGAAGGCGTGGGCATTGCCTCCACCTTCGATCCGGCCCAGGTCTACGCATCGGAAACGCTGGCCCCCGGTTTGTAAGGATGGGTGTGGCCTGTCAGCTTTTGCCCCGCGTGCTATCGTATCGCCATGTCTGAAAAAATCATTATGCTGGCCGACGCCAGGTCCCCGGCGCTGGCCGTCCCGGACACCCTGGAGGCACCGACCGGCCTGTTGTCGGATGCGCTCGCGCGTCCGCTGCACGACCTGCGCATCTCCGTCACCGACCGTTGCAACTTCCGCTGCGTGTATTGCATGCCGAAGGAAGTGTTCGACAAGGATTACGCCTACCTCCCCCACTCCTCGCTGCTGAGCTTCGAGGAAATCACGCGCGTGGCGTCCCTGTTCATCGCCCATGGCGTCGAGAAAATCCGCCTGACCGGCGGCGAACCGCTGCTGCGCAAGAATATCGAAGGCTTGATCGCCCAGTTGCGCGCGCTGCGCACGCCGTCCGGCCGGCCGCTCGACCTGACCCTCACCACCAACGGCTCGCTGCTGGCGCGCAAGGCCCGGGCGCTCAAGGATGCCGGCCTGGACCGCGTCACGGTCTCGCTCGACGCCCTCGACGATGCCGTGTTCCGGCGCATGAACGACGTCGACTTCGCCGTCTCGGACGTGCTTGACGGCATGGCGGCGGCGCACGCGGCAGGCCTCGGCCCGATCAAGGTCAACATGGTCGTCAAGGGCGGCATGAACGATGACCAGATCCTGCCGATGGCGCGTCACTTCAAAAACACGCCTTATATTCTGCGCTTCATCGAATACATGGACGTCGGCGCTTCGAATGGCTGGAACATGGACGAAGTCGTGCCATCGGGCGAAGTCGTGCGGCGCATCTCGGCCGAGATGCCCTTGGCCCCGGTAAGCGCCAACTACGCCGGCGAGACCGCCGCGCGCTGGCGCTACCAGGATGGCCGGGGCGAGATCGGCCTGATCTCCAGCGTCACGCAAGCCTTCTGCCAGGATTGCTCGCGCATCCGCCTGTCGACCGAGGGCAAGCTCTACACCTGCCTGTTCGCGACCCGCGGCCACGACTTGCGCGCCCTGATGCGTGAGGGGCGCAGCGACACCGAACTGTCGACAGCGATCGCCCAGCTGTGGCGCAAGCGCGCCGACCGTTACTCGGACACCCGCACCATCAATACGGCGGGCCTGGAGCGCAGCGGCGCGGGTGGACAGAAGCGTATCGAAATGTCCTATATTGGCGGCTAACGAAGATTCGAAGCGACGGCGGATAGAATAAGAAAATGAACAAGGATTCCATCAGCGGCCTGCTCCTGGCCGGCGGACGCGGCACGCGCATGGGCAGCGTCGACAAGGGTTTGCAAGCTTTCGGCGGCTCGACCATGGCCGCGCATGTGCTGGCGCGCCTGGCGCCGCAAGTGGCCACGCTGGCAATCAACGCCAACCGCAATCTCGAACAGTATGCCGCCTTCGGCACGCCGGTATGGCCGGACGAGACCCCCGGCTTTGCCGGTCCGCTGGCCGGGCTCGAAGCGGGACTGCGCCATTGCGGCACGCCCTACCTGCTGACCGCCCCCTGCGATTCGCCCTTCCTGCCGGCCGACCTGGCTGAGCGCCTGTTCGAAGGCCTGCAGCGCGAAGGGGCCGACCTGGCCGTCGCGGTGACGGAAGAGAACGGCCTGCGCCAGCCGCATCCGGTGTTCTGCCTGCTCAAGACAGACCTGGCGCCGGTGCTCTCGAACTACCTGGCGGCCGGCGGCCGGCGCATGGATGGCTGGTACCCGCGGATCAAGGTAACCGAAGTGCTGTTCGAGGATGCCGCCGCCTTCCGCAACATCAACACGCTGGACGAGCTGCAGCAGCTGGACACGGTGCCGTCCCAGGCCACGGCCGCGCCACGGCTGGCCGACGTGGTCAGCTGCCTGTCCAGCTACGATCCGGAGGCGCTGCCGGTGCGCGATGCCCAGCGCATCATCCGCGAATTCGTGACGCCGGCAGGCGCGGTCGAACAGGTCGCGCTGCGCGCTGCGCTGGGGCGCGTGCTGGCCCAGGACGTCATCTCGCCGATCAATGTGCCGGCCTGCGACAACTCGGCAATGGACGGCTACGCGCTGCGCGGATCCGACCTGCTGCCGGACGCCGCCACCCGCCTGCGCGTGATCGGCACGACCTATGCCGGCCGCGCCTTCGACGGCGCGCCGCAGCCGGGAGAATGCGTGCGCATCATGACCGGCGGCGTGATGCCGGCCGGCTGCGACAGCGTGGTGCCGCAGGAATTCGTGCAGGTGGACGGCGACGCGCATTCTGCTGGCATCGTACTGGCGCCAGGCGTGATCCGTCCAGGCGACAACCGCCGCTTCGCCGGCGAAGACCTGAAGCTGGGCAGCGCGGCGCTCGCCAGGGGCAAGGTCGTGCGCCCGGCCGACCTCGGGCTGCTCGCCTCGCTGGGCGTGGCCGAGGTGGCGGTGCAGCGGCGCCTGCGCGTCGCCTTCTTCTCGACCGGCGACGAACTGCGCTCGATCGGCCAGCCGCTCGACGAAGGCTGCGTCTACGACAGCAACCGCTATACCATCTACGGCATGCTGCAGCGCCTCGGCTGCGACATCATCGACATGGGCGTGGTGCGCGACGACCCGCAGGCTCTGGAGCAGGCCCTGCGCGATGCCTGCGAAAACGCCGACGCCATCATCACCTCCGGCGGCGTCTCGGTCGGCGCCGCCGATTACACGCGCGACATCATGGCGCGCCTGGGCGACGTCACCTTCTGGAAAATCGGCATGCGCCCGGGCCGCCCGCTCGCCTTCGGCCGCATCGCCTCCAACGGCCGCAGCGCCTTTCTATTCGGACTGCCGGGCAATCCGGTGGCGGTGATGGTCTCCTTCTATTTCTTCGCCCGCGAAGCGCTGCTGCGCATGATGGGCGCCAACGCCCCGCTGGAACTGCTGCGCGCCCGCTCCAGCGCCACCATCCGCAAGAAACCCGGGCGTACCGAATACCAGCGCGGCATCCTGGCGCGCGGCGCCGACGGCCAGCCGGAAGTGCGCATCACCGGCGCGCAGGGTTCGGGCATTTTGCGTTCGATGTCCGAGGCGAATTGCATGGTGGTGTTGCATGATGAGGAGGGGAATATTGCCGCAGGGGATATGGTCGATGTGCTTCTGTTTGAGGGCCTGATTTAGGAAAACGCTGCATTACGGGTAGGGTGGACGGCGCGCCGTCCACGCGTCCAACTACTCTTCGCGCTGCCATGGCTATTCGAATTCAAACCTGTTCACCTCCGCATTTCCACCCCAATCCCCGGCGTACACCCCACGCTCCACATATCGACCGAACGTCGAATATGGCCACGCCGCTGCCTGCCTGACATACCCATGCTTCACTGGATTGAAATGGATGTAATCCATGTGTCTTTGCATGTCGATATCGCTTCGAATCCGGTGTTCCCAAAACCGTCTCTGCCAAATCGTGCATTCGTGCCGCTCTTGGCTCGCGACGCTGCCTCGCACTTGATAACGTGGACTACACAAACGTGACACGTGGTGTTTTATTTGGGACCACCGTTGCGGGAAATCCGTATCGGCGGGCGGCAAGGTCCAGATGCAATGCAGGTGATCGGGCAGGAGAACCCAAGCATCAATGATAAAAGGACGTGATTTGCGGACGGTTTGGATGGCATCACGTAGCGCCGTCCGAATCAGCACATCACAAAGAATCGGGCGGCGACGGTATGAGATCACCGTGAAAAAGAAGGTAGTGCCAGTATTGGCGCGGCGAAATCGAGACATCGGCGCAGTATGGCTGCGGTGTGATCTCCTTACGATGCGACGGATCAAAAGCCGGTTGGACGCGTGGACGGCGAGCCGTCCACCCTACCCGTAACGCAGCTTTTACCGCAGTTATTTGGCAGTGGTGCTTATTGCGTCGGTTTCCAGTCGCTTTTGCAGGCGCTCGCGTGCAGCGCCGACATACGCTTTACAAGCATTCCCATCGATGAACGCCGCATTCCCCAAAGCCTGCTGCTTCGCCTTCCTCTCCCACAATCCGCTGAACTCGGGATGCGCCGACACCAGCACGTCGCATTTGAGCCCGGCCACCATCGCCATCGAGCGTTCGATGTCGGCGCGGGCGTGCGGGTAGCCCGGGTTGCCGTCGAAGCGCTTGCCGTCGGCGGCGACCGCGTTCAGGCTGTCGGCATAGACGACATCCACGGTTCTGCCCTTCTCCGATGCGCGCCAGGTCCAGCTGGTGCCGCCGCGGGTGTGGCCGGGCGTGTAGTGGGCCGTGACCGCAAGCGGGCCGAGCGTGATCACTTCGCCATCGCGCACGGCGCGCAGTCTGGCGACCGGCGTCATTGGCGGCAGGCTGTCATCCGAACCGGTATATTGCGCGTCGCCCTTGTCCGGCTGGCCCGTGCGCAAGACTTTCAATGCTTCCGGGCTGGCCAGCACGGTGGCGCCGCTCAGCTTTTGCAGTTCGGCGATGCCGCCCGCGTGGTCGAAGTGTTCGTGCGAGCTGAGGATGTAGCGGATGTCCTCGACGCGGAAGCCGAGCTGGCGGATGTGCTGGGCAATCTGCGCCGGGGCTTGCGGCGTGGCGCCATCGACCAGGATGTGGCCGGCCTTCGATGTGATCAGCACGGAACTGAGGCCGGCGGTGCCGACGTAATAAGTGTTACCGAACAGGGCGAAGGGTTCCTGCGGCCCGTTCCAGTCGGCGGCCGCGACTGGGGCAGTGAAGGCCGCGGCGCACAGGACGGCGGCGAAGAGATGGCGGAAATGTGTTTTCATGGTGTGCCGATTGTAGTGCCGCTTCCCTATCCCATCGGCCGCCATGTGACGAAACGCCGGCCCCGTGTGACGCCGGCGCCGCGGCTTACTCGTCGCGCTCGGCAGATTCTGCCGATTCGGCCGTCCCCAGCAGCAGCTGCGCCGCCTCGTTCGGCAGCGCCTCCACCGATTTCAGCTTGCGCGCCATCTGGCGGCTGCGCACTTCCGCGCTTTCGATGTTCTTGGCGGCGCGTTCCAGCGTCAGCCTGGTGGCAGCCAGCACGTCGCCGAACTTTCCGAATTCCGTCTTCACCGCACCCAGCACCTGCCATACCTCGGACGAGCGCTTTTCCAGCGCCAGCGTGCGGAAGCCCATCTGCAGGCTGTTGAGCAGCGCGGTCAGGGTCGAGGGGCCGGCGATCGTCACCCGCAGCGTGCGCTGCAAGTCGTCGGCCAGGCCGGGGCGGCGCATCACTTCGGCGTACAGGCCTTCGGTCGGCAGGAACAGGATGGCGAAGTCGGTGGTCTGCGGCGGCGACACGTACTTGTCGCAGATGGTCTTGGCTTCGCCGCGCACCGCGCGTTCCAGCTCGGCGCCGAAGCGCGCGACGCCATCCGTATCGGCGTTGTCGGCCGCGTCCACCAGGCGCTCGTACTGCTCTTTCGGGAACTTGGCGTCGATCGGCAGCCACAGCGGCGGACCGCCGTCGACCACGCCCGGCAGCTTGATCGCGAATTCCACGCGCGCATTGGTGCCGACCACGGTCTCGACGTTCTTGGCGTACTGGTCGACGGTGAGCACCTGCTCGAGCAGCATCTCGAGTTGCACTTCGCCCCAGGTACCGCGCGTTTTCACATTGGTCAGCACGCGCTTCAGGTCGCCCACGCCGACCGCCAGCTGCTGCATTTCGCCCAGGCCCTGGTGCACGCGCTCCAGGCGGTCCGACACCTGGCGGAAGGATTCGGTAAGCCGGGTCTCGAGCGTCGCGTGCAGTTTTTCGTCGACGGTCTGGCGCATCTCTTCCAGGCGCTTGCCGTTGTCGGTCTGCAGGTCGCGGATCTTGGATTCCAGCGTGGCCCGCACTTCGAGCATGCGCTGGGCATTCGATTCGGTGAGGTTGGCCAGCGCGCCGTTCAGCGTGTCGGCGAAGCGCTTGAGCGTGCGCGCCTGCTCTTCGCGTCCGCCGGCCGCGTGCAGCTGGATCTGCTGGCGCATGGCTTCCAGCTGCTGGGCGGTGGCGCCCTGGTTCTGCGCCAGGTGGGCTGCGAGTTCCTGGCGCGTGGCCTGGGCGCTGGCCTGCATTTCGTGGCGCAGCTCGCGCTCGAGGCGCTCGAAGGCCTGCGCCGAACCGTTGCTGGTATCGCTGCGGCGCGCGCGCGCGAGACCTGCCGACTGCAGCACGATCACGGCCACCAGGCCGATCGCGAGGACGATGAATTCGATGGTGGACATGTTAGTGTGGCTTATTACGCATCCAGTCCGCGGTCTGGAAAAAGGCCTGCATCAGGCGCAGGCGCAGATCGTCGTCGTAGCCGAGGTCTTCCAGCGCCAGCGCCATCGCGCGCAGCCACTGGTCACGTTCGCTGGTGCCGATCGCGAACGGCAGGTGGCGCGCGCGCAGCATCGGGTGGCCGTATTTTTCGATGAAGAGATTCGGACCGCCCATCCAGCCGGACAGGAACATGAACAGCTTGTCGCGCGAGCCGTCGTTGGGGACCGGGTGCATGGCGTGGATGCCGGCGAAGTCGGTCTCCAGCTGCATGATGTCGTAGAAGCGGTCGACCAGTTCGCGCAGGCGGCTTTCGCCGCCGATGATCTCGTACAGGGTGCGTTCTTGGGTGTTGTCGGTGTCAGCCATCCGTCAATCATAACGCGGCTGCGCCGTTACCGGTAGGGTGGACGGCAGAGCCGTCCACCCTAGGCCTCGCGTAGCGTTTGCAGCGGCGGCTGCCTGAGCACATTGCGCAGCCCGAGCCACCCACCGATCAGCGCACACACCGCGCCCACCACCAGCCCGGCCACCCACACCGTCGGATCGAAATGCCAGGGAAACTTGAACTGGTACTCGGCCAGTGCCCATCCCAGCGCCGCCGCGCCCGACGCCGCCAGCAGGCCGGACAAACCGCCCACCAGCGCGAACTCGATGCGCTGGGCCTGGGCCAGCTGGCTGCGGGTGGCGCCCAGTGCGCGCAGCAGGCCGGCTTCGCGCGTGCGCTCGGCCTGGGAACCCATCAGCGCGGCGTACAGCACCAGCACGCCGGACGCCAGCGTGAACAGGAACAGGAACTCGACCGCGATGACGACCTGGTCGAGCACGTCCTGCAGCTGGCGGATGATGCCGCTGACGTCGACCACGGTCAGGTTCGGAAACTGGCGCGTGAGCCTGTTGGCCAGGCCGATGCCTTTCGCCGGCAGGTGGAAGGCGGTCATGTAAGTGGTAGGCGCGTCGCGCATCGCGGCCGGATTGATGATCACGAAAAAGTTGGCGCGCATCGAGCCCCATTCCAGCTTGCGCAGGCTGGTCACTTTCGACTCGACCACCTGGCCGCCCATGTCGAAGCGCAGCGTGTCGCCCAGCTTCAGGCCGAGGGTCTGGGCGATGCCCTGCTCGACCGAGGCTTCGGCCATGCCGGGTTTGTCGTCGTACCAGCGCCCCGCCACCACCTCGTTCCCGGTGGGGAGCGCGGGCACGCTGGACAAATTGAATTCGCGGTCCGACAGGCTTTTCGCGCGCGGATCGGTGTAGGTGCTGGCCGTGACTTCCTTGCCGTTGACCGCCGTCAGGCGTCCGCGGATCATCGGGTACAGCGGCAGGTCGGCGACGCCGGCGGCGCGGATCTGGCGTGCCACGGCATCCTTCTGGTCGGGCTGGATGTTGATGATGAAGCGGTTCGGCGCATCGGGCGGCGTCGACAGGCGCCAGGCCGCCATCAAGTCGCCGCGCACGACGGTCAGCACGAGCAGCGCCATCAGGCCCAGCGACAGAGAAACGATCTGCACGATGGTGGCGCCGGGGCGGCGCTGCAGCGAGGTGATGGCGAAGCGCCAGCCCTGGTGGCGCGATGCGCCGCGCAGCCGGCGCAGGGCCGACAGGGCCAGCCAGCCGACCAGCGCGAACACCGCCAGGCCGCCGAGGAAGCCGCCGGCGGTCAGCATGGCCAGGCGCACGTCACCGGCCTGCCACAGCAGCAGGCCGAAGAACACGGCAATGCCCAGGCCATAGGTCACCAGCGCCATCGGCTGCGGCGCCGCCTGTTCGCGCCGGATCACGCGGTTGTGCGGCACGTTGCGCAGCTGGAGCACCGGCGGCAGCGCGAAGCCGACCAGCAGCAGCATGCCGGTGGCGATGCCCTGCAGCGCCGGCAGGACGGACACCGGCGGCAACTCGGCCGGGATCAGGTTGCCGATCATCTCGAGCAGCACGAAATGGGCGCCGAAGCCCACCAGCACGCCCAGCACGCTGCCGGCCAGGCCGACCAGCGCGAATTCGATCAGGAACATGAGGCCGACCTCGTTCTGGGTCATGCCGAGGCAGCGCAGCATGGCGCAGGCGTCGAGGTGGCGCTGCATGAAGCGGCGCGCGGCCATCGCCACGGCCACCGCCGCCAGCATCGCCGACAGCAGGCTGACCAGTGCCAGGAAGCGCTCGGCGCGGTCCAGTGTGGAGCGCATCTCGGGGCGGCCGTTTTCCAGCGTCTCGATGCGCACGCCTTTCACGTTGTCGGCGGCGATCCGTCCGCGCAGCCAGCCTTCGTAATCGCGGATCATCGCCAGGTCGTTGGCGGAGGTCGATGCCACCTGCATGCGATAGGTCACGCGCGCGTAATTGTCGACCAGGCCGGTGGCTTGCAGGTCGCCAAGGGGCAGCATCACGCGCGGCGCGAAGTTGGAGAACGAGGCGCCGCGGTCCGGCTCGGACGCGATCAGGCGCGCCACCGTGAAGCTCTTTTCGCCCAGCTGGATGCTGCTTCCTACCTTGATGCGCAGCGGCGGCAGCAGGTTGACGTCGACCCAGACCGTGCCCGCATCGGGCGTGCCTTGCGCGGCATCACCGAGGGCTTCGCTGGCGTCGTCCGGACTGGTGGTCACGCGCAGCTGGCCGCGCAGCGGATAGCCTTTCGATACTGCCTTCACCGAGGCCAGCACGGCCTGCGAAGCTTCGCCCTGCCCGGCCTGGGCCATGCTGGGGAAGGTGACGGTGTCGGCCAGCAGCAGGCCGCGCCGCTGCGCTTCCGCGCGCCAGTTTGCGGGCAGCGGCTGGTCGGCGTTCACCAGCAGGTCGGCGCCGAGCAGCTGGTGGGCATCACGATTCAGGCCGCTGCGCATGCGGTCGACGAAAAAGCCGACCGCGGTCAGCGCGGACACCGCGACTACCAGGGCCACCAGCAGGAAGCGCAGTTCGCCGGCGCGCCAGTCGCGCGCGGTCATGCGCAGGGATTGCATCAACATGTTCGAACCTTTAGTGGCTTAGGTGGCTTAGGTGGCTTAGGTGGCTTAGGTGGCTTGAGTGGCCTGGGCCGTTGCGAAAAACTGGTCGACTTCGTCCAGGAAGGCGCGTTTCTGTCCGGGCGCAAGGAAGGCCGCCTCGAAGCTGTTGACGGCCAGCTGGCGCGCATGGCTGGCGTCCAGCGGCAGCGCCTCGAAGGCGGCCAGGTAATTGTCGTTGACGTAGCCGCCGAAATACGCCGGGTCGTCGGAGTTGACGGTGGCGGCCAGGCCAGCGTCGAGCAGCACGCGCAGGTTGTGGCTGCCCATGACGTCGAACACACGCAGCTTGATGTTCGACAGCGGGCACACGGTCAGCGCCATCCGTTCGCGCACCAGGCGCCTCACCAGCGCGGGATCCTCGAGGCAGCGCACGCCATGGTCGATGCGTTCCACATGCAGCACGTCGAGCGCGCTTTCGATGTAGGCGGGCGGCCCCTCCTCGCCCGCGTGCGCCACCAGGCGCAGTCCCAGCCCGCGCGCGCGCTCGAACACGCGCGCAAATTTCTCCGGCGGGTGGCCGACCTCGGACGAATCCAGGCCGACGCCGATGATCTTGTCGCGGTAGGGCAGCGCCTGTTCCAGCGTGGCGAGGGCCTCGTCCTCGGACAGGTGGCGCAGGAAGCACATGATCAGGCTCGCACTGACCGGGCTGTCCTGGCAGGCACGCCAGATGCCCCCGATGACGGTCTCGAAAGGCACGCCGCGCGCGGTGTGGGTCTGGGGGTCGAAGAAGATTTCGGTGTGGCGGACATTGTCGGCGGCGGCGCGCGCCAGGTAGGCCGCGGTCATGTCGTAGAAGTCCTGCTCGGTCAGTAAAACACTGGCACCGGCATAATAAATATCGAGGAACGATTGCAGATCGTTGAAAGCGTACGCCTGGCGCAACGCTTCCACCGAGGCATAGGGGAGCGAAACGCCGTTCCTTTGCGCGAACTCAAATATAAGGTCGGGCTCGAGCGAGCCCTCAATATGGATGTGCAATTCTGCTTTGGGCATCGCCTGCAGCATACGGCGCAAGGGGTCGTTCAGCATGGTGATCTCCATGGTGGATCGGGTCGATTCGGGCATTGGAAGAGAGTGTAGCGCATGCGCGGATCAGGCTCGTTTCACTCTGGAATTTTTGTAAATCGGCGGTCCGAAACGCGTGCGCCACTGCTTAGCCAGATGGTGCACTATCGATTTAGCATTTGATAAAGTCGATGGGTTCCGATAGGCCAAAAGCCTTGCTTTGGCAGTCCCATCGGGACAGTGTCCGGAGGCCAGCAAACCCATTGCGGCAAACTCTTAAAAATCATCATTTTCTTATTCGTTTCAAAGACTTGAAAGCAGATCATACAAGCATGTGACACTGTTTTGACTTCGTGAACTAATAGGCACATAATAAATTTCATCAGCGTAAGAAGACGCTCTCAGCGGGCGCTAACCAACCGGTGCAGGTCGTGGAAATTGTTGCATGCAGCTTTTTGCGCGACGCCCAAAAACCGGATGACAACAAGAACATCGCCCTCCGTTTCGTGTCAGGTCTTCTGACTGCAAAACTTCGATGGCGACCCGGCGGACAGCATTCACCATGCTGGCATCCATTTCCGCCAGGCTTGGGCAACCGCCTTTCATCGGTTGCCGGACAGTGATCAGTGTTAGCACATTAGAGGACATTCACATGACCATATTTGATAATTACGCCGCCCGCTATGAGCGTACCCGGGAAGAGGAATATTCCTTGTCGGAGTATCTGCAGCTTTGCAAGAAAGACCCCCTGACCTACGCCAGCGCTCCCGAGCGCATGCTGGCCGCCATCGGCGAACCTACCCTGGTCGATACCCGCCTCGACCCGCGCATGTCGCGCATCTTCGCCAACAAGGTCATCAAGATCTATCCCGCCTTCCGAGAGTTCTACGGCATGGAGGAAGTGATCGAACAGGTCGTTTCCTATTTCCGCCACGCGGCCCAGGGCCTGGAAGAACGCAAGCAGATCCTGTATTTGCTGGGCCCGGTGGGCGGCGGCAAATCCTCGATCGCCGAAAAGCTCAAATCGCTGATGGAACAGGTGCCCTTCTATGCGATCAAGGGTTCGCCGGTGAACGAATCGCCGCTCGGCCTGTTCAGCGAAACCGAAGACGGCGCCATCCTTGAAGAGGATTACGGCATTCCGCGCCGCTACCTGCGCAACGTGCCGAGCCCGTGGGCGGTCAAGCGCCTGCACGAATTCGGCGGCGACATCAACAAGTTCCGCGTGGTCAAACGCTATCCGTCGATCCTGAAACAAATCGCGATCGCCAAGACCGAACCGGGCGACGAAAACAACCAGGATATCTCTTCACTGGTCGGCAAGGTCGATATCCGCAAGCTCGAGGATTACGCCCAGGACGATCCGGACGCCTACAGCTATTCCGGCGGCCTGTGCCTGTCCAACCAGGGCCTGATGGAATTCGTCGAGATGTTCAAGGCCCCGATCAAGGTGCTGCACCCGCTGCTCACCGCGACCCAGGAAGGCAATTACAAGGGCACCGAAGGCTTCGGCGCGATTCCCTTCGACGGCATCGTGCTGGCCCACTCCAATGAATCGGAATGGAAGACCTTCCGCAACAACCGCAACAACGAGGCTTTCCTCGACCGGATCTATATCGTCAAGGTGCCGTATTGCCTGCGCGTGTCGGACGAAATCAAGATCTACGACAAGCTGCTGCGCAATTCCTCGCTCGATAAAGCGCCCTGCGCGCCGGGCACGCTGCGCATGATGTCGCAATTCGCGATCCTGTCGCGCCTGAAGGATCCGGAAAATTCGAGCATCTATTCGAAGATGCTGGTGTACGACGGCGAAAACCTGAAGGACACCGATCCGAAAGCCAAGTCGATGCACGAATACGTCGACTATGCCGGCGTGGACGAAGGCATGAATGGCCTGTCCACCCGCTTTGCCTTCAAGATCCTGTCCAAGGTCTTCAACTTCGACAATACCGAGGTGGCGGCCAATCCGGTGCACCTGCTGTACGTGCTCGAGCAGCAGATCGAGCGCGAGCAATTCCCGCCCGAGACCGAACAGCGCTACATGTCGTATATCAAGGAGCACCTGGCCCAGCGCTACGTCGATTTCATCGGCAAGGAAATCCAGACCGCCTACCTGGAAAGCTATTCGGAATACGGCCAGAACATCTTCGACCGTTATGTGACCTTTGCCGATTTCTGGATCCAGGACCAGGAATTCCGCGATCCGGATACCGGCGAAAGCTTCGACCGCGAATCGCTGAATGCCGAGCTGGAAAAGATCGAAAAACCGGCCGGCATTTCGAATCCGAAGGACTTCCGCAACGAGATCGTGAACTTCGGTTTAAGGGCGCGCGCGACCAACGGCGGCAAGAATCCGGCCTGGACCAGTTACGAGAAATTCCGCACGGTCATCGAGAAGAAAATGTTCTCGAACACGGAGGAATTGCTGCCGGTGATTTCCTTCAATGCGAAAGCGAGCGCCGAGGACGCGACCAAGCATGCCGACTTCGTGGCGCGCATGGTCGAGAAAGGGTATACGCCGAAGCAGGTGCGTCTGCTTTGCGAGTGGTATCTGCGTGTGAGAAAGTCCTCTTGATATCTTGAGGAAGGCCGGCGACGGCCACCGCAAGGAACGTGGTTGGTGGATGGGCGCGCTTGAAGTGTAGTCCCTGTCCCACCAAAGTCCGGTATGCCAACCACGTAACCGCGCGGCGCGTTAAGATAAGGGACCGGGTGGTATTCCGGCCCGCCGCGAATCTGAGCAGGAGGCCTGTTTTGACTTACCTCATCGACCGACGCTTGCAGGGCAAGAACAAGTCTGCGGTCAACCGCGAACGCTTCTTGCGCCGCTACAAGGCGCAAATCAAGGATGCGGTGGGCCGGGCGA
>Ga0265780_10004754_pt1 | contig 17394 bp, 17 predicted proteins | sample P1T30metagenome_FD_192432 | JGI IMG/M metagenome (GOLD analysis project Ga0265780, IMG submission 192432) | Plant litter microbial communities from East Loma Ridge, Irvine, California - P1 T30 | ecosystem: Environmental > Terrestrial > Plant litter > Unclassified | place: USA: California...
AAACCGCTGATGACGGCTGGAGGCCCGACCACAGTCAATGGAACATCGTGTCTGATATCACTTTGCGTGTGGAATGGCGCCAGCGTGCAAGTCTTGACAACGACCACTGTGACACGATAGGCGTCGAGGTCACGTCCAGAAAACTGTTTGTCAATCGCGACGTGCCTGTTCCTTCGGATGACACAACGACAGATCATCAACATACCATCACCACGGCGGAAGAGATCAAGACCGTCTTGGGCGCCCTGCATCAAGCTTTCAACTCGCCGACCGCGGCGGGAGACAGTCGTAGGGCCCAGTGGCTCGCCATCAACAATTCCTGTGGCTTGCATGTCCATGTCGGCAACGATGAGGCAGGCTTTCCCCTGCAGACCGTCAAGAATCTTCTAAGTCTCTACACGGCCTTTGAGCGCGTGATCGACAAGATGCACACTCAATGGAGGATTGGAGGCACAGGCCTCGCTCTCTACGCCCTTGATGCTTTCGACAGTGGAAAAGGCACGAACACAACCAGCCGCGAAGGCGTGGAGGCATGGCTTGCCGGACACGAGGTTCCAATCAATCCTCTGACCGAGTTTTTCATCGGCAAGGCGTGGTGCCAACGCAGGGACAATGTCCGCCTGCCTTGGTCGCCGTCGGACGATCGCCCGCGCCCCACGCCAGCCGATTCTGGCCTGCACACCACAGCCTTCGTCGAAGTCATCCAGAGCGCCCCGGATCTCGACAAGCTCGCGCGGTCCGAGGGGCCTACATGTATCCTGGGGAAAAGAAGCACCATCAACATCATGTACCTCCTGCCCGAGGAGGCGGAAAGCGAGCACCGGAGCAAGACGATCGAGTTCCGCCAGCACGCGGCCGTCACTACCGTCGCCGAAACCCTCCCCTGGATCGACTTCGTGGTTGCTCTGGTGGAATACGCGCACGCAAGCAGCGCAGAGCTGATCCGCAAGGCCTGCATGCGCGCCGCCAACGACCCGGAGCTCTCGGTCGGGAACTTGCTCGCGTTGCTCCCTATGTGCGACGAGACCGGGGTTTACTGGTCGGATCGCGTCGAGGGCAAGGTCCCCTTTTTCGATCAAGTCGCCGCTCGGGCGGAGGTGGAAGTTGCCTTCGGGACCAGCGAAGATGATTATTTCATGCGGAGCGTTGCGCTGGATCTCGTCAATGAGCGCAAGAAATTGTACGAGCGTTCCGAGGTTGACGGGGCCATAAGGCACAAATTCATCTATGGCGGGTACGGGCAGTTCAGTCGGGGATTCCTTAACATATATGCGCCGTATTTCAAGAAGGAAGAGAAAGTGGAGCTTAAGATCGGGTGGGAGACGCCCCTGAGTAAGCCTGAGTCCGAACCTGAGCCTGAGCCTGAGCCGGAGGATGGGTCTGAGTTTGAGGATGAGTCTGAATAAGATGAGAGGATGGGAGCCTCTCTAGAAGATGCTGAAGATGTCTATGCCTCGACGCACTGGCGGGCCGTAGATTGCGAATGATTATTTGGAAAATCCGGAAAGGGTTGGATGAAAACAGAGATACCGCTGACATCAGGAGAAGGCTGTTCTTAAGAGCAGACCTCGAAAGATATACCATGAGATCACAGGTCCTATAATGAGCTTCAAAACGTGTCGCAGCAAGGTTGACAGGAATGACATAGTGATCTGGACTTAAGTGATGGCCGTGAAAGGCGCCGCAAACCCATACCTCGCGACTCCAACGCCGTAATCTTTGCCCGGTACCCTCTCTGTCTCAAGCCGTCAGCCAAATTCAGTACAATGATAACGGAGAACCAAACTCACCGTGATCTGGCGGGAAATTCTCACGCCGGTCAGCGTAGTACTTGTCCCTGAGATCCCAGCCGTCGCTGGCACACGCATAAGTAGCATAGACACTCCTCCGCGCCTTTGCCGTCTTGTTCGAAGCGCTTCGATGAGCCAAATGTGATCCGAAGATCAAAAGGTCGCCGGCTTCCAGTTCGACGGGCGTCCAGTTGTTCACGCGCTCCCACTCAGCGTCGATTGCTCCGCCGTGGCTCAGCTTGACGTCTACGCGATGGCTGCCCGGCACAATCTCAATGCAGCCATTGGCGACGGTGGCGGGGTCTACAGCCAGGTTCGCAGTGGTGTGCTCGATCTGGCCAATGTGGTTGTAAGCAGGTGCGTCAAGGTGGGCTCCAAAGCCGTTGCCGCCGGGTAGCTTGTAGTTGATCTTGTCTTTGAACAGCAGCATCTCTTCGCCGGTGACCTGAGCTAGGATGCCGCGGAGCGTGGCGCCAAATAAGAGCGACTTGAAGCCTTCGTGATAGGGCGCGAAGTTCTCTGTGCGCATTATCTGCCGTTCGCCCGAGCTCGTGATCTCGTCGTAGGGCATCCATTTGCCTATCTCACGAGGCAGATTGCTGACTTCGTCGGCCCAGCGCTGGAGAGTGGAAGGATCGACAGCATTGTGGTCCGATGCTCGCAGGACGAGGAAACCCTGGGTGTCGAAGTGGGCTTTTTGGGCTGGTGTGATCGTTGTCGATGTCATGGCGGGGTGTCGGTTGTCGGGGAGGAAGTGTATACATGCGTAACCTCTATTGCGTTGCTGTTATATCGCATGTTGGGAGACAAAAGTCTGCTACCTTGACCGATCAATCGGCGTGGACTGCGAGAAATGATCACTCGGTGTTCCCACCGAGACTGAACTCATCGGACTTCCCACCGGCACATTCCCCCGCGGCTCTCATCTACTGCTCCTGGACGCTTTCTTTCTGTGGCCTTCGGTTCTATTCAAGAAACAGTAGAACTGACCTTCTGCCTTTCGCTCGGGTTTTTTCTCCACAGCATCGACAGCGAAGTCTCGATTTCTAACACGAATACTAAGATGGGAAGTATGACACTATCAGCAGACGCCGATGCTCGCATGGCAGTGAGAGAAATCTTATCCTTGATCGAGAAGCAAGGCAAGGGAGATTACATTGGCGAAGCCGTGTCTCAAGTTCAGCACTCTCTCCAAGCCGCCACCTTGGCACAGAACGCAGGCGCAGACGACGAAACTGTTATCGGCGCCCTCCTCCACGACGTCGGCCGCTTCATTCCCGCTGCAGACAAGATGGAATCTATGATCGCTGCGGATGGCACGTACATTGGCAAAGCCAGCCATGAGATTATTGGCGAGCGCTATTTGAGGCAGCTGGGTTTCTCCGAGAAGATATGCCAGGTCGTTGGCGCACATGTGGTGGCAAAGCGCTATCTCTGTGCGGTCGAGCAAGGGTATTGGGAGAGTCTCAGTCGTAGTAGCAAGCAGACGCTTGAGTTCCAGGTATCTTACAGTCCCTGAATGTGGATATCTTGAAGTTTAGGGACTGACAAGTGCAGGGCGGCATCTTTACAGATGAAGAAGTGGCAGAGGCCAGGAAGGATCCGTGGTTGGAATCGAAACTGGCAGTGCGAAGATGGGACGATCAAGCAAAAGATCCCACTATGCAAACGCCTCCTCTCGATCATTTCCAGAAGATGATGGTCGGATCGCTTGTCAAGTCGCGGGCAATCTAGAGAGAGTATCAAATTGGAAAGCAGCCGGGGCCGTAGATAGAGAAGTATTTCACCATGATGAAATCGATGAATAAACTTGGCGGACAGTTGACCGAAGAGTCGACGACTGTGGTCATGCGTGGTAGATCCCCAAGCGTTTCACTTAGTCTTCAAGTCAGTGATTGGTACTGATAGTGCGTTTGAAAGTCGTCAAGCGTGTCTTGATTCGATAGAAAGTCGAATTCGCCCATTATTTCGTCAAAAGAGATGTCAGGCCAGGAGGCCGTGGTACCAGGTTGGCTGTCGATACGAACTGCCTGGCTCGGTAGCATTTGTGAGTCGAGTATCGCTGAACCATGCATGTGGCTCTGCGGCGGATGAAATTGAGCCAGGAGATCTTTCGAGCCTTTTGCCACGCTGACAAGCAGATGCTGCGGGTGCATTGTGGCAGTGATTGCCTCGAGTACGCCGACAAGATTAGTGACCAAGTTGCATATCTCGCGAGCGTCGACACGCACAGTGTTCGCATACTTGGTCGATACCTTGAGCAGAAAGACTACCGAGAAGGCAATCATTACGTCGAAGTACGTCGGCAGACCGTCTAAGTAAGATTGGATGTCGCTGTCGGTTGTTACGGTGCGCAGGATTGCGGTTGCTGACATGATGGCAGAGTCAGCCAGCTCGTCGATATCCATGGCTATCGCTGGTGCTTTGTATGCGGGATCCTTGATACCTCTGAAGGCTGCGGAGAAGAGGTACAGTCTAGCAAAATGATAGTGTAGACCAACTCCCTTTCTCGGATAGTCGCCAACGTATAGATTGACGGTGAATTTCTCCGTCCAGTCCGCTCGAATTTGGTCTAGCCGGATGCTCAGCCGGCGCAGTGTTTCTATCATCGGACCGTCCAGCGGTCGATCCATGTCTACGCCAAAAGATTGATAGATGTCACTTCCCACCATCCAAAATTGAACTTGGCTAACCAGCCGGGCGTCGTCCTCGACAGCATCTTCGAGTGTCAGAAAGCGTGAAGATGCGCGGATGGCATCGTCTTCTCGCGTCATGGGCGGCCGGCCAAAGGCTACTGAGAACTGGTGGTCGCAGACATAGACGAGGTAGTGCAAGCGAGTGTTGAGATAGCTCGTTCGGTCGCCGTTCAATGCCTTGAATATGCTTCTGTGAAGCTGCAGCTCTGAGGACATCCTGACGGCGGCACCGACGCACATCCAAGAGATCCCGCTTAACCAGAATGCGCCAATGCAAAGACCTTGGACATCATCAGTGGTACATTGACGTGAGAACGACGCTGAAGATGCAACGGAGACAAATTCCCTTTGTAAAGGGTCGAACTTGGGGGATGCGAGGTGCAAAGCGCCCACGGCACAGATGGCAGCGAGCAATAGCGAAGATCTTGAGAGAATCTGTTGCAACGTCCGACGATCTCCCAAGATGCTGTACAGGAAATGATCGAGTCGGTCCTGGTAAAGATCCAGGAACTGCTGGGCCTCTGCTTCAGTCACAATGCCGCGCGAGACAACGTTCTGGTCGTTGCGTGCTGGCTCGCTGGAACTGACGGCGGACGACACTACTGAGCCGGGAATCGCTGCTGGGCCCGACTCGGGATCCATAACAATCTCGAAATTGCACGGTCCAGCCCGGGCAGATGGTGTGGAAGATGACGTCGAGGTAAGTGCGTCGTCTTCTCGGTCGGCCGCGAGATCTTCAGCAGTACTGAGCAGGCCCGGCAGACGCAGTTCGGTGGCGACGCGAGACAAGGCGCCTTCCAGCTGGACAATCTTCCTGTCGACAGCAAGCTTCCAGGCACCGTCGCTCTCTAGGATGGTCTGAAGACTGCGGTTGACATTGCATGGCAGCCCTCGCTTCTTGCATCTGGTACATGGCGGCTCCGAAGCACGCATATGACATTTGATCTTTTGTTTTCGACAGGCCACACACGCCGTGACCTTTCGTGTGATGTCGGGGGGTTTGGTGGCCTCACCGATCTGCTGGGCGACTGACATGTCGTCTTGTGTAAATGTACGCGCCGGGAGATGTACACGTTCAACATGTTGTTGCTATCTACCGAACAGAGGAACTCTAGAACACGAAGGCCCGAGGCCAAGGGCAGCCGGCGGGCATGGCCATGCCGACGGCCTCAATAGTACCCCGGAGCCGCAGTCTTCAGCACGACTCTCCGATACCGATCCCACGTGGTCGCCTCACTGGCTGTGGATTGGAGTCCATCAAAAACATTTCAATTGACTTTCTCACTCCCTACCTACATCACGGCCATCGATTCCTGGCCGTACGGCCTTCTCGCCGACTCACTAGAACATGCTTTGAGAGCCGTGTTGCATGTACGATGTGTTCCGTACAATCCCATCAACGACGACAAATCGGCTACTGGCACTGCTGCCACGTGCGTGTCATTGCTGGCGACATAGCAGTACGGCATCGAGACATTGCCTGTTGGCAAGATAAGCATCCATTGCGGTCTTCACTCCTTGCCCAAGGCTGCGCACGATGTCGACTGGGAGTTATAACATAGTTATCCCGTATGACACACGAGATGAGGTGACCCTTTGACTGACCTCAGATGAACAACAAACCCCTTCTTTACTCCACCATACACATCGATTGTATCCGATCCCGAGATGGGCAAGTTCATCAGCAACCTGAAGTTTCTTAGCATCGCCGGCGTGGGACTCTTCGGAGATGGCTTTCTCAACATCTCCATCGGCCTCGTTGTGCCAATTATTGGTTTCCTGTATTACGACGACGAAGGAGGAAAAATGCCGACGGTACGAAGCGACATCATCAAGGGAGGTTTGTCTATCGGCATGATTGTCGGCCAGCTGGTTTTCGGTCTGTTTGGCGATGCTCTCGGACGGCACAAGGTATACGGCAAGGAACTCATCATCACCATTCTCGGCACTACCATGCTCATCGTGCCGCCGACGTATCTGGGCCACACTGGCATTGTAGCATGGCTAACGACTTTTCGAATCGTTGCTGGCTTTGGCATTGGTGGAGGTGAGTCCAAGTCTTCCCGGCAGAATTATAGATCAAGACCGTGCAACTGACCAATTCACGTTTAGACTATCCTATGAGCTCTGCGATCTCCGCCGAACAGAACACTATGGGCTCAAGAGCGAAACTGGTCTTATCAGTATTTTCATGCCTCGGCCTAGGTGTTTTTGCGTCCGGCTTGACCTACCTCATCCTGCTTGCTGCCTTCAAGAGCGCTATCCTGGACGACATCAACAAGCTGCAATGGGTGTGGCGACTCCTGTTCGGCATCGGACTTGTCCCGCTGATCATGACACTCTATGCACGCCTTAACATGAAAGAAAGCCAGCCGTATACCAAATACGTCTCAACGGAAACGAGTCTAGTTGGAAGAGACACACGCGGTCTAGCAGAGCAGTTGCGAGACTTCCGAGAATACTTTTCCACAGCGAAGCACGCTCGCACCTTGTTCGCTGTATCTGCCGCCTGGTTTCTCTTGTGAGTTTGAAACACCACTAGCATTGCCATGACAATCGTGCAGAGACACTGACAACCCTGCAAGCGACATTGCTTACTACGGCATCAACCTCAACCAATCAATCGTCCTGAGCGAGATCGGCTACAGCGCCGGCGACACTCACTTCGAGACTCTATGGAACACCGCAGTCGGCAACATCATTGTCGTCCTCGCGGGCTACCTACCCGCCTTCTACGTGGGAATCTTCCTCCCGGATCTCATCGGCCGAGTCCGCCAGCAATTCGTCTTCAGCGCACTGGCGGCCGTGCTGTATGCCATCTGGGCCGGGGTGACCGACATCACATCGACCGGTGGCTTGATGGCGATCTTCACGATCTCGCAATTCGTCCTCAACGTCGGGCCGAATTGCACGACATTCCTGCTCCCGGTGGAAGTCTTCCCGACCAGGGTGCGGGCTACGGCACACGGTATTGCGGCGGCGTCTGGCAAAGCGGGCGCTGTCCTCACCGCGTTTACGTTCGGCTCGGTCAAGGAGCGCATTGGTATCAGCGGAGGTAAGAGGCTCTCCAATTTTGCTCTGTCGATCTGTCTTCTCCATCCCACTGACCACTATTTTGCGCAGTCCTTGGCCTGTTCTCAGGTATCATGGCGCTTGTGGCCCTTGTCACTTTATGGATCCCGGAGACCAAGGACGTCTCGATTGCCCAGATCGAGAAGGGTGTTTTGTATGGGGTGGAGGTGGTAGGATCGGATTCCGACGAAACGGCACCATCCAAGACCGACGATATCACGGTGACACGGGGCGACAAGCAGGCTCTAGAGAACCATGATTTGGTGGTGCAAGTGGTGTGAGGTCCTTGTTGAGTTCGAATGGGGTCGCGTACGATGTGCTGTCATTACGACGTAAAGAAAAGTAATGTTGCACACACAAGGTGTAGTCAGATGTTTGAGTATCGGCAAGATTTTACATTATTCCCCACCAACCGTTAAACCTCGCAATACCTCTTCATTGTACGACAGTACATGCGCTGCGAACGCTTCCACCTGGTAGATAAAGCTACATCCCATAAGACATATTGTATTCGAAGGATTCAAATCACACCGAAGACATCATGTTCATGGTCGTCTAGATTTCAGAGCACAGTCCAGGCCAGGAACCTCACTTCCAGAACCTCTTTCGCTACCACTACATCCATCAGTCTAATCGAACTCCCGGCGGAGCCCCCAACATACTCTCATTCCCGCCCACACATGTCCCTAAGTTCGAATCGACTCGGATGATGTCCGCGGTAAACGTCAATCATCAATCCAGAATCTCGGCGCGAAGACCGATACTGTACACGCCGCTCGAAGCTTTTAACACGATAAGCCTCGCGACCCACCTGCATCACATTGCTTCAGCCGGCAAGCATTGCACTGGACAATTCTGCCTCGATGAATCAAGAGCTGTCACACAAACACGTGGGAAACAAGAGACGCACATCACCTACTTTTCCTTTCGTATTCCTCTACACGTGGGCCTGTATCTTGGTTCCGCACTTCACTCCGTCGCACCCTCGGCACCCTGGAGTATAGTGCAGGGATCGTAGCTATTGCGCAAGGATCGTGAGCATAGCGCAGACACATGCAGAAATCTATAACAAGACACAAAGCCACAATCGTGAAACGTGTATTCGTCTGCCAGCACTCCCCCCGACAACCCTCACATCAGTGAAACATGACGATAGCCGAAAAGTTCACTCCCGAACAGGTGGTCGTGGCCAGCAAGGCTGGATCACCCGAAACTGCCGACTACAGCACGCCAGAGGACGGTGCTGCCCTCCAGAGGACTTCCCGGATCTCTTCTACTCTCACGGTCCTGGTAGCCGGCCTCGCGCTGTTCAGCGATGGCTACAACGCGCAGATCATCGGCTACATGAAACCCGTGTTCAAGGAACTGTACAAGGACGGGATGTCCAGCACGATGAGCACCAGGCTGTCGAACTCGTATCTCATCGGGGAGGTGTTTGGCATGCTGTTCTTCGGCTGGGCAATCGACAAGATCGGTCGGCGTCAGGGTGTTGTGTTTGCGACGCTTTTCCTCGTGTTGGGCATCGTGTTGTCTAGTGAGTGAGAATGCGGTTCTGCTTGTGGGAAGTCTTTCACTGATTGATGTTCGCAGCCGCGGCGCATGGTAATACACAACTCGGCATGTTCTGGATGATGGTTGTAGGGCGCGGGATTGCCGGGTTCGGTGCAGGTGGCGAGGTAAGACGACCTTCAGACAACGACGACCTCTCACTCACGTCGACGGCCAGTACCCGGTCTGCGGAACAAGCAGCGCTGAAGCCAGCAACGAAAACGCTTTCGTGCGTCGCCGCCGCGGCATCTTGGTGGCCATGACGACGGACTTTGCAATCGATTTCGGATTTGTGGTCGCAGGATGCGTCGCTCTCGTCGTTCTCGCAGCATACCACTATCGCACCACAGAAGGCGTCTGGCGCATCTGTTTCGGTCTTGGGTTCACCTTGCCTTTAGTTCTGGTCTTCTTCAGGATTCGTATGATCGAGAGCACTCAGTACCGCAAGCATGCCATCAAGCGAAAGATTCCGTACTGGCTTGTGATCAAAAGGTATTGGAAGCCAATGCTAGGGACTAGTCTGGCGTGGTGAGGAGTCTCGACAACGGAAGTCATGCGAGAATCTACTAATTCCCGGGTTGCAGGTTCTTTTACGACTTCGTCACATATCCATTTGGCATCTTCTCGTCGACCATAATCGGCCAGTTGAACCCCAACGATTCGCTCGTCCAGAACATCGGTCTCGGCACTGCCGTCAACTGCTTCTACCTGCCAGGCTGCATAGCTGGCGGTTTTCTAATGGACAGGATCGGACGCAAGCAGACAATGACTCTCGGCTTTGCATGTTGGGCAGTGCTCGGGTTCATTATCGGCGGGGCGCTGAAGCCCATTCAGACAGTCTTCCCATTGTTCGTTGTGCTTTACGGCTTCTTCAACGCCTTTGGAGGTGAGTGCTCGACGGCTTCAAGATTGAAAGCAACATACCCACTAACCATTGTGCAGAAATGGGCCCTGGTGTTGCTACGTTTCTTTGCGGCGCCGAGAGTTTTCCTACTCCAGTCCGTGGGCACTTCCTCGGCCTCGCCGCAGCGATGGGCAAAGCCGGTGCTGCGATCGGAACGCAAGTCTTTACGCCAATCCAGGAGTCGTTCTCCGACGACTTTGCTGGTGTTCAGGCTGTGTTCCTCATCGGTGCTGCGTTTGCCGCGGTTGGTGGAGTGATCTCGTGGACCTTGATCCCAGACAAGGAGCGGGATTTGGAAGACGAGGATGCAAAATTCCGCGCGTACCTACTGGAGCATGGCTTCGATATTGAGATCGGAGAGAGCTTGTAGACTCAATTCGAGTATATAGCTCTATACCGATGCTATCGATAATGTCCAAAAGACTGCCGTGAGTGAGAGGTAGCATCACCAAACGTGTGTCGCGCTCAGGAGTAATATATAATACGATCATGGATGAGATACGAAGAGCAGGAGGTGAAAGATGCAGTGCTGATGCCGAAGGAGTTCCGGATCCTTCGGCTTCCAGCCTCGTCATCATCACAGCATGCACATTCTGTCATGTCAGGTCAACCTAACACAAGCCCGTACATGTATGTATGTATGCATGAACATACATGTACCGTGACCCTCTTGCTCTGAATCTTGTCCCGGAACTCTAAGTATCAAACCACTCTCGTTCCACATACTCTCGCTTTTCCCAACACAGCTATACTGCTGACGCATCGCAAACCCATCATCCACACGAACCGACTCCCCACAGCGCAGCACCGCCATGGCTACTCAAGCGCACTGCGCCTTTTGCTTCGACACTCTACGCGCGCACTTTGACAAGAGGCCGGCCTTGGATCTGGCTCAAGTGGAGGACCTGTGGGAACGCTACCAGCAAGAACAAGAGTCCACGAAAGCAGGAGCTTCTCAAGAACAGGATGAGGAGTCTGCGCGACCGGCTGCCATCTCTAGGCTTCTGAACAAGGACGCCGGGTCGCCAGCAAACAGCGATAACTCCCTACCTTCAACACCTCGCTCTGGCTCGAGCTCGAAGGGTACCGCGACGCCGGCTTCTTCCAAGACGTCCCTCAGCTCAAAGTCATCTTCGGGAAAGCCACGGTCGTATGGAGAGTACCCGTTGTTTGTGACTTGGAATCAACACTCGGCTCGTAGTGGGCAGAAGAGCCTGCGCGGCTGCATCGGCACTTTTGCAGCGCAGGAGCTGGAGAGTGGGCTGCAAAGCTATGCTTTGACGAGGTATGTCTACGCAGTCTCCTGAACCACCCCTCTGATACCATCTCTGACAATCTCGCAGTGCCTTGGAAGACACGCGCTTCTCGCCCATCCCCGCTAGCCTCCTCCCACAGCTTTCCGTCCACGTAACACTCCTCACAAACTTCTCATCACCCGTCCGTGATCCCTATGACTGGACCATCGGCACCCACGGCATCCGCATCTCCTTCACATTGCACGGTCGCCGCTATGGCGCGACATATCTCCCCAGCGTGGCGGAAGAGCAAGGCTGGACGAAGGAGGAAGCGTTGATCAGCTTGATGAAAAAAGCGGGCTGGAATGGGAGCAGTAGCAGCTGGGAGAAAACGTGGAAGGATGGCAGAGGTGAGTTGGTGAGGTATGAGGGGGAGGCTGTGGGATTGGAGTACAAGGAGTGGAAGGAATGGGACGATTGGGTCAGGAACAACGCGGTGTTGTAGATGGATGGCGGATGCTCCAGCACGAGATGTGACTGGGCTTGTGTGAGGACTGACATGGATGTGATAGACGACTTTACGACGCTTGACGCTTGACGCTTGGTATGAGCAATTTCTTGTCTTCCTATCTCTGCTTGCCGGATGTGCACACACCCACTTCGATCTGGACCAGTTCTCGGATCGGAAACGCAGAACTACTGTTTGTGATTGATTGTCATTCGTGTTGCCTTTACTCATTTCGGCAGGAGCGACCATAACTATCTTCACAGACAGAAGCTGAGGCCGTTCTCGGTGACGGGCTTCTGCCTTGCGTGCTTCAGGCCGCCGTTAAATCGCCATTCTGACCTGTAAAAGCATGCGGGTGTGCACGCACTCGGACACGCAACTCGAGACGGATGGGATAACAACGCTCTTCCAGAGAATATTGTAAGTTTGCGCTCCGTGTCGATCAAAGTGACGATCTGCTGGACGACATCAAATGGTCTTCCATACCTCTTGAGTCCTGCCTCGGTCTTGACCGTACTGGCGTTGGGCTGTTTCGACGTCGGATGGCCATTCGGTTCGCGTATTGACTTTGACAACGACGCGTTCGTCACGCATCTATGTCGGCGGTTATTGATGAACTGTAACATGACATGTCTCGATGTCTCCGACCTGCCACAACTCGGTTAGGTTTGCACACGACCAGCCTTGAAGAAGAAGGTCGTCTCTGCACTACGAGTACTATCGAATGTAGGCCAAACCTTGGGTTATGAAACGGGAATGGCGTGATCTGCAGCGTTCGCGGATCCTTCTGCTTCCTCCAAAGACGACAGGGCCGACAGTGGCTCCACTGAATTGACAAAGGTTCGGACAGTCGCCTGCCGAGCGGCCAATGACCGTGCCGTGCAGCATGCATCGTGAGAGGCGCATTTTACGAGTGTGCTCTGCAGATTAGACATCAACCAACCGGCTCCTGCGCGTGGCGTTTCGAGCATGAATGGTAACGCATTCACAGAGCGCCTTCCTAACTTGGTATCTCTCCGGTGGCCACAACGCTCATCAGGGTAGTTTTCTCTCCATGTCAATATCAGCCTGCCCAGGGTGGATCATGCAGGTGTCCCTCCGTACTCCGGACCAAAGGCTTCTACGGGGACAAGAAAGCCTAAGCCTCGCCAAGAAGCAGGGATTCCGAGAGCTTGTGATGATGCTTATCGCTCCTCTCTCGGCGTTCAGATGACCACCCACAACCCTACCTACTAACAAGATAGTCGAATTACTGTACTGTAGCGGACTTGCTCACAATCAACCCAAAGTCATCTGTCCACAGTCCACATACCGGCGCACACACCCTCACCGACACTGATCTCCTCACGCCGCGTGAGGCAGTTGTCGGTTCTGCACTCTTCCATTCGCGGTCGACCAAGTCCTGCGTCCAGATTGGAACTTCTCGTCGTGATTGGACGGCAATACAGTGCAATATCCACCCCCCGGCCCTGACACATCCTTTAGACGAAGCTTGATCAATTAGCCTGTCGAACCTCTCGCCAATCTCGACCACTCGTCCTCGCCAAACACATCCACATCGCTGCATTGCTAGCAGTCGGTCGCAGCGTTCGGCATCACGTCCTCGTCGCGCGCCTCGGACGACACCTTTTCTGGAAGGTGCCTTCACCATGTACCAGCGCTACTCGATGCTGAGTGGAGGAGACTATCCGGTGCCTTGATATACCGGCAACAGTGTTATCGGTCCTCTGTTGCATGCCCATCATATATAATGGACGCCCTGGACCGTCAATTCAATCCAGAGCTATCACATCCAACATCGCCTCACTCACCAAACAATCGCTACTCCCAGCTTCGACATTCGCTATGTATCTTCAACTCGTGGCATCCCTCGTGGCTGCTTCTGCAGCCCCGGCTCTCGCTCTCCCCGCGACCACTCCCAACACCAAGTCGGCCTTTGTGGTCAACCAGGAACCCGCTGGTCAGGTGCTGATGTCGGGCCCGATTCAACTGGCCAAGGTGTATGGCAAGTACGCCCACACTGGTGCTGTCGCGCCGGCAGACGTCAAGGCCGCTGCTGCTGCCGCCCAGTCCGGATCCGTATCTGCCAACCCGCAACAGGTTTGTCGAGTCCTAACACTTCTTGGTAATCGTACGACGATCGATACTGACAACATACCAGTACGACTCATCCTACCTGTCTCCCGTGAAGGTTGGCGGTCAGACCTTGATGCTCGACTTCGACACCGGCAGTTCTGATCTGTAAGTTTCAATGCGCTCTCCTCACGCATTCAGCCACTGACATCTATGCAGCTGGGTCTTCTCGACCGAGACCCCATCTAGCCAGTCCTCGGGCCACACCAGGTACAACCCATCGACTTCCGGAAGGAAGCTATCTGGAGAGACCTGGAAGATCGGCTACGGTGACGGCTCTGGCGCCAGTGGCGACGTCTACGCCGACAAGGTCGTCGTTGGTCCAGTCACCGCAACCTCTCAGGCAGTCGAGGCCGCAACCTCCGTCTCAGCTCAGTTCACCCAAGACGTCGACAACGATGGCCTCCTCGGTCTGGCTTTCAGCAGCATCAACACCGTCCAGCCTGACCAGCAGACCACCTTCTTCGACACCGTCAAGAACACCCTCAAGTCCAAGCTCTTCGCCGCCTACCTGAAGAAGGGTGCCGCCGGCTCCTACGACTTCGGCTTCATTGACAGCTCCAAGTACACCGGTTCTATCACCTACACTCCTGTCAACAGCGCCAACGGCTTCTGGCAATTCAACGCCGGCGGCTACAGCGTCGGAACCTCCACCTCCGCAGCCGGCTCCGTCGGCTCCTCCATCGCCGACACCGGCACCACCCTCATGCTCCTCCCCGACGACGTCGTCGACACCTACTACGCGAGCGTCGCGAGCGCCTCCTACGACAGCAACCAGGGCGGCTACGTCTTCTCCTGCTCCGCCAGACTCCCCAACTTCAACGTCGCTATCAACGGCAAGACCTTTGTCATCCCCGGCAGCTACATCAACTTCGCCCCCGCCAGCGGCACCAAGTGCTTCGGCGGCATCCAGTCCAACAACGGCCTGCAGTTCTCCATCTTCGGCGACATCTTCCTCAAGACCGTCTACGCCATCTTCGACCAGACACAGAGCAGCCCGCGTCTTGGTTTCGCGCCGCAGGCTTAGATTCTGTTCTTGATGTTGTTGTTTTTTGCTGGAGATGGATAGATGGTGCTCTAGTCTGGAAACGTGCTGGCACAACGGATCGAGCGTAGAAGGGAGAGCGGCGTGTAGACATTCAACATTGACTTTCAGTAAACGAGTTTGGTAGAAAAGAAACGCATCATGAGAGCTTCCCGCTTACACAAGATACCCCCAGTGCTCCCCATATCAGAATTTGTAGCACATCTTCAGAACGAAAAGACCTTGTAGTCTCCCTGGATAGTTTGCTTGGGGGACGTGCTGGTCAGCTCGACTCCGTGCCACACCTCGTTGCCGTTCTTGAGATACAGCCTCACGTCGCCGTTGACGTTTTCCGTCTTGACTTGGACCGAGATACCCTCTGTGATCAAGCCGTAAAAACTTCCGAGCACGATCCCTTCGGTGGTCAGCTCGAAGCCTGCGGCGAGCGAATCTGTGTCCACGAGGACTTCGATCTGGATTCGTCGAGGGTTAGTGGCTGCAGAAGGGGAGGGACTCCATTAGGCGCCTACCTACCTTCTCGAACTTGAGGCTGAACGGGGTTCGGTGGAGGTGAAAGTCGTCTTCGGATATATTCGGGTCCGCACCGTACTTCACTAGCCCGGCTGTGGTGGGCCCGGAGGTTGCGTCGGGATCCTGTTCGACGATGTAGGTGGAGTCGCTGTTCTGGGTCGTGGAGAGCGACTCGCCTGTTGGTTCGTTGCAGTGTCAGTAACCGGCATGGGCGGTCGAAGTCGCCCCTAAAGCTTACCGCACGCGGAATCCGCCTGCCGTTTGATGGTCAATCTGGGGTGGGCATGTGGTACAGCGGCAGCTCTGAGGAGTGGCAACAGAAGGCCTATGGCGGCGAGAGCAGAGATTCGAGCCATTGCGAGGAGAGATCGAGGGTCTGGGTCTAGAACTGGGCAGAAGAAGAGGATGAATCGCAGGATTGTTCAGGGCGTGAGGGTGCAGGCGATATCTACCTGACAGCAAGGGCCCGAACGCAATTCAACAAACCTGTTTGGTTCTCACCTTGAAGCAGTCTTCTTGAGGTCTCGATATGACTGGCCGGTTGCGTTGTCTGTAAGTGGAAAATGATCTGCTGGTTGCAAGTGATGGAGCTTCGCTATACAGCAGATGGGCATATAACCGTTCGGGCGGTGAGAAGGCACTACACGCATCATTCGAATGCAGCATATCTTTGGGCACAAGCGATTTCGTGTGATCGATTTCGGCGGTCTTGTGAGCTTCAGCGATGAATTCATGGGTTTTTGAGATGGGCCGGAATCATTATTCCGCGCAAGTCTTGCCGTGATGAAAAATGTCCGAATTATGAGAGAGATGGCAGAATTTCGCAGCGGCCAAGATCTTCGAGCTCTTGGATCAGAAAGCAGACGTGTCGTCGAACTTTCCGTGTACCTGAAATACGAAACCGGCGAAGACGAGAGGTTCTCGTTGAACATCATCTCGATATGGTTAGTAGACTGAGCTCGCATATACAAGATGTTGTGAATAGAAGACCAATGTCTGCCAAGAACAAGGGGCACATGGAGACTGATTTGTGGAGCCTTGGAAGCGATGTTGTCACCAAACTTGTCCAACACACAACATCTTCCTTGTTCTGCATCCAAATCAATTCATGTACATTCTTGACGGATTATGCACATTCTTGCATGTCGTTGATACAAGTCAGATCTTCCAACGACCACTTCCAAATGGCTTTACCTTCGAGATGCCTCTGTAAATGTACGGCAGACATGCCGTGCACCCCTGCAACATGAAGAGCCGTCTGTAAGGAGTTCGGACGGTCGACGGAGCAGGGAATACCATTGATGGCGTGGTATAGCTACAAGCAGACAGCTGAGAGAGAGAGGTAAGCTAAAATGCACGTCTACCGTGCTGATCGAGCGGACAAAGTTGTTGATTGGTTTCACCACTTGGCACCTGTCACCGACGCAATACATCTATCTACCGCGGCACCCGGACCGTACCTTCAACACATCGCATCCTTCCGCGTGCTGCATTCGCGGCTCGTGTCTTTCCCATTGCCCTGGGCCTGAATCTACCCGTCTTCCTCAGGCACATGTATGCCGTGCGGAACAGTGCATTTAACAACATCCAAACCAACACCACAATACATTCATCAGCTACCTGCTTAGCTACATCCCGACAAGTGTCAACCCACCAGCAAAGCACCAGATATTCTTACAGATTACCAAGCTCCGCGGCCAACTTCAACCATTTCACTTGGATGTTCATCCACCTTCCGCGCTTGGATAATGTCTCCCGACGTTTCACAACTGCATGTCGCTTGGCACCTGTGAACGTGGTGATCCCCCTTGGCGGTCTTGTGCTCCACAAAGACCCATTTGAGGACGTGGTTGCACTCAGGACAGCGCAAGAAATCGTGCATGTGTGGGTTCTCTTCGCCGTTGCTCGACTTTGGAGATGCATATCTTGTTGCGGTAAGCCCGCCAACATCGT
>Ga0265780_10004755_pt1 | contig 17389 bp, 15 predicted proteins | sample P1T30metagenome_FD_192432 | JGI IMG/M metagenome (GOLD analysis project Ga0265780, IMG submission 192432) | Plant litter microbial communities from East Loma Ridge, Irvine, California - P1 T30 | ecosystem: Environmental > Terrestrial > Plant litter > Unclassified | place: USA: California...
ACAGCTTGCCGATGTACAGTCTCGAACAGAGCGATTGCGTCGTCTTTGCGGAACACACGTATGCGATGGCGCTGTCGCAATCGTGGGAAGAATTCTTCTGGATGCTGCAGCGGATCCGCTACCGCGACGGCGTGATCGGCGTGGCCACGCGCAACCATTACACTGAGCTGGACTGGAACGTGGCCAACCGCTGGCTGGTCACCGATATCAGCGCCGACCTGGCCGGCCCGAACGGCCCTGGCTACGACATGCGGGTCGACCGCGCCCGCTTCCTGCGCACGCGCCACAACACGGTGCGCGACATCCCCGTCGAAACGAGCCGCCAGACCTACGTGCCAAAAGATGGCGTGGCGGCCATCCTCGACCAATTGCAGGAGGGCGACTTCGTCAACGTGATCTCGACCCGCAATGGTGAATACTGGGCCTCGCACGTGGGCCTGGTGGTGCTGGGGCCAAACGGCGAGCGGCATTTCCTGCATTCGTCGGCGCCGAAGGTGCGCGAAGAAACGTTCGCGTCGTACATGGCGCGGGTGGCAGGACGCGAAGCGGACAATGCGCGCGCCGGCAAGCCCGGCCAGATGCTGGCCGGCTTCAAGTTCCTGCGCCTGAACGAGACGATCACGGTGCCGCCAATGGCGCCGCAGCCGCGGCCTGGCCGGCCCGGCGCCTAATACATTGCTTTGCGTTCCCGGCTTGCCGGGCCGGGAACGTTGTCCCCTTCCGTTTGAATCTTCATTCAAGAAATAGGGAATTAGAAATTTAATTCCCTGATTCTATTTCTATTTTCATCAAACCGTTTAAATAACGCTCCATCGCTACTATCCCTGAGCGCTGTTGAGTGATCTCAATCCCGTCATGCAGCCGGGGCCGGATAATCAATTCGCAAATAACGGGTCATCAAATTCGTGGTAATTCGATCCGTATCTCGGCGCAATTACGGCGCTTTTTTTCTGGCATTTTCTCGAATCAATTTCTTGGAGTGCAATGCGGCCTGACGGCTCCTCTGCCTATAGCGTGGTGTCACATTAAAACTGGCAACGACGTTCAACGCAGACGCCTCGCTTATTTTCAAAAATCATTTTTTCTTTTCGATCGGGTTATTTATTTTCGCATTCTTTTTATTCGCTTTTTGCCGTGCTTTTATTCAGTTGATTCAAAGTCAGTCACGCCTTTGATATCCCAGGCAGTACAGCGGCAATAACACGCTGCTGCACGATCAGCCTGAGAAATTGCCGGTTTTGATTTACCTGTTGTTGCCACTGTCACTGTCGAGGAAACCATGCGAGACGAGATCAAATCAGTTCACCTGGAGCAGCTGTTGACCCGGCTGCGTGAGCGCCACGCCGTGATCGGCATCATTGGCCTTGGCTACGTCGGGCTGCCACTCGCGCTGCGCTATGCAGCCGAAGGCTTTCACGTACTGGGGATCGACATCGACGCCGCCAAGGTCGACCAGCTCAACCGGGGCGAGAGCTATATCGCCCACATCAAGGGGCAGACAATCGCTGCGGCGCGCGCCGCCGGGCTGGTCGCCAGCAGCGACTTTTCGCGCGTCGTCGAAGCCGATGCCCTGATCATCTGCGTCCCCACGCCCCTGACCGCCTACCGCGAGCCCGATCTGTCGTACGTGATCGGCACCGTCGAGTCGCTACTGCCCCATATGCGCCCCGGGCAGTTGCTGTCCCTCGAAAGCACCACCTATCCCGGCACCACCGAAGAAGAACTGCGGCCCCGCCTGGAAGCGCGCGGCCTGCGCGTCGGCCACGATGTGTTCCTCGTGTTCTCGCCCGAACGCGAAGACCCCGGCAACCCCGACTTCAACACCCGCACCATCCCCAAGATTTGCGGCGGCTCCACCGACGCCTGCCTGGAAGCCGGCCTGGCCCTGTACCGGCAGGCGATCGACACCGTTGTCCCGGTCAGCTCGACCCGCGCGGCCGAGCTGACCAAACTGCTGGAAAACATTCACCGCGCCGTCAATATCGGGTTGGTCAACGAGATGAAAATCATCGCCGACCGCATGGACATCGACATCCACGAAGTCATCCGGGCCGCCGCCACCAAGCCATTCGGCTTCACCGCCTATTATCCTGGTCCGGGCCTGGGCGGGCACTGCATTCCGATCGACCCGTTCTATCTCACCTGGAAGGCGCGCCAGTTCGGGCTGCACACCCGCTTCATCGAGCTGGCCGGCGAGATCAACAGCGACATGCCGGCGTGGGTAATCGCCAAGGTGGCCGACGCGCTGAACAGCCGCAGCCGCGCCGTCATGGGCAGCCGCATCCTGGTGCTGGGTATCGCGTACAAGAAAGACGTCGAAGACATGCGCGAGTCACCCTCGGTGGCGCTGATGGAACTGCTGCGCGCGCGTGGCGCCGTGGTCGAGTATTCCGACCCCCATGTGCCGGTCTTTCCGCGCATGCGCGAGCATCACTTCGACCTGTCCAGCGTTGAACTCACACCAGCATCGCTCGCGTCCTATGACGTCGTGCTGCTGGCCACTGGCCACAGCGCCTTCGACTATGAACTCGTGCGCCAGAACGCCAGCCTGATCGTGGATACGCGCGGTGTGTTCCCGACCCGCTCGCCCAACGTCGTGCAGGCTTGAGACCAGGGACAAAGCATGCAATCCATCGACCCGCGATCGCAGGACGAGACGTCGCGCAGCCTGATCAACAGCCGCATCCAGGCCGTTCTCGACCACGGCCAGACCATCATGGGGCCTGAAGTCGCCGAACTCGAGCAACGCCTGGCCGACTATACGGGCGCGCGCCATTGCATCACTGCGTCCTCTGGTACCACGGCACTGGCGATCGCCCTGATGGCGCTTGGCGTCGGGCCAGGTGACGACGTCATCACCACGCCGTTTGCCGCCAGTGCGGCGGCCAAAGCAATCGTGCTGGTCGGCGCCAGGCCCGTGTTTGCCGACATCGAGCGCGCCACCTGTACGCTCGATCCGCAGCTGATCGAAGGAGCGATCACGCCGGCCACGCGCGCGGTCATCCCGGTCTCGCTGTACGGCCAGCCTCCCGACATGGACGCCATCAACGGCGTCGCCGCCCGCCACGGGCTGGCCGTGATCGAAGACGGCGCACAGAGTTTCGGCGCCACCTACCGCGGGCGCCAGAGCGGCAATCTGTCCACGATCGGCTGCACGAGCTTTTTCCCGACCAACCCACTCGGATGCTATGGCGATGGCGGCGCCCTGTTCACGAACGACGATGCGCTCGCGGGCGCGATGCGCAACATCCGCGTGCACCGTCAGGCGCGGCGCCATGCGCATCTCCGTGTTGGCCACGACGCGTGCATGGCAACTCTCCAATGCGCGATCGTGCTGGCCAGGCTGGAACGGTTCGATTGGGATATCAGGCAGCGCCGCCGCATCGCGGCTGCGTACGACGAGATGCTGCAGCCGCATTTGCGTGTCATTGGCTGCCGGTCCGACCGCACCAGCGCCTGTGCGGGGTATGCGGTGCTGGTCGAGCAACGCGAGCAGGTGCGCGCCATCCTGGAGCATGCCGGCGTCCCGACTGCCGTGCACTACCCGGTGCCGGTCCACCGGCAACCTGCCTACGCCCGGCTGGCAGCCGGTGCGTCGTGCCCCGTCGCTGATGCGATGGCAGCGTCCCTGCTGAGCTTACCGATCGGACCGCACCTGGCGGCGGCAAATGTCCGTCATGCCGTCCAGTGTCTGCTGCACGCGACGGGGCCGCTGCAAGCGCGGGTCGTGGAATCGGTCGAGCTGCAGGGGTGACGCAACGACGATCGACCGGATGGCGTCACCGCATCTCTTCGACGAGCTTGAGTCCCTCGGCAAAGCGCCAGATACGGCGGATCTCGATCACGTCAAAGTTCGCGGCGACGTTCGGCGGAAACGCAGCGTAGCGGGCGTTCAGGCGCACGAAGCGGCGCACGGCATCGTCCATATCGGCGCGGCCGCTTGAACGCACGATCGTGATCTCGTCGATACTGCCGTCGCTGCGCAGCGAGACGCTCACCAGGGGATCGATGCGAACGTCGCGCAGCGACAGGCGCGCGCCGCCGAGCACCGCGTTGCGCTCGAGTTTCTGACGCACGCTGTCGACGTACAAGCGCAGCGGCGCATCGCGCTCGCCGCCGTCGGCCACCACACGGCGATTGCCGGCAGGCCGGTCGCGCGGCAAGCCGGAGGCGTCCACATTCGGGATCGTTACCCCGCGCAGCAACTCGCGTGCGCGATTGCCGGGCAAGCCAGCCATGGCGCCCGGCCCCGCTTGCATGCCTGCCCCGCTGCCGGTGCCTACGCCAGCGCCAACGCCGTCCGTGCGCGCGGCGCCGCCGCCAGCGGCTGGTCCTGCGCCTGCCCCCGCAGCAGCAGCCGGTCCGGAAGCTTGTGCCTGCATGCGCTGCGCCGCCTGACGGGCCGCTTCTTCGGCAGCGCCCCGTGCCAGCCGCTCGGCGTCCACGCGCGCCTGCTCGGCCGCTTGCTGGCGTGCGCGCTCCTCGGCGAGCCTGCGCTGCGCCAGGTCCTCGACGCGCTGGCGTTCGGCCGCTTGTTGGCGTGCCTGTTCCTCGGCCAACCTCCGCTGTGCGATGTCCTCGTTGCGCTGGCGTTCGTCCGCTTGCTGGCGTGCGCGCTCCTCGATCAGCCTGCGCTGTGCCAGTTCCTCGTTGCGTTGCCGCTCAGCTGCTTCCTGCACCACGCGCTGCGCGGCATCGTCGGCGCGCTGGCGTGCCTGTAACTGGGCCTGCGCCAGAGCTTCCTGCGTCGCCGCTTCCTGCGCCGCGCGCTGTGCAGCCAGATCGCGCGCCGCAGCGGCCTGTTGTTCACGCTGCACCTGCGCTTCCTGGTCGCGCAGCGCTTGCTGCTGCTGCACTTGCTGTTGCTGCTGCTCCGCGAGCCGGCTTGCCTCGGCGGCGTTGCGTTGCGCCTCCACCTGTGCTTGTGACTCCACCTGTGCTTGTGCCTCCACCTGTGCCTGTGCCAGCCGCGCCTGCTCCTGCTCTCGCTGCAAGGCAAGCTCCTGCTGCAGCGCCTGCTCACGCACTGCGCGCTCCGCCTCGGCATCCACGACAGGTTCCGGGGGGATGGATATCTCGCTGGCCGCCACCTCTTCGGGCGCCTCAAGCGGCTTGACAACCGTTGGCGGCGGACCCGCGTCAACCTCGGGTAATGGCACTGCGACAGCGAACTCGGATTCCGGGTTGGCTTCCATGGCAATCACGGGCGTCGCCACGTCGCGCAGAACACGCTTGGGCGCGACTGGCGCCGGCCGAGGCAGACGTTTCTTTGGGGCCGGTGCAATCTCCGCAACCGGCGGCAGCGGCGGTGGGGGCGGCAGATCGACCAGCCGCAGGCCGCGCGCAGGCACCGGCGCTGGCGGGACAGCAGCGACGGGCAGCGCCGGCGGCGGCTGGACAGGGGTTGGCACCGTTGGCGCCGGCACAGCAGCGACGGTTGGCGCCGGCTCAGGTACAAGTGCCGGCAGAGGAAGAGGCGCAGGGGCTAGCACAATGCTGAGCGGTCCGCCGCCGCCGGCATCGCCGCCCGGCACGCCGAACTGCAGCGACAGCAGCAAAGCATGCAGCAGCACCGAAATGGCAATACCGCCAACCAGGCGCCGGTTGCTGCGGGCGTGGCCGGCCTGGCGCGTGCTGGCGGTCGCAGGATGCATGGCGTCGTTGGGAGGTATTGTCAGGCTTGCATCTTAGCGTTAACGCGGCCGTATGGCGATCACGCCGCCTGGCCGGGCGTCCGGCTATTCGACGTGCCCGGCATACCACCGACCAGCGCCGCCAGGCTGGCGCGCGCCTGCGACCACGGCGTGCCTCTCAGTGTCTGACTGCAGCTCGGGCATTCCTCGAATGGATTGCAATCGTGATCAAGCGCCACGTAATTCACGCCAACCACCGTCTTGCCCTGGTAGCTGTCCACGCGACCGGTGCCCGTCTTGGCGCCAGGCCTGGCCGCACCGCCAGCCGAGGCAGAGGTGGAAGTCGATGCAGAAGCCGATGCAGCATCGATCCACTTGGCAAACGGCTCGGTGGCGACACCATCAGCCACATACCAGCGGCGGCGGGTGGGATTCCAGCGGGCGCCGAGCGCCTTGGCGGCGTCCTTTTCGGCGTAGGGGACGGTGAGAAAAACCATGTGCGAACTGCTCCGGGATCGATATGCTTGCGGATTGCTATTCTACCGCGCCGGGCTGGTCGCCGGACCGAGCGAGAGACGCCAACCAGCACGATACTCAAGGCTCCTTCTGGCGCCGCGCCCATGCCGCATCGCTGTCACGCTGCTCGCGCCGGTCCTTGCGCCATGTATAGAGCAAGTTGCCGATGGTGCTCAGCAAGGCGCTGAACATGCCGATCAGCGCGCCGATATCTGTCAGCGTCAAGTCGGTGGCCAGTCCGGCCAGGTTGGCGTCCATCAGACGCTGCAATGTTTCAATAATCATCGTGTCTCCCCTGTGCTTGCGGCGTTACCTGCACCGGCAAGCCCACGCCTACCCTGCGCCACATCAATGCGATGGATGAAAGTATAGGAAAACTATACCACAGCAGTAAAGAAAAGCTATACTTCAATGTATAGATTTCCTTTACCATACGCACATGGACCTTCAAACAATGATTGCTAACTGGGTAAAAGAAGCGCGCACCGCCGCCGGCTTGTCGGGTACGGCGCTGGGCGCCCGTCTTGCGCTCGAACTCGGTACCGACCGTGGCCATACAAAGGCCAATATCTCGCACTGGGAAAATGAAAAGCACAGCCCCAACCTGAAACAGTTGCTGGCGATCTCCAGGGTCACGGGCTGCCGTCTTCCGGCCGAGATCCTGGCACCGCTGGGCGGCGGCCCGGCACATGACGGCGGCGCCCTGCCCGGTCTGCCTGGAGTTACTGGGTTACCCAACCTGCTTCGCGTGGTGGCCGAAGGTGATGATGATGCTTTCGTGCCCATTCCCATGGTCAAGTTGCGCCTGTCAGCGGGCATCACCGGATACCGGGCCGAGCCGGAAGCGCGCGATGGCGGCACGCTTGGCATGCGCCGCACCTGGCTGGAACGCAACCAATACAGTCCCTCGCATCTGATCGCGATCTACGTCAAGGGCGAAAGCATGGAACCGTCGCTGTATGCCGGCGACATCGTTGTCATCAACACGCTCGACACCAAGCCGGTCGCTGGCGCGGTGTTCGCATTCAATGTCGAGGGCGAAGCCGTCGTCAAGCGCCTGGCGCGCGAGGCCGCCCAGTGGTGGCTCACCTCCGACAACCCGGACCAGCGCACCTACCACCGAAGGCTATGCCAGGGCGACGAGTGCATCGTGATCGGCCGTGTCGTGCGCAAGGAAAGCGACCGCATCTGACAGGCGCCCCCGGCTGTCAGGCGAACACCTGCGGCGCCCGTTCCAGAATGCGCCGCAGCGCCGGATGGTGTACCCGGCGCTCGACCGTCACGGCATAGACCTGCTCGACAATGGCGTCGATCACGCCCACCGGCGCCAGCCCATATTGTTCGCACAGTGAGTCTGCGAGCACGGTTGGCGCCGCCATGAAGCCTGCACCCGCCCCGGCGAATGCGCCCAGCAGCGCCCCGTCGTCGAATTCGCCGACGACGATCGGGCGCAGGCCCTGCGCCTCGAGCCAGGCCATCAGCTGGCTGTGCAGGGCCGCGCCCTGCCCCGGCATCAAAAATGGCGCACCTTTCAGACGCTGCGGAAAATGACCGGCCCAGCGCTGGCACACGTCGGGATGCGCCACAACCGTCACGGTGCTCGAACCGAGCAGATGACTGTGGCCACGCACGGCGCCGCCGGGCGGCAAACCCTGGTCCGAAATCAACAGGTCGAGCCGGTGCGCACTGAGGTCTTCCATCAGGTCGCCAAATTGCCCTTCGCGACAGACCAGGTGCATGGCGAGCCCTGCATCGCGCGCAGGTTGCAGTAGCCGAAAAGCCATCGTCTTGGCGATCACATCGCACAGGCCCACCCGCAGTGTCTCGGTCTCGGTGAACAGGCCTCGCCGCACCGCCTGCTCCAGCTCATTGCCGAGGCTGAAGATCTGGTCCGTATAGCGCAGGACGGTCTTGCCGGCTTCAGTCAGCACCAGCCCGCGCCCCTTCTTGCGCAGGAGTTCCTCACCAAACTGGTCTTCCAGCAGCTGTAATTGCGTGCTGATCGCTTGCGCCGAAACATGCAAGTGCTCGGCCGCGCGTACCACGCTGCCCGCCGTGGCGACTGCGTGAAAGTACTGCAAGTGCTTGTAATTCATTCGCCGTTACCACCAAAAATATTGAGAATTACTAAAGATTATTCGATTTTACTTTAGCATTGCGCAACCGTATATTGGTGACTCAGTTCACATGAAGCGAGGAAGCAATGAGAAATTACCCAACCGACAGTCCCAAGGCCATGAGCCGCCTGCTGGCCCTGGCGATGATCGCCGACGGCCGCCTGGCGCCCCAGGAGCTCAAGACGCTGCACCGCAGCGGCGTACTCGAGGTGCTGGGCGTGAGCGAAGACACGTTCGACGATGCCGCCGGCGAGCTGACCCAGGATCTGCTGACCCACAGCACGAACCACGCTGCCGGCATGGTCGAAATCGAACCGGCGACGATCGACGCGCTGCTGGACGAAGTGCAGGATCCTGCGCTGCGCGCGCTGGTGCTCAAGGGCATGCTCGAGATCGTACGGGCCGACCAGATGATCGATCACCGCGAGCGTCGCCTGCTGCGCCGCGCGCTGGCGGCCTGGGGTGACGGCACCGAGCCGTTCCCGGCCGCAGCGTGATGACCTTAGCGCAGCACGCTTACAAAGCGTAACCATGTCGGCGGATTGGCGGATATGGCCCAGCCTATAATCGGACATCCCAATGCCCAAGGCCTGCCATGTCCGCCTACCCCACGCTGGATTTTCTGGATGACCTGACCCGGTCGGAAATGAACTGGGCCTGGCGCCTTGACCTCGATCCCGTGCGGGACGCCGAACTCGGCCAGTTCTATGGCCGCACTGCCCGCTACAGCACGACCGACCCGTATGCGGGCGAGGACGATATCTTCGTGTTCCACGCCACCGCCGGCATGGGATACACGGTGCAAAGCGGCAGCTACCACGACCCCTTCCAGCTACGCATTTACGACGACGCCGGCAATGCGATTGCCGCCGACGACGGCAGCGGCGCCTACGGCTACGATTACGCAGCGTTCACGGCGGCCTATACCGGCTGGTACTACATCGACGCCTCATGGGATCAGGATTATTACGACACCTATGCCAGCGTGAACGTGTACGAGAGCCGGTTCCCCACGACCACCCGAATCATCGGCACCGACGCGCACGACACATTGTACGGCACGCGCACGAATGACATCGTCGATGGTGGCGCCGGCATCGATACCTTCGTGCTGGAAGGCCGACGCAACGAATACACCGTCAGCCTGCGCGATGGCGCGATCACCGTGACCGATCTGGTCGGCTACGACGGTACCGACATCCTGCGCAGCATCGAGCGCCTGTCGTTTGACGATGGCGCCTTTATCTCGTATGAAACGCAGGGTTTTCCTGCCGAGGCTTACCGCCTGTACCAGGCCGCGTTCGATCGCACACCCGACGCGGGCGGCCTGGGTTACTGGATCGGACAAATGGGTCAGGGCCAGTCATTGCGGTCAGTGGCGCAGGCATTCGTCGACTCGCCCGAATTCAAGAGCCAGTACGGCGCCGCGCCCACGGACGCAGCGCTCGTTACGGCGCTCTACGCGAACGTTCTGGACCGCGCGCCGGACGCCGCCGGCTTCGCGCACTGGCTCGGCGCGCTGGAACGTAATGCGATCACCAAGGCAGACCTGGTCGTGCAATTTAGCGAAAGCGCGGAAAACCAGGCGCAGGTTGTCGGCTCGCTGCAGGCTGGGTATGAGTTTATCGTGACCTGACCGGGAAACTAGTTCGGAAAGCTAAGTGGGTCGGAGTATGTCGCTATTCCTACCTGTAGCACGGGATTTAGATACCTCAACGCATGTGTCCATGCAAATAAAAACCTCATCTTAATTTGCACTCATTTTCTTCAATCTTAAGCAGCCGTTAAGCGGCACTGCAAATACGGCGAAGTCTTAAGATTTCAGCTTCAATTCTACTGTACATGACTGAGCTCAAAACTGCAGGTTAGATGCCAATAAATTCTTAAAAAACCTTACAGTTTTTTCGGATTCGATATGTGTGTGACTGATAAACCGAGGCATAGGGTTTCTTGCGGCATTTGAATAGCAAAATGAATGTTGAATAGTGCTCAATACTTGTTTGATGGAAGGTGAAAAAAATATTAATGAGCAATGATTAATGAGTAACGTACAACAGAATTTATTAGCTGTTTTTTTAATAACTTGTTGCCACCACGTCCAACGATTCAGCCCCACATAAAAAGCGGTCAGTTGAACTTTATGAAAAGCCGCGTTAGGAGTAGACGACCCAAAGCCGCTTGATCAAAAGCTGTAGCTTTTGGATTAATGGTGCATATAGCGCACTGGTTTGCTTCATCCAAAGAGACCACACTTGTACGGACTAGGCTTTTGAGGACAATAAATCTAAGAAGCCAATAAGCAATAATAATTTTATTTTATTTAGAATTATTCAAAACTAGAGGCAGCCCTATCAGTCAGGATACGAATTACTGAAATAAATCAAGTTACCCAATCGCTTACCAGCTTCAGGCCAAAAGAAATAGACATCAAATCTACACAAGGACAAAAGCGAAATTTAAATTGTTAATCAAATTACTCCTTCATCGTGAACATCTACATTAAATTGCCAACGCTGGTAATTTTAATAGCATTCAACACGGTAAAATTCCGCGACGGCGGAGACGCCATTTCAGAAAACGCAAGAAGCTTCGGAGTCGCAGAACGAACCTCAACCCTCTCGCGATTCAAGGCCTCTAATATGCATGCAATCAGCCCGCTTACCCGTGCGAGTAAAAAAGCTGTTAAATTTATCAGCGAATCGCAGCACCCTTCACAAATCTGATTCACTATTGTGACCCATACCTTAGCGGACATGCTGGCGAACCTCTGAACATATAAAATAGCGGAAATATTTAATATCAAATGTATATTTTCATCTGCCGAAAAATTTTTTAAAAAATGAATTTACTTTATTTTTTTTTACCGATTCATTTTTTTTGGCAATATCTCCCCAAACTTCTTCATCTACCTTACATGCCCCAAATATTTTTTCGATGGAAATTTTTCTAATAGATACTTCTACCTCGCTATCAAAACTTTTTCCAATCTCTCGACGGTGACCACTTTCCTTTTTAATCCGCAGTATGAACCATACATGCAAAAAAAGTATTGCCGCCTTAATCAAAAAAGTCGCAGTACCGTAGTCAATTCTATACGCTAGCGAATCTATTAAGAAATCTTTACCGTCGCTCCCGATTACTAAAGCTAACGCTCCAAACGAAAAGATAGAAAAAAAGTATCGAGAAATGTATCCATTGATTTCGGAAACTGAATACATGATTTTGTCATCTTTCGCCGAAATTACAGTTTTGTAAAGCGGACCAACAACTTGTTGCTCTAAAATTCCGACTTGATATTCCCAATTCCGCTGCCAAAATTTGCTTCCTTTATTGACCAATCCCCAAGCATAGCAAATTGTTGCACCGGAAAAACAAAGTAAACAGCATACAACTTCTCTACCTCTTTGCGAGAGCATACCACTGCTACTTTCCGCCTTGCCTGATAGCAGCAGTCCTAGCGCGGCAGCGATTGCGCCAACTAAAAGCCAAAAGCTGCCAGAACGCTTCCAATACAAATCGATCTCAAATTTTCTAATATCAAGAGCTACTTCATAAGCCTTGGCTAAACGTGAATCCTTTCGATATACACCGTCTACTGATGATGAGTCTCCAAAAGCTTTGATATAGCGTTCCGTTTGCGATTCCATCAAATTTTCCTGAACAAATAAAGGACTACAGATATGTGAGTAGCATGTACAATCAAAACCCAAATTTAACCAAAAATTTTGATAATTTTTTAGGATCTAAATTTTATTTAGATCATTCCAAATTTTTAACAAAATTCATTAACAATCATACTTATCCATGTCCGGGTTCCGCCTGTTTCGAAAAAGAACTTCCGGGTTATCATATCAACCCGCTGACAGGGAAAAGTCACACATTGTAACGAAAATCAGATCCCTGACCTTGGTTAACAAGCGTAAGAAAGGTAACGTTCATTCGGATATAGCTGCTGACCGCCATTTACCACAGTGACTTGCTACATCTGACTAGCACCGATATGAAGCCAAGCGGAATCCCCTACGCAGAGCAAGACGCAGGGCGACACCGGCAAGCGCATTATCGGGCGATCACCTGCGCTAATCTTCTCGGTTGCGAAGAGGTAGACGATTATGCATGCTTGGTATTCGCCTAGCTGTTCTGCATGCATAAGGACGCCGGATATTTACCTAGAGAATTGGGGTAGACCAGTGACTGAGACTCAATATGGCGGCGATTTATGGAGAGTATCCAAGCTGAGAAGGACTTCAAGGAAAGGTTCAACCAGCACAACGTGTGCGCGAAGTGCACGAGCAATGCAGAGTCTGGAGACCGCACGTGTGCGATGATCGCGCATAATAACATTGGCTCACTTGCATCTGAATAGCGCGAGCAAAATTACATAGCACCGTGCCAGGAACTTAGGCAGCTGCGCAAAAGCGGAGGTGCTTGATCGGATTAAGGAAATCTGGCCCGCCCTGAGGGAATCGAACCCCCGACCCACAGCTTAGAAGTCAGATGCTCCAATGCTTTTTTATCCCATTTAATCAAAACCTTGCACGCGTCAGCTTGCGCTATTGATTCACTGGTTGTCGCCATATAAGTGATTGATTCGATTGAAAGTGACTGCGTTGAATAGCGCAGCAGTTCAGTCTTTCAGGCGCGACTGCTCTTAGATCACTGGCTCGTCTCCGAGCATGGTGCGAAGCGAGTCGGCCAGGATCAGCGCCGTCGACGACGAGCCTTGCCGGAAGTAGTCGTGCGTCCGCAGCGCCAGCGCGCGCAGCCGCACCACCTCCCACAGCAGCGCGCGCACGTCAGGCGAGTCCGGGTTGCGATCCTGGATTGCCTTCAGATCGTCCTTCGTGAGCGCTCGCTTGAACCGCATGGCTGGAATACTGTTCACCCATACAGTGTAGCAGCCGCAGCATGCAGCCTGCCTAATTTTGCCTCTCATCAAGCGCCGGCGGCCTACCTTGCCATACTTAGCGCATGGAGAAACGAACGGACCACCTGACGGCGACCTATGTCGATCTGGCAGTGAATGTTGCTGCCGTATTTGGACTCGAGGTTGGCTTGCGCGGCTCCAACAGACGACACCTTTACACGTGGTGCAGCGCGTTCTGGATGATAACGGACCGCGACGCACAGGGGCTACATCGGCCAAGCCAGACAGAGGCTGACTATGGACAACGAGATCGCTGGCGACCTGGGGAGGCTTCCTAGGCAGCCAAGGGTGGACCTTTCAGAGGCCGACCTGATGCTGCTGGAGGGGCGGCGCGCGCGATCGGCGCCGTGCACGTCGAAGTGGTCGATAACGAGGGCTACGTCAACCTGCACTTCGCCGACGGCTCAGTCGTGCATAGCTGGAATCCGCTCATGTTCAGTGGCGACGCGTTCGACCTGGCCGTGCGACTTCGACTTGAGATTAACATACACGAGCAGGACACTACCGCAATGACCGCCGATCTCAAGATTGCAAACGAGCCGCACGGCGACGATGCCGGTGCGGCCGCCCGCCGGGACATCACCCGAGTCGCTGGCGAGACACTATTGCAATTCCCGGAAATTGTAACTTGCTGAAGATAAAATCAACGGTCAAAAAGAATCAAATTGAACTCAATTTATGACTGATCCCCAAACTCGAAAAGAATATGGAGATCTTTAACAGGCATCATCGGCTGGTGGCCAATGAACTCAGGCGTCATTGGCTGAACTATCCTAGTATGCTCGGCAGGTACATCGAAAGCAATTGGCTTTCCATCTAAAGCAGCTTGAGTCTTGCTTCTTTCACTTATATGGGACCAGACAACCCACGCCGGATATCCGTTCGTAACATCGACAATTCTATCTGGCACTGGCTTATCTGCTTTGACAAGATTGACTACCCGTGTTCCCGACCAATACAACACATTCAAAAACCCATGGCTAGACCTAGAATGGCCATAACGTAAAGCATTAATGAATCCGTCTTCATCATAATCAATACAGTCGGCCAAGATTCCAGGGCGATGTATCAACAAACTTAAATTAGTAAGGGTGGAGAAATTATCGTACTTTTGAACACTCTTCCATTTTCTTTCTATCGCTGCTTTAATCCACATATCCGGCTCAATTGGGATAACTATTTTCCCGATCGAGATGTTATTTCGATAAAGTTTTTGGAAGAATGTTTTAATTGTGTGATGTACATCAGATGGCAATAAACTAGTTATCTCAACCGCACAATACTGCGCATCAGCGAAAAATGTGAGATCCGGCCGGTCTCCAAAATCCGCGCCGTCGATTTTATGCCTAGCAGAGTACATATCCAGCAATGCCTGCCCTGATCGCCGCTCAAGAATAGTAGGTTCGCTACGCATAAGTTCCTCATGATATAAGTAGGATCCAAGTGTAGCACTAAGCATTCGGCCATGATCTAACCGCCTGCGCATTGCTTACTACCGTGGCCAGGCCTGCACCGTCTTCGCGTGGCGCGCCGCGCACGTAGCGTACTGGCATGACCTTCGAGCTAAGTGTGCGAGTGACGCTGAAACTCTTGAACATGCGCGTGCACTCTTATCGCATGCCGACAGCAATATCACGCAAAGAGTGTATCGTCGCCGGCCTGAAGTAGTGAAGCCAGCGAAGATGCTTGTAAGTCGCAAGAGCTAGAATCGCATTACACTAGAGGGGCGCAGCAATGGCTTCCCCTCGTAAAACTTCCGCATATTTATAACGTTAGGTGATAGACCTATTTTCCTAACGATGCCCGACCCCGATTTACATTCCACGGCGATCAATCCGATAAACGACTGCTCTTCGGGGACATTATATTTATACCACTCTGTAGCCCAATAGAGCGTCGATTCCGCCTCGACAAGGCGCTCAGCAACTGCGTGGCGAAAATGAAGGTGAATGTCGGTAATTCCATTCAAATAATCTGAAAGATAAGTTTGTAGCGGTGGAGGCCGCAACCCTGTATCGATTTCGTTCAGAACTTCCGCCTTAAATTTCTTGTCCTCCCTCAGCTTAGCGGGATCAAGATACAGGTCGGCGACGCGAAACGCTGGTCCCAGCGCCCCTGACTCCAGTCGAGCCTTTTCCCAGCCGAAGGACGCCGTGTGAACAGCATCCCCTCGGTGTTGGACGTAGTTGCGGAGCGCTTCCATGACCCGATATCCCAGTCTAGCCCCCGTATTGGACATGCGTCTGCGCAACCAAATTGATATCCGAACTCTCAACGAGTCGATCTAACTTGGCAGCGTGACGAATACTCTGGTCGAAGTATAGCTTTGTCGTCGTGAGGATATTCACGATATGGCGATTCAGTTCGCTCTTAGCATAACGAACACTTTCCTCTCCCCCAGCTGCGTTCCATTCCGTCGCGTACCACTTTGAAGCATCGCAAAATGCTAAGTAATTTTGCCGGACGAAATCGTATTTCTCCTCGATGTAAAGCACGTGAAGCAGGCAGTCAACTGCAGCACGTACCCTACTAAATCCGTACTCTTGAAGAGGTGCGAAAGCTCGTTCGCTAAGAGCAATTCGCGTTATGCCAAACGCTGAATTAACGTGATTCGCCATTGGGGAGAGTAAAAATTAAGTCAAAACACGAATCTGAATAGCGCAAGGCAAATTGAATAGCGCAGCGCCCAAAATAAAGGCAGTACCAAGACGGGGTAAGGACTTGATTGGATTACGAAATCTGGCCCGCCCTGAGGGAATCGAACCCCCGACCCACAGCTTAGAAGGCTGTTGCTCTATCCGACTGAGCTAAGGGCGGTGCAAAACGATGAGACCGGAAAACAAAACAGGCCGTCGATGACGGCCTGTTCTGATGAATCTTGCTGGTCGGAGTACAAGGATTCGAACCTTGGACCCCCTGGTCCCAAACCAGGTGCGCTACCGGGCTGCGCTACACTCCGCCGTGGGCAACATTATATGCCAATCATTCGCGAAGCGCCAGCCCTTGTGGGGTTCAATTCCAGCGCACCGCTCGCACTATTTATGCTGACAACTTGGCAGCAATGCGGCGCGCCAGGCTGTCCGCAAGTTCTGCCTCTTTCGCCTCGACCATCACGCGGATCAATGGCTCGGTGCCCGATGCGCGGATCAGCACACGGCCGTTGTCGCCCAGCTCGCGCTCGACCGCTTCCTTCTCGGCGACCATCGCCGCATCGGCGGTCCAGTCGAAGCCTGGCGCGACTTTCTTGTTGATCAGGGTTTGCGGGAACAACGTCAGCTCGTTGCAGCATTCGGCCAGCGACTTGTTGCCGCGCACCAGTGCTGACAGCACTTGCAGGGCCGAGACGATGCCATCGCCGGTGGTGTGCTTGTCCAGTGCCAGCAGATGGCCCGAACCTTCGCCGCCAAACAGCCAGCCACGCTCCCTCATGACTTCGAGCACGTAGCGGTCGCCCACCTTGGCGCGCGCAAAACCGATGCCCATTTCCTTGAACGCCACTTCGAGCGCCATATTCGTCATCAGGGTGCCCACGGCGCCGGCCACGGGGCCGGTGCTCATGCGGTCGCGCACCATCACGTACAGCAGCTCGTCGCCGTTGTAGACGCGGCCGGTGGCGTCGACCATGATCAGGCGGTCGGCGTCGCCGTCGAGCGCGATGCCCAGGTCGGCCTTGTTGGCGACGACGGCTTCCGACAGCGCTTGCGGCGCGGTGGCGCCAAAGCCGGCGTTGATGTTGAAGCCGTCCGGCTGTGCGCCAATGGAAATGACTTCGGCGCCCAGTTCATGGAACACGTGCGGGGCGATGTTGTAGGCGGCGCCGTGGGCGCTGTCGACGACGATCTTCAGGCCGCGCAGATCGAGCTCGTTCGGAAACGTGCTCTTGCAGAATTCGATGTAGCGACCCTGGGCGTCGCGCAGGCGCGATACGCGGCCGAGCTTGTCCGACGACACGCAACCCATCGGCTGATCAATGGCGTCTTCGATTTCCAGCTCCACTGCGTCTGGCAGCTTGGTGCCGTGGCCGGAGAAGAACTTGATGCCATTGTCCTGGAACGGGTTGTGCGAGGCCGAGATCACGACGCCGGCCTGCAGGCGCAGTGCGCGCGTCAGGTAAGCGATGGCCGGGGTCGGCATCGGGCCGGCCAGCATCACGTCAACGCCCGCCGCCGAGAAGCCGGACTCCAGCGCTGCCTCGA
>Ga0265780_10004756_pt1 | contig 17388 bp, 11 predicted proteins | sample P1T30metagenome_FD_192432 | JGI IMG/M metagenome (GOLD analysis project Ga0265780, IMG submission 192432) | Plant litter microbial communities from East Loma Ridge, Irvine, California - P1 T30 | ecosystem: Environmental > Terrestrial > Plant litter > Unclassified | place: USA: California...
GAGACGCAGCTAGTAAATATAGTATAGTTCTTATTACTATTAGCTATACTTTAATAGTTTATATAGAAAGTACTATTAAGAATACTATAGCTGTAAATAAGAAGCACCTTAATATAGCTCTAGTAGCTAATTATAATCTAGTAAGTATAAATAGTTATATAAGCTACTATAAAAGAGTACTTATAAATACTAAAGCTCTAGCAAGTATTAAGAGAGCTCTAGCTAGCTAAATAAAAATATATATTAGCAATAGTAATAAAGAGCTCTTAAATATATTAGCATAGTATATAGATAGAAGAAGAAAGCTACTATATAGTTAATAAAGCAAAGATCTCTACTAAGCAGTCTATAATAATATAGTTAAGAATATACTAAGTAGCATAGTTATTAATATTAATATCTTATATATTAATATTAGTATTAAGAAAAGTAGCTAAAGAAGTAATAGCACTAAAAAGATTACTAGAATTACTTATATAAGTTAAGTGCTAGTAAGCGCAATTAGAGATAGTATTATAGATACTCTAGTAACTACCTATAGTAATAGTATTATATAAAGTAAGACTAAGAGTATTAATACTACTCTAACTATACTAGAAATCTAAGTTATTAGCGTTAGATAGCTAAGCTTTAGAAGATATAATAATAGAAAAGCTAAGAAGCTAGTAGTTATATAAAAGAGAGAGAAAAAAGAGAAAGAAAAGCAATTAAGAAGTAAGTATAAAGAAGATAGAGAAATTAGAATATAGAGGTATTATATACCTCTCTTCTCTAGCTTCTCTGCAATAATTTACTTAAATAAAAGTAGAAAAACTTTAATAAGACCTTAATAATATATAGATAGCTATAATCTTAGTAAGTGCAGCTAATAGAAAGCAAGTATTTCTATCTATATATTAAAGTATAATAAGAAATATAGAATAAGATAGAGCAATATATAGTATAAAAAGCAATAGCAGTAACTATATAGAAAGAAAATAACTTAATTAAAGTTTAGATAATATTAAATATCTGCAAAATATTAAAAATCTATAAAATATTAAAGATTAGCAAAATATAAGAAAAGCAAATATCTTATATAACTACTTTACTTCTTACTATAAGTAGTATATTTATACTAAGTAAAAGAAGAAGAAGAAATTAAGAAAGTAGCTAAAAGTAGTATAGAACTAAGAGGTTTAGGTAGCTAAAATAATAAACTAATATTCTTAGTACTCTAAGTACTCTTAACCTTAGTAGACTATACTATATAGAGAGAGTACTTCTCTTATAAGCTTAAGATTTTATTAATTAGTCTCTTCTATATACTTAGCTTCTTCTTTATAACTTATTTTTTCTTTAATACTAATCTCTTTTTTAGAGTTTTTTTCTTTTTTATAATACTTAGCTCTTTTTTAATCTTTATTTTCTTAGCTTTTTATATAAATAAAAGCTAAGAAGAAGAAAATAACTTCTTAACTTTATACTTTATAACCTTAAAGCAAAGCTAGACTATATATATCTAGGTTTTCTCTATTAAGGCAAAAACCTCTTTCTTAAATAGCTTAAGTATTATATAAGACTTCTATACGCTCTTCTTAAGAAATACTAAGCTATCTCTTATTATATCTATAGCTAGAAACTTTAAGTAGTTCTTAAATTTCTAGTACTAGATAATATTAACTTTAGTAAGAAGTTAGAGCTTAATAAAGTTATTAATACTCTTAATAGTATAGTCTTATATAGAAAAGTTTAATATATCTATAATATAATTAGCAGAGAAGTTATAAGTTAAAATACTCTATATATAGAAGATCTTATAATCTTAAAACTTCTTTTTTTCTAATTAAATAGGAATAATATATTATATAGCAGTATACTTAAGATTAATCTTAATTAGTATCTTAACTTTTAAAGTAGATATCTTAGCTTACTGCTTCTATAGCTAAAAGATTAGCTACTTATACTTATAGTTTAAGATTAAGCTTAATTATATAAGTAAAGACTCTAGATAAGTATAAGCCTTTCTTGCTTTCTAGTTAGTTAGAGCAAGCTCTATCTTTAATATTAAGTTATTCTATAACTATAGTATAAGAATAGTACTTTATATAAGCTTAAGTGTTAAGGTTTCTTTATTAATAGAAATTAAGTTAATTACTAATTTAGCGCAGCTTATATAAGATATTACTTATTCTAAAACTAATGCCTATAATAATAAAGTTAAAGGCTCTACTTTATTCTATATACTATATCTTATATAGAATTTATTAATAGAGACTATTTTGCTATAAGATTTTTTAGTAAATTTATATTAGATATTATATAGTTTTAGCTCTATTATATAAAGTTATAAAGTAGTAGTTAAAGAGTAAAAAGTTAAAGAGCAAAAATTTAAAGTATAAAAATTCTTTTATATATATAAGGGGCTTAGCCTTTTTATAGGGCTTAATTAAAGATAGTAGCTAATTATATCTCTTTTCTTTCTACTATCTCTTTTTCTTCTTCTTCTTCTTCTTTTTCTTCTTCTTCTTTATAGTCTATCTCTAAATTACTTATTAAAATGCTATATAAATTACTTATATAAATATCTGCAAGCCTCTGTAAATGCTTCTTTAGCTATAATATATTAGCAATAAATTTTAATTATATTATACGAGCTTACTAAATATTTAAATATACCTTTTAGACTCTCTAGTAGGCCTAGCTAAGAAGCTTCTTCTAATAGTATATATATTTAAGCTCTTATATAGATCTTAAGATATATTTCTCTCTATAGTATATTCTAATCTATAGTATATTTAAGCTTTATATTATATAGATTAAAGCTAATCTTCTAGAGCTGCCTTATATACTACTTCTATATCTTATTTAGAAGTATAGTATTAATATCTTACTTTTTAAGATTCTTATTAAGTTAGTTAAGTATTAGCTTATTATATAGCGTTCTAAAGTCTTTAATATGCTCTCTTAGATAACTATATAATATATATAGCTTGCTAACTATAATATTTAGCTAGCTTCTCTGCTTATAGATCTTATAGCTATTCTATATTTATATAAAGAAGTAGATCTTATTCTTAAGAATAGAGAGATATATAAAGAGTATTATAATATAATCTATAAGCGCTATATAAACGTATAAGTTCTATATACTAAGTTCTTTAAATATAATCTATTTTATTAGCTCTAGCTCTTATATAATAAGAAAGTTTACTTACTTTCTATTAAAATAATAGCTTCTTTAAGAAAAAGGCTTACTAAAGCTTAATTTATTAGTTTGCAGTACTTATTCTATATATATAGTAGTTCTTAAATATAATATCTAGCTTTACTGTAGTTATAAGAAGATACTAAGTATATAAGATATACGCTATCTTAGTTCTATAGTCTAATTATATAAATTAAGAAAAGATACTTTATAACTTAACTATAATTAGAAATTGCTTTATAATACTAACTAATATTCTAGATAATATACTTATATAGATCTAAGTACTATATTAAGAGTATATATTAACGCTAGTATAGATCTCTATTCTATATAGCTTAAGTTTATTATACTTATTAATAGACTAGATATAGTTTAGCTTAAGTATAATATACTCTTTTCTTTATTATTATATATCTCTCTAGTATCTTAAAATAGTATCTAAGTTAAGCGTATAATAGACTAAGAAGAGATAGTCTTATATAATACAATTTTCTTGTTGCTAGAAGTAAGTATAGAGATATTCTCTTCTATATCTATTAATTAGACTTTTCTTTAGCTCTTTTTCTATAATTCTTTATATAAGCTTATTTATAGCAGTTTTTATATTATTACTTACTGCTTTTCTTTTTAAGCTAAGCTAAAATCTTACTTATATAAGAGTCTACTTTATTATATTAAAGCCTTTATTCTTTAAGTATTATAGTATATCTTTATCTCTAAGCCTCTACTTAAAGAATAAGTATATAACTCTTTCTTTTAAAGACTGCTTAAGATCTAGTATTAATTCTAGGTATAAATATAAAGTAGAGGTATTATCTAAAAATAAGCTAGACTAAAAGAGAATAGTAATTGCTCTCTACTATTAGCATAAAAAAGCGTTAAAAAGAAAAAAAAACACGTAATTAAGTATTAGTTAATAGTTCTAAGCAAGGCCTATATAGGCACTATAAACTAATACTAAAAACTTCTTAAAAATTACCTTAGGTATAATAACTAAACTACTCTGCTCTAAGCTAGGCTTAATAAGCTTATATTTTAGTACTATTAACTATAGAATACTATATATAGGCGCGCGCGTTTATAGTAAGAATAGATTACGCAAAATTTCTATTAGCTACTATAGCTGCAGTTTTCTATCTCTTTTTAATATTACGCATTATATTATATTACTATTATTATAACTATTATTAAATATCCTACTATCTAACGAAACTATTAAGATATGCTTATAACTAGAGACTTATTTCTCTTACTAAAATCTTAATCTTAGCAGATTACGTTATATTAGCGTTAAATTCTATAATTAGAGGCAATTATGCTGTATCTCTTGCTTATTCTAGCTTCTCTGCTAAGTATATTAGCTTACTAGCTATATTATAAGGTAGCTAGTAAGTAGATTGCTATACTGCTACGTTATTAATATTATAGAATTAGTTCTGTAAGTTATCTATTAGGTCTCTAAATACTGCTTACTTTATAGCATAATTTAATATTAGCTATATTATACTAGATAGCAGTAGCAAAGCTCTTATATACCTTACTACTCTAGATATAATTAAAGTATATTAGCTAGAGTATGCGCTACTTAGTTATTATATTTCTTGCAATAATACTTATATAGATAAGTATACGCTAGAAGCGCAGATAGTAATACTTATAAACTAAGTAGCTAAGAAGTAGATAAGAAAGAATCTATACGCATATAAGAAGGCTTTTATAAAGAACTTATAGAAGCTAGTAAGTATTAAGTAAATAGCAATAATTCTAAGAGTAACGCATTTAACGTAGTTACTTTGCAAAATATCTATAGCAGCAGGTATTAAGCTAGATAGCGTATCTGCAGCGTGCTTATTAGATATTAGATCTAGAGTATTAGTATTTAATATTTATTGCTCTAACTTATATATTAATAGGTAGCTTAAATAGAGCAGAAAGAGCAGTTACTATATTATATTAGTAAGATTAACTAGAGTATAAAATAATATTATAAAGATTAGTTTATAAAGATAGTAGCTAAAGCTAACTAAGATCTAGTATAAAATGCTTTTATACGCTCTACTGCTTTATCTAGATCTTTAGCGTATAGATAAAGATATATATATTATAGTTATCTGCTAGCTAAAATTGCAGTGCTTTATATAATATACTACTCTAAAATAAAGTAACTAAGCTATATTTATATAGCTCTAAATCTTTTATAAGTTATCTAGCTATAGTAATTAGTAGTATTTATATATTATATTACTCTACTTACTAAGTATTATAGTAGTAGCAGTACTATATAATAATAAAGTTATATATAAGTTTTAGTTTTCTAGGTGCAGGGTTGAAAATTAATTTTTGCCCGACCTCTTGATTTAGGCCGCTATAGTTCAGGCCCCACATGCTGACGAATTGCGCACCTCGGACAAATGCGACGTGATGGGCCGAACGATCACTTTGACTCAGCGAGCTTACATACTCGCTCTCTAGGAAGAGCGATACACAGCACTTGTAACTACAGCGTTGAGCAGAGGAACCAGGAAAGAGCAGGCACGATGAGGATAAATAGGGACGACGCTGCAGTGGAATTGGTACCATCAAGCAATCCACAGCACTTCATTTCTCCGCAGCCATCCTAAAAGCAATACATCTCTCCAAATCTTATCTAAACAAGCACAAGCCCATCATGTTATCTCAGCAAGGTCGTAAAATAGTTATGGTTGGCGCATCCGGCACAGTTGGCAGTCCCACGCTTGCTGCCCTCCTCAAAACAGGCATTCACACCATCACAGCCGTAACGCGCAATGAATCAAGTGCCACATTCCCTTCCGGTGTCCAAGTCAGAAAGGGTGACTACAACGATGAGTCATTCCTCGTGTCCGCGCTCAAAGGCCATGATGTCCTCATCCTTCAACTCGGCATAACGCAAATGGAAGTGCAAGTAACGATCATTGAAGCCGCCGCAAAAGCAGGTGTGCCCTGGATCCTACCAACAGAATTCGGATCGGATATTTACTCTCCCATCGCGAAAGACTTTGAGATGACTGGTATGAAGAAGAAGTACCGCGACCTGATTGAAGAGAAAGGTTCGAGTTGGGTTGCGATCGTCAACAACCCGTGGTTCGACTGGAGCCTGAAGGCGAGAATGTGGAGTATCGACATTCCCGGCAAGAAAGCCACTTTGTACAATGTCAATGACACCAAATTCAACACTTCTACTCTGGGTCAGGTCGGAACCGCCGTAGCGAAACTGTTGAGCCTGCCAGATGAGAAGCTCAACGCATACAAGAACCGTCCGTTGTATGTGCGTTCGTTCCTCGTAAGCCAGCGCGACATTTTCGATAGCGTCGTTCGCGCTACTGGGACAAAGGAGTCTGAATGGGAGGTCAAGATGCAGGAGCCGGAGGAGGCTATTGAGGCGTCGAGTAAGGCGGTCGCGGAGGGCAACATGATGGCTTTTGTGGGAGAGTTTTACACGGCTCATATGCAAGCGGGTCGTGGTGGCAACTACGAAGAGAGAGCATTGAAGGACGCTGCAGCAATCGGGTTGGAAAAGGAAGACCTCGACGAGGTTGTGAAGCGTGTTGTTGCTAATTTGGCCAGCAACTAGTGCTCTGCGTGTTAATGATTGGCGATTAACTTTAACAAAGTCTACCCATTAGAGATGGAACGTATGTAAACGAACGGATGGAGATATTTTGAGCATCGCAAGCCTAAAGCTTACCGGCTTCATCTATTTGACCTCCAGCCTCAAGGCATCGTACTGCACGTATACGCTCTCCGGCAATTCTGCATCCTCTGGGGCAGTCGCCCTTGCAGGCAAGCTCAGAACAAACTCGTTGCGACCTTCCTTCAACTGACCTACTGGGAATGTAAACTTGTGGCCTGTCGTGTAACACGTAACTGCACTTCTTACTGCGCAGCTGCTGCTGTGAATGCTTGGGATGATCCATGTCTCCAGCTGTATGCCATTCACGATAACGTTGTAAGGTAGATCAGCCCATGCCTTGCCGGGAGCGGCGGCATCATTGTTGCCAGCAGACGTTTTGACGCCGGCAAGTTGGACAGTGAAGGTCGCTTCAGATTTATTCGAGATCTGATTTTGCGTAAGGTCGAATGTAAGGGTCCAATTGTTGATATTTGTGTAATACGGATCTTTGCGAAGGTAGTTCGCCTTGCCACCGAAAACGCTCCAATGCACATAGTTCAGCTCGCGAAGCGAAGAATTGCCAACGTGGTATTTGACACCATTAGGGAAGTCTTTCACGAAGTCGTGTATTGCCCAGTAGAGACGATACTGGCGTGGTTGATTCGTACGAGTGGTATCTTTCTCGTTACCATGTCGAAATTCGCCGCTGCTCTTGTCAGGGGTACCGATTCGCCATAACTCAGTACCAGCGGACTCGGCGTTCCAGGTAGCCGTAGTTGTAGCAAGCGATCCAGCCTTGACAAAGATACCATCTTGCTCGTATTGACCGAAAATATTATCAGCGTATACAGTCAAGCGATATGTTCCAGCCTTTACGAAAGGAATAGTGACGCTTCCAGACTTTTCGATGTTTCCCCAGTATTGATACGCGGAAGGGACCTTGTTGTTATCCTGGAAATCGTGTCCATCGAGAGCTAGAACGGCGAGAGCGCGGGTTGCACCCTTGGGAAGAGTCACAGTCGCTTTGAAGGTTCCACGACCTGTGGAAGGCACCAAGTTTGGAACGTGTTGTGCGATAGCATCATAGAAAGCTGTCCAATTAGTGGATACCGTCTTCTTAGCGTCGTTGCGCAGTGACTGCAGAGATGTTCCCTTGCTACCTTTGTTGAAATAGTAGACTTGCTAAAACACCAATCAGGCGATAATGGAGTACGAGGGCAAAGAGACTTACGGGCCCAAATGTGTGATCGAATCCATTGACCAGCTCCGGGACTCCATTGCCATGATGGTTGGAGATCATGTAGTTGTATACGATGCCGTCGACAGTAAGGTCGGAATGCGTAGGTCCATTGAAATATGTGTCCTTTGTGTTCATAAGAAGCCACGCCCCAAAAGTCATCCCATCAGTACTTTTAGTGCCATCGCCGTACATGCCGTGCACGGTCTGATCTCTCCACTCCTCCGAGAACATGTATTTCGTAAAGTAGTCTGACACTTGCTTGACATATGGGTCGCTTTTGCTTCCTCCTACATACCACGATGCGTCTTGCACAACGGGAGCACCGGTTGTGTTTGGTAGAGGCGCAAACATTTCATCGCTGGATGATAGATGGGTCCATACCGATCCGGAAGGTCGGAAAAGCTGACGGAACTCTCCTAGGTCACCACCGCTTGGTATTGAAAGATTGCTATACTTCGCTCGACTGAAGACGTGCAGGCCTGTCTCTCCGTCGCGCAAGAACCAGTACTGCTCAAAGACTATGCCTGTTGATTGATAGCCTTGGCTCATCATAGCCCCGGCGTAGGTCTTGCCATCTCCATCGGTACCCTTGAACAATTGGTACTTTGCGCCGTTACCGGGTGTCCAGAATTTGTCGAGACGGCCATCGAGATAAGGTCCTCGTCCGCTACCAAGCAGATTCTGTTCGTCAAGCGAGAGCTTCGAGACATATCCTGTGCCTTTTGCAACGGTGAAAGAAAGGCGATCATTAGAAATGTCGATCGTGTTGTTGTTCTCTGACGACTTAATGGCTGCTTGAGTGATTGACGCCCAAAAGGGTAGGCTCAGAAGAAACCTAGTTGACAACATGATAGCGCTTTAATGTCAAAGTCGTCCCCAAGAAATACCACATCTGCGCTTCGTACTTTATATAACATCTCCTTACTCGGTCAAATAGACGCCGATATTGCTGGAGATGAGAATTACGGGGCGCGGTAGACCTGCAGGGTCTAGCTGGTCTGCTCCATAGTCGAGCATTTAGGCACGCTGACCGGCACGGCTCGTTGATCGGGTAGAACCACACCGAGCCTTACTGCAAATACTTTTTCATGAGGTCGATTTCATGAGCAGCGGAGTCGTTGGAAAAAATTATCCGTCACCAAGTGAGGCATTGACTTGCAGCTTTGATCGGGATCTAAAGAACGCGTGGCTGTGGGATGCGGATGCAGGGTGTTGTTCTTGATTGAAATGGCGGGGCGCGGGGAAGGCGAGTGGCTGATTTGTGAGCTCACAGAAAGCGACAGATAAACGAACCAAAACTCTCCGTGCCTAAAACTCACACCGAGAAATAAATGTAGAGTGTGTTACCCCGTGCTTGTGTCAAGTATGGAACCTAGAATGGGTACTTTTCCCCCGCCTATCTGACAGCATTTGATCAACGCTGAAGTCGAAAAGGAAGACCTGCAGAGTGAGCGCATGTTGACAAGAACGTTGTGAAAGACCCCAGGAAGCTGCACGTGGCTTTACCACGTTTCCTGGTGGTAGTAATCCGCATTCATCACCCTACTATCTACCCGATGTCATCGCCATGTAACATAACCTGCCTGAACGAAAGACGTGTGAATATCTATCATAAAGAATCAACGCGACCCTCTTCGCCAAATGTGACCGTGTATCAAAATCAGGACGAAGGTGCACCCAAGCCATGACCAAGCTTCTCCTGCGTACTCATGCTGAATGACGTCTCTTGTCGACAGTAAAGCCCTCATCGCCTTGGATAGAACTTCCATCTAACTGAAGCAGCGATACAGTGTCTGCTAGCATGGAAGCTTGCGGAAGCTCATCGGAAGCAGGGCTTGGAAAAGATCCGTTGGTCGTACCCTGATCGGGGCCGCGTCGTGTTGGAGGTCGAATTGCGTCTGCTGAAGCCGAATCGAGGACGGCGCTTGCGTTCGGTGCGTCCATTGGAGGAAGTGCAGAGCCCCTAGGTCTGTTTTGAGAACTACCTGCCTGTTGAGGGTCCTGATCGATGGTCAGCTGTATCCCAAAGGAATCTGTAAGTTCCGCCAGCATGATGAGGACCCTGATGACGTCTCGATGGCACAGTCTGTGGGTTGGCACGAGGTGTTCGAACCAGCCCACTAAGCCTTGAAGGGGAGTGTGCACGATAGAAGAGATCTAACGTTGCAGTACTGCGTATCCGTCGCACTTCGCGTGGAAGTGGGCTCGGGGTTCTCGTACGCGGCTCTATGACTAATGTGTCCACCAGAGTTTCCGAATATGATGGGGCTAGTGTTCCTGACAACACGCTTTCAGGAGGGCTTACCGTCGGCACTGATGCCTGCGCTGTGCGCCGAGGGAACAACGTCCCCGGAACCCCAAGCAGTTCTGGCCGTGTTCTTTCCACAATCCAGCGGCCAAAGCGTTGTACCATGTTCCCTCGAGGTTGTGCCTGCGGAGCAGCTGTGCTCCCGGGAATGGATTGTGATGGTTGTCGTTGTTGTGCACGCGGGAGGAGGCGTCTGTACCAGCATGGCTTCACTGGCTGCGGATCGCGATCTTGCTGAGGTTGCTGCAAAGATGAACCAAGGTCTTGTGCCGCTGGCTCATTGCGTGGTACAACTGGATCAGCGAGAGCTGAAGAATCCTGTTGTGCATCACGTAAAATGTGTTGAGATGGATCTTCTGGCAGGGTCGACGATGGTTCTGGAATTGGCTCTTGAACTGGCGGCAGTAGATGATCTTGTGAGCCATGTTGCGATGCAAGCGGTTCGTCTGACAAACCCTGACCTGGAACTAGCAGTTGGTCACCCGAACTTTGTCTTGATGGCAGTGGTCGGTCAGGCGAGTCTTGTGTCGATAGCAGCGTTTGGTTGTGTAGGTTTTGTTCTCCAGGGGAAGGGGCTTGCTCTATTTGCTCCGAGTTGGCATTGATACGCTGATCGATTGTGGGCGAGTCCTGATCATCACGTCCTCGCCCTTGGCCGTTCATTGGCGTGGAAGACGTGAATCGAACTTCGGGGTTTGCAAGATGCTCTCTGCCCGGCATAAAGTCTGCCATGTCTCGCATTGCGCTCTTAGGTACAACACCTGCAGTCTTGCTTCTGTCAGAAACATACACTGTCTCGAGCATCTTCTCTGCGAGGTGAGTAATCCATATTCCAATAGGACGCTGTACGATGAAACGCATTTCTACGTGATCGTGACCGAAGAGCTCCCCTTCTTGGTGGAGCTTCCACAACACTTCATCCACCACCTCCGCGCTGAAGATCTTTCTCACCAGTTGCTCAAAAGTACTCCTTGTTTTCGGCACATTCTCAAAGTCATAGGCGGATGTGTGGGAGCTGACGTGGCGAGCCACCAAGGCGCAGAAGCAAGTTCTAGAGATTTGTGCTGGAGGATGGCTCCTCGAGAGCTTGAGTGCAAACTCGGTGGTGAACCATTCCTGGAGTTTCTCGAGTGGTGGCAGATGCCAGTTCAAGGGATGACTCCAAGTCGTGAATAGTTCGAGGTTGAGAGGTCGCACCTCGGAACGATGCATCACTGCTGGAGTGAACGGGTGTATAAATGGGTACTGGAAGATAGGAAGCGAAGGATCTGCTGGGAAAAAATTCAGTAAATGTCCGTGTTACTACTAAGTTCCACATACCAAGGGTCTGAAGCTAGCGGACTCTCAGGACTGTGACCGGTGATTTTGGGTCTTGAGCGAGTGTCAACGCTCGTAGCACCAAGCGACGGTTTGTGGCGGTGTGACGGTCCTGGTGCAGTCCGAGTTTTGTGACGGATCGTTTGCTGCCAATGCAAGCCCTTGGCTGAGATGAATGTGGTCTCATGATGATAACGATTGAAGCGGAGTGTCGATATTGTTTGGGATACGAATGACAAGGTTGACAATGGTCGTTGTTTGTTATAATGTGGTGCTGGGCGATGGTGATCGATAGCAACTCGGTAATTGACAAGAAGGCACACTGGCAGCGTCCGTTCCTTGACCTGAAAAAGGCAAGCGCTTTTTGAGCCAACTATGCAGGGGCGAAGTTTATCATTCGGCAGGAGCCGGCCGTGGGTAATTGTGAGGGCAAAAATAGCGTCACATAAGTGACAGCTGACGTGAACGTAAACAGTCGTATTGCTTAGGGTATCAGTCAAAACCCAGCCATTCCCCGGCTTCATCGTCTGAACTATCGCCATCTGCCATCTCTTCGTCAATAACCCCACTCTGAATTGCCTTGACCTCAAATTCGAATTGGTTGCCCTTCGTGTTCTTCTCGATGGGTTGAGCAAGCAAGTACTCGATGCGGTATATATTCTCATCAGCTAATTTCGCAAGTTCACTTTGGATGCGTCGCACAGCCTTCTCTACACTGCGCAGCTCGGCTTCCAGTCCGGTCTTGTTGTCTTTCATCCATCGTCCATGCTTGCTTAGCAGCGACTCTATCCATACTAGATTGAACTCAAGATGTGGCGATTCATCAGCTTGCAGTGCGACGAAGCGCAGTAGGCGACCAAGATAGACAGAGGGCAGGTCTTTGACGACGAGCGGTACGTCGGAGACTGGGGTGGCTTCGTACACGCGGCGAACGAGATTGCGCTCGTTCAGGCGAAAAGCCATGACCAAAGCCTTGAGGTAGTCTTTCTGTGCGAGGGTGTCGAGAGTTGTGGAAGGTGTCACGCTGACATCCAGGTCGAAAGGATCAAACTGGAAGGTAGTATCAAGCGAGTAGATGAGAAGACCTTCGGTGCTCGCGGCACAAAATGCACGTCCTGTGGGTGAGAAAGCGACCGCAGGGACGCGAACTTCAGGTCGTGTTCGCCTTGCGCCAACGCCCTTCTGTGCACCCGGAAGCGTTGTGTCGCGTCGATCCTCGAGGTCTGATGCTTCTCCCTGGTCGTCTATGAGACCCTGCGGTCCAGCAGCAGTAAGAAGCTTGCTATTTAGGAACTCTTGGGTGCCATCAAGAGAAAGGTTGACGGACACGGTGAATTTCTTGAGGAGTGCACCAGACTGCACGTCATACAGACAGATGTACTTGCTGTTTCCGCCAGCTAATACGCATGTTCCATCTGCACTGTATCTGACCGTGGTGAAAGCTTTGGTGCCAGCGACGTTGGCAGCGGTCCTGCGATCCGACATTTTGCGGCCTCCAGAAACATCTCTTCGCGCATCGACGCCATTTTCCTGTGCAGCATCCGATACGTTCCAGAATGTCAACTGGCCGTCGAGGGTAGTAACAGCTATTTGTTTCGAGTCAGGTCGGAATGCAACGCAGAGAATATCCGCCATTAGCTGTAAGGGCTCGCTCGTTTGTGTGCGAGCGAAAATGTTCCAGACACGAACGGTCTTGTCCCAACTTCCGCTAACCAGAGTGCTTGCATCTGGTGAAAAAGCCAGCGACGAGACTGGGCCTTCGTGTCCTGACAGTCGGTCGAGAAGCTGGCCGGTCTGGACAGACCAGATATGAATGTCGAAAGAGTCGATGGAGCCTGCGCACACGACTTCGCCACTGGGGTCCACAGCTAACGATGAGAAGGATAGTCTCGAAGGCGCGGTAAATGTGCGAAAGTTGCGGTATCGGATCAGGTCCCAGGCTCGTACTGAGCCATCGAGACTAGCTGTGAAGAGCACGTTGCCGCGCTTCGCAAACTCGCAGGCCGACACGCCGCCCATGTGCTCTGTGAAGGTGACGACGCAGAAACCTGAATTGACGTCCCATACCTTGATCTTGCCATCGTCTGCGGCTGTGATGATGCGCTGACCTTCAGGAGAGTAGGCGATGGTGTTCATCGAGTCGAAGTGTCCTTGCTGCTTCAGGACGTACGACTCGGACTGCCATTCCCAGACGAGCAACTGTCCCAGCTTGGACGCGCCAAAGGCAAGCCACTCGCCCGTCTTGTTCATGGCAACAAAGTCGATGTCGTTCTGAGATATGCTGAGATTCTGTATCTGGGCAAAGTCTGGCAACTCGTGGATGAAGAAGAGGCCGTGGGAGAAGCCTGTCACCAGGAGCTTAGACTCGGGATGGAACTGGGCGCAGGTAACGTGAGCATTGTTCTGCATGAAGAAGTGGCGCTCGGCAATGCCCCACTGGAGGTTCTCGTCATCTTCATCGTCGGCGTCTTCTGGCGCATCATAGCGCAGCATGTACTTCCACACGAAGAGCGCCCCGTCCTTGCTGACTGTGTATATGGTTTCCTGGTCCTTGGAGAACCATGCGCCGACGATGGCTTGTCTGTGTCCGCCCAGCGTAGTTTGGGCACTGCCATCTTCTTGGTCCACGCTCCATATGCGGGCCGTCAGATCCTTGGATGCGCTCAGGAAGAAGCGCGAGTCGGCGGACCATTCGATGCTTTGGACCACGTCATAGTGGCCGGTGTATATTCGGTGCCGCACAAAAGGCGCAAATTCCAGGTCGCCTTCTGCTACGTCTGGTGTGGATGGCGTGTGCCATACTTCGATCTGGCGGCCAATGCCTACTGCGAAATGCCGGCCCGAGGGGGAGAAGGACAGGGCTGTGACGTCGTCGCGGAGGGAGAAGTGGTAGAGAAGGATGCGTCGTGGGACATTGGTGAGGATGGCGCGACCGTCTTCGTCGACGGAGAGGAGCAGGTTCCCGCGGGGGTTCAGTGCCAGGCGGGAGATGTTCTTTCGGTGCGCAAAAGGCAGGGTATATGATTTGGAGCTGTGCTGGTATTAGCGATGCCGTATGCCGTATTCCGTATGCCGTATGCCGTATGCCGTATGCCGTCTGGAGGTGCTTACTTGACGAGGTCGAATATAGAGACGCGGTTACCGACTGGGGAAAAGAGACAGGTTCCGTCTGGCGAGAAGAGCAGGTTGCCTCTGCTGTAGACGGTGCCAAGAAGGTTGGAGAACTGCAGGTAGTGTCAGTCACGGGGATGCTAGCATTCACTCGCAGCACGCACCTGGAAGTCCGTCTTCATGGTGAAGTGCAGGTACTGTTCACTTGTGTTCGCAGTATCACCGGCGCATCGTGGCGGGCCGCCTCTTACAACATTGCGCCTGTCTGAACTTTTTTGAGATTCTGGCGCGAGCTCGGCGCTAGTGAAAATGGCGGCGCGCACTAGTACACTAGCGTGCTTTCCCCGTCCAGGGACCGTGCCTGCCGAATGGGCGACGTGCAGAAAGGGGACCCAAATTGTCCGCCAGCACCAACACGACCCTCTTCGACCACGCTTCCCTCCAGTCGACACCACGCGAACTGGTCGTTGACTCCCATCACACGCCGCCCATGTAAGTCGCAGCAGCACCATTGAGTGCTATCAATTGTCGCCCAGCTAACACGCCCGCAGACCCATACATAGACACATAGACTTTCTCCAGGTCACCCACATACCCACATCACGACGCCATGGCCGAGAACCTGTCCCCAATTGGCATTGCCAATGTGCGTACTCTCCGTCAACATGTCCCGCCGTGCTCAAGCTAACATAGACCGCAGCTGCCCAACCAGAGGTATGCGTTTCGAAACGACACGCAAGCACTGAGCCTAACGTAGTACAGGCACAAGATTGTTGCAAAGCGCGGCGCTGCCTTCACCATAATGGTAGGACCACCCTCTCCATCAAACCTCGCACCTCACTCGTGCTAATCCTCGCAGGTCGCCGGCGAGTCGGGTCTCGGAAAGACGACCTTCATCAACACGCTCTTCTCCACCACCATCAAGAACTATGCCGACCACAAGCGACGACACCACAAGCAGATGGACAAGACGGTCGAGATTGAAATCACAAAGGCCGAGCTCGAGGAGAAGTTCTTCAAGGGTACGCATCACACCACGCACACGCATCCGCCGCCTCTTCTATGCTAACGTCTGTCTGCAGTCCGCCTCACCGTAATCGACACCCCTGGCTTCGGCGACTACGTCAACAACCGCGACTCGTGGCAGCCCATCATCGAGTTCCTTGACGACCAGCACGAGTCCTACATGCTGCAGGAGCAGCAGCCGCGCCGCACAGACAAGATCGACCTCCGTGTCCACGCCTGCCTGTACTTCATCCGCCCCACTGGCCACACCCTGAAGCCCCTCGACATCGAGGTCATGAAGAAGCTGTGCACCCGCGTCAACCTGATTCCCGTCGTAGCCAAGGCCGACACGTTGAGCCCTGCAGACCTATTCAAGTTCAAGCAGCGGGTATGTTGTTCCTCTCCAATTGTCCAAGCGGATGCTGACTAGCTGTAGGTGCGCCAGGTCATCGACGCCCAGGGCATCAAGATCTACACCCCGCCGCTCGAGGACGACGATGCCGCCGCCATGCAGCACGCCCGCGGCCTCATCGATGCCATGCCCTTCTCTGTCATCGGCTCTGAAAAGGACGTCCAGACCAACGACGGCCGCACCGTCAAGGGCCGCCAGTACGCTTGGGGTGTGGCCGAAGTCGAGAACGAGGAGCACTGCGACTTTAAGAAGCTCCGCGCCATCCTGATCCGCACTCACATGCTCGACCTGATCCACACCACCGAGGAGAACCACTACGAAGCCTACCGCGCGCAGCAAATGGAGACCAGGAAGTTTGGTGAGGCGCGCCCGAGGAAGCTCGACAACCCCAAATTTAAGGAAGAGGAGGAGGCGCTCCGCAAGCGCTTCACCGAGCAGGTCAAGGTCGAGGAGCAGAGGTTCAGGCAGTGGGAGCAGAAGTTGATTGCCGAGCGCGACCGCCTGAACAAGGATCTCGAGGCTAGCCACGCCGAGATCAAGCGTCTTGAGACTGAGGTCGACTCGCTCCAGGGCAGCATCAACCGCTCACACGGGCGTCGTTAAGCGCATCACACCAGCGGGGTTGATTGTGGCAACGGCGTTTCGATATTATTCCTTCAAGATTCCCCTTCTTTCTCTTCTCGTATGTTTGTAATGCCCGTGTCGCGGGGAGGGTGATTGCCTGGATGAAAGTAAACTACAAGGCAGAGGAAAACTTGATGAGCTTGGGCTATCCTCTATATTATAGCATGTAGTCTTCGACACTTGATCAATTAATACGCTGTAGTTTGCGGCTGGTCGCATCATGCTTTTCATTCCCCGTTACGACCGTGATTGACCGCGATATCTGTAGTCATCGCTCAAACGCCAAATAATGTCTAGAACCCATGCGCCGTGTTCTAAAGTGTTTTATGTGTGCTCAGACCTTCATCCCACCAAACACCCTGTCCAATTCTTCTCCTTCCCTCTCCTTCTTTACCTCAGCCTCCCGTTGCTGCGGGTCATCATCCATGATGTTCTCCACCTCCATCTCCTTCCCTTTGCCCTCGTCTACCTCGGGCTTCAATATGTGCACCCCACTATCCAGCCAACCCGGCGCCAATCTCCTCTTCTCCGCCAGATCCTCAGCTTTCCT